>Ga0163153_10003128_pt1 | contig 22653 bp, 22 predicted proteins | sample OliLakLV19MP6IB1_FD_148629 | JGI IMG/M metagenome (GOLD analysis project Ga0163153, IMG submission 148629) | Freshwater microbial mat bacterial communities from Lake Vanda, McMurdo Dry Valleys, Antarctica - Oligotrophic Lake LV.19.MP6.IB-1 | ecosystem: Environmental > Aquatic > Freshwater >...
TCCACCGTCGTATGAAGTCGGCCGGTTTCGTGCCCACGACGCAGTTCACGTGATGGAAGACCACACTGGGAAAGTGTCACAGAAGGTCCACGCCCTCTTGACATTTAAGAAGCCATATCAACGACCCAAGCTCGTCGTTGGTTCTTCGACCGTGATGCGTGTGCATCAAGTGGTTGCAGTTTGTCCTGTCCGGCTTTGCCAGCGATTTCGCCAGCAGTAAGACTACTCTGGCAAGACGCAGCGTAACTCGGGCATTACCCGCCCGTTACTCGCTAACTGGCTCGAAACCGTTCGCCTTAGGCTCATAACCCAAGTAAAAGTTATGAAGCAAAAATTCAGACTGTATCGACGCAAGGCCAGTGGCCGTTATTACGCCCAAGAGAATATCACGGGCCAACAACAAAGTCTCGGCACAACGAATCGAGCCGAAGCGTTGCGCTTGCTCTGCGCGCAAAACGAGGCTGATTACCAGCCGGCGTTCAACAGCCATCTCGCGCGCACGTATTTGTCGGCGGGCGATCCTCAGATAGCCAAACGCAACTGGCAATGGGTCATGGACGCGTTGCAGAAATCCAAAACAGCGTGGTCGCAATCCACTCAGGATCGCTATGTCAGTTCAATGTCCGAAAAGAAACTCGATCCAATTCGCGAACTGTCGTTGATCGAAACACGCCCCGAGCACTTCCTCGACGTCATTCGAGAAGGCACGGTTTCGACGAATATCTTCCTGCGAAGACTGCATGGTCTTGCCGTGGGAATGAAGTGGTTGCCGTGGCCCGTGCTGACCTCGCGCCAGTGGCCGCGTGTTAAATTCAAGTCGCGTCGCGGTATCATTTGGGAGGAACATCAGAAGCTTCTGGCGCGGGAGAAAGATCCCGAGAAGCACGCCTTTTTCGAACTGCTCTGGCATGTGGGGGCCGCACAGATCGACATGGCTTCGCTCACTGCTGAGAATGTTGACTGGTCGAATCAAACGATCTGCTATTCGCGCCGCAAGACAGGGAAACTTGCGATCTTGCGCTTTGGCGATGAGGTAGCCGCCATTCTGCGCCGATTGCCGAGCGCAGGCTCACTATTCCCAAAATGGTCGAAGCTCACATCCGCCCAACGATCGGATCGGTTTCATGCTCGTTGTGTGAAGCTCGGCATTGTCGGAGTTTGCATGCATTCCTATCGCTATGCTTGGGCGGAGCGGGCGGCAGCGGCGGGCTACCCGGAACGCTACGCTCAACAAGCGTTGGGCCATGCCAGCGCGGCTATTCATCGAGCGTATGCGAAGAAGGCGAGGGTGGAGGTGCCGCCTTTGGAGGAATTCGAGAAGCTTCAGGCGTCGAAGGTGGTGCCCCTGCAAGGCACTGCCGCCAATTTGGTCGTTGCCCAGTGACCCCAAAGAAACAGGTCGAAAATGACGGGCAGGGAAGATATGCCCTGCCCGTCAATTACCCGGAGCGATTCGCCCAGGAGGCTTTGGGCCACAACAGCAAGGCAGTGCATCGGGCTTACGCCCGCAAGGCCAAGGTGATTGTTCCCGCTCTTGAGACCAACGAGAACACCCCATCCAGCGAAAAACTCGTCCCGCTTTTAGCAACGAGTGCCCAAGCCTAATCCAGCGAGAGAGCACTTCACGCGCTCAAAAGGAGGACTCCAAAGATCGAGCGCCCCTTGGGGCGCGCTCCATTGTTTGGCTCCGCAGCACGGCGCTCCGTCAAATTCAGCAAGACGCGCCAGGAGGAACCTGTCACGCCTTGCAAAACGAATTCGACTCCGCTTTTTCCGCGCTGACTCCGCTCATTCCCGTGCGGCCAGCCCTGCGGCTGACTGTGTTTTTCCGTTTCCCCTGAGAGGGCGGGGTGTGTTCCAGCCCGGAGTGAAAACACACCCCGCCCTCCCAGGAGAAAGCGATTTTCAGAATGGGGGTGCCGGGCCAAACAAATGGAGACTAATATGGAACAGACTAGCGCGGATACCGAAAGAGAACGCATCACCCTTTGCTTTAACTTGGGAACATTCGAGGGATTTAACTTTAGAGTTAACGGAGCCATCGAACGCACTCTCACGGCGGATGAAGTTGTGAATTGGGATCACGATAAAAACGGAGAGGCGGAGTTCTGGCCGTCAGGAGATAAGGCGGAAGTGGCGCTCGTCTTTTCTGGTAAATCGGCGGTGTGTGCCGGTGAACTAATCGCCCTGGACCGCTTGCTTAAAGAATTGGGCGAAGCCTCAAGCGTGGATTACCTCCGAATTTATTGGCTGATTCAAGTTTGTGGCGAGGACATTGGAAATCTCACGACGGAGAAAGTGGAAGACCTCTTTGCTCACGTCTTTGAGGGAACAAGCTTTTTAGATCTCCGTAAGGAAGCCGCTTACGAACTTTTCGAGCTTTACCACCCGGAGGCTTACAAGGTTTGGGAAAGCTGCCACTGTGACGGCCTCATCTTTGATGAGGACAGGTTTCTGGACTCTCCTTCTTTTTCGGTCGAAGAAGTTGTGCTTGGAGACCGGAAGGCGTTGATTGTCGTCCCGCAATAGGAGGAAAGACTCCTTACCACACCAGGCTCTGAAGCGCTGCTTCAGAGCCTTTTTTAATTCTGTGCACCTGCCCAAACTTAATCGGCAGTGGGGAAGGCAAGCGATGCTTGGCTTAAAGGTCCATGTCGTGACCGGGGCGCTGCTTTCGCTCGATTTGTTGCTTATGGGTTTTCCGTTTCGGCCTTTCAGGAACGGGTGCCTCCTGCGGCAATTCGAGCGCGGCCTCAACCGCCTTTTTTTGCGCGGCAGTCATCGGGCGAACTTTGACGACGCCCTGTCTCACTTCCGCCGCGAGCTTTTTCATCGCGGCGTCAAAGTCATTGCTCTTATTTGCCATAATGCGCCTTCTTTTCAAACAAGCCCTGAGCTTCGCTGCGGCATCGGCCAAGGGCGATTCTAACCGCGTCGTATCTCTTGCCCATGATTTCTGCGATCTCGGCGTAGTCGAGGCCATGCAGGTAAAACAGGGTCAAAAGCTCGCAGCACGGACTGCCGAGACTTTCAAGAACGGCAAGCGCCCTTTCTGCGTCATTTGAATGTGCGAATTCCGAAGTTTGCTGCTCGGAGGCAGCTTCCCTCAATTTCTCGATGTCCGCGGGAGCGAGGATCGAAAGATTTTTCACCGAAGATTTGCGGTGGTAATCCGCCGCGATTCGGATGGCGATGGTCACACACCAGGACCGAAATTCGCGAAAAGTCTTTGCTCTCGATGTTTTGATGCGGCGCACGATCTTGGTCATCGCCTCTTGGGCGAAATCATCAATCAGCGCGTCATTTCCGCAGCAGGCTTTAAGGGCGAGGATGAGATCGGGATGCACCGTCTGGAGCAGTTCATTTATGTCTTCTTTGCCCGCTTCGGTCGTGCATCGAAGGACCAGTTCCGAAAGTTCGTCCATTCGTCCCCAAGAGTAGCCCGCTGTCCCAAAGTCACAAGAAATCCGTGCTTCACTTCGCAGATTTAGTTGCAGATTTCCTGTTCGGTCTTCGGTGCCCAGTTCCGTCTCCTTCCATAAGACAACTCGCACCCGTATGCGCCCAGAACAAAAAGTTTTCCTCGAACTTCCGACACTGCCCGCGAGGCTCACCACCGAGCAGGCAGCCTGGTGTCTCGGATTTCAGCCGAGCGAAATTCCGATCCTCGTTGCCACAAAACTACTCAAGCCCCTTGGCCACCCACCGGCCAGCGGTCCAAAGTATTTCGCCGCCGTAGTCCTTACCGAACTCCGCAATGACTCCGCTTGGCTCGACAAGGCATCGGACGCGGTTGTGAAGTTTTGGCGCACGAAAAACGCGGCTCGGAAAGCGCACTTTCCACCTCAGCCGCTCTTCAATTCCGCCGGTTAAAAAACTCCCTCTCCAAAATGAAATTTGAAATTCAAAGGCAGCACACCGGATGCACCTTCGGTGCTAACGAAAAGCACAAAACCGAACAGATTCCCGGCTTAATAAGCCATTTTCCACGTTAGCACTTGCTAACAGAGAACCCTTATTATGGCGCAAACTGTTGAACCTCAAAAGCGGAGCAAGTTAACAACTGATCTTGCTCCAGAAACCATTGGTTTCCGGCTCAGTAAAGAGGATCGAAGGCTCCTAAAAAGCCACGCGCTGCAAGCGGGGATGAGTCCTCACACGCTTGCGCGTGCGTTTGTCGAGCATGTCTTACGCAGCGGCGGAAGCCTCGTGCAACTTCTCTCGCTTCAAGAAGAGATTTCGATTGTTCGCCAGCAGCTTGCCGATCTGCGAACGGATGTCTCAGTTTCAACGGCTGTCCTTTTGGTCTCGGCTGGTCACACCAACAGCGAGGCGGCAAAAGACTGGGTTGAGAAAAACCTAAAGCGAGAATAGTCGTGCTCTCCATCTCCCAGCCAATCCACAGTGCGGAATATTACCTGAGCCTTGCCAGCGAGGATTATTTCTTTGAAGGAGGAGAACCACGGGGACTCTGGAGAGGGGAAGGAGCACCGGCATTCGGCCTAAAAGGAATGGTCGAAAAGGAAGCCCTGCGGTCCCTTTTTTCTGGAAAGTCCCCGGACGGCCGCCACGAGCTGGTGCAAAACGCAGGCTCTGGGTCCAGGCAGAGCGGTTGGGATCTGACCTTTAGCGCCCCCAAGTCAGTTTCTGTCTTTTGGTCTCAAGCTCCGCCTGACATTCGGCGCTTGGTTCAAAAATCCCAACAGGCTGCCGTTGATGCGGCGCTCAATTATCTGGAATCAAGCGCGGCGTTTACCCGGCGCGGAAAGGGCGGAAGGCAGATTGAATCGGCAAAGGTTGTCTTCGCCACTTTTGAGCATGGCACAAGCCGTGCCCAAGACCCGCAGCTTCACACCCACGCGCTCCTCCTTAACCTGACCGTAAGGGCTGACGGGACGACCGGCTCAATTGTCAGCAAGGAATTCTTTCGCCAGAAAATGGTAGCGGGTGCCCTTTACCGGACTGAACTTGCTTACCAGCTTCGGCAAAAGATTGGGCTTCGGGTCAAGAGCACCGATCACGGCTTTGAGATCATCGGGGTTCCGCAAAAGCTCTGCGGCCATTTTTCCAAACGCCGGAAAGAGGTCGAAGTTGAACTTGCCAGGCGAAACCTGAAATCAGCCGTCGCAGCGAAGATTGCGGCCGTTGAGACAAGACAGGCCAAGGAGAACATCCCTCGCGAAAAGCTTTTCGAGGTCTGGCAGAACGAAGGGAGGAGATTTGGCTGGGGCACGATTCAGGCAAGGGATCTCGTCTGCCAGCACAAACGCGAGCCTGAGAAAATATTTCCGCAGGACATTCGAAAATTACTGCTCAGCGAAAACCCCGAATCACAGACTCAGGCCAAGCTTATGCGCTTTGCCTGTCGGCTTTCTCAAGAGCAGGGCCTTTCCGCGAAGGAGGCTCTGCACGCGATGTTCTCTTGCTTTGAGACAAAGGGAAGCATCGAAGTCCGTTTCAAGCGGCTATTTTGGAAAGCCCCTGCTTGGAGTCCGCTGCGTAAACTGAAACTTCCATATCTCGCTTTTCCGTGGCAAAAGCCGGTGCGTCGCTTTGGGGCGACGATTGCCCGGATTGACACTCCTGTTGGAACGCTCAGTCTGCGAAAAAAACTGCTCTTTCCCAAAGCGCCGAAATGGAGCCCGGCCCGCAAGTTGAGTTTCCCGGTGCTCTGCATTTCAGAGCCTTCGCCCAAGCCTTGGTCAAAACAGGAGCGCGCGCACCGCATTACTCACTAGCGTTGCCTTGATTGCGGCAAATGCCTTGGCCGCCTTTTGCCTTGAACCACAATTTTAAGACCCTTAGCCTGAGCTGTCTTCAATCACTGCCCTGTGGTGGTCGGTTTCGCTCTCAGATGCGGGGACGTAAAACTGCGCGCGGACATTGCCGAGGGAAAACGGGACATTAAAAGGTCGCTCAGTGGGAACACCCAACAATATCGATCCGCTTCTAGGCGGTGCCCTCGCCGCAATCAATCTGACAAGCCCCAGAGTGCTTCTTCCGCTTTTGGGCATTGCGATTCTGTTGTTTTGGGTTTGGCGCCGCGTTGATCGATCACGGATGACAGAGCGGATCAAAGAGACCGCTTACACAGTTGCGATCTGCGCTGGAGCCTACATTGCCATCGTCTTTGTCTTTAACTTCGGCGAGTTTCGCCGCTGGAGAAATGTTTCACACCTACTGCTTCTCCGGGGCGGCGCTCCCCTTGGATTCGAGCACGCGCTTGGAGCCATCGTCGCGGGCGGTCTGCTGCTTTGGAGGCTCTGGCCTCGCTCGACAGGGCTTACCGAGTCCTTGGTGTTCATACGCGGCCGAAGGCTGATTAGCTTCGAGGAGGCTCTGGCACGCGCGCGCGCCTGGATAAAACCGGGGCAGACGACTTTTTTTTGGGGCATGCTTCCGGTGGGGGAGAAGGACGCGGTTAAGAACTTTCTTATCGTGGGCGCGCCCAGCAGCGGCAAAACCGCCTCCATTCAATTGCTCCTTCAAGGTGTCGTGCCGACCATTCAAGAGGGCATGGACAAGCGGCTTTTGATGTATGACGCAAAATCTGACGTGATTCCTGTTCTCAAAGCGATGAATCCGAGGATCACCCCTTTGAATCTTAATCCATTTCACGAACGCTGTGTCGCCTGGGACATGGCAAAAGACATTCAGTTTCCCGAAGATGCCGCCGAAATCGCGCACATTCTCGTTCCCGACCGACCGGAAGAAAAAGAGAACAAGTTTTTTGTCAACTATCCGCGATTACTTTTCCGCAACGTGATCGTGAGTTTTCTTCTGAACTCGCCCGGCCAATGGAAGTTTCGAGATGTTCTCCTGGCGCTAAAGACACCGGGTCGCATCCGCGCGGTGCTCTCCCGGAACACGGTGACTGATTCAGCAATTGAAAACCTTAGCGACGCCCGAACGCGAGACAACATCATGTCGAGCGTCGAGGAATTAAGATCGCGCTACGACACGGTGGCGGCGATTTGGGACTCTTTTCGAGCCGACACGTCGAGATGGATAAGTCTTTCCGCCTGGCTCCGGGGCCCTGGAATTTTACTTCTGGGCGAGGCCACGTCCGAGGGCACACCTGTGCGGCAGCTAAACCAGATGGTGCTCCAACGAATCGCAGAGTTAAGCGACAGGCTTCCCAAGTCATCTCAGCGCAGGACTTGGTTTGTTTTGGATGAGATTGCAGATTTTGCCCAAGTGCCGGGTCTTGCCGTTGTGCTTCGCCGGGGTCGTGAAAAGGGTGCTGCGGTTGTCATGGGTTTTCAGACCTGGCCTGCCGTCGTGAAAGCTTTTGGAGAAAAGGAAGCGCGGAATCTTGAAAGTCTTTGCGGTTTCCGGTCCTTTCTTGGGACCAATGATGACTCCACCGCCGAGTGGGCTTCAAAATCCTTGGGAACCGGCGAATGGGAGGAAACGCGGGTTGATCATTCTGTCAGCTACGGTAGAGGGGAGACCACGAGATCGCAAAACGCCAAGAGACAGCGGATCACTCTGCCCGCCGTATTGCCCGATGAGCTAAAACGAATTCCGGTGGGCAATAGCGAATTTGGCTTTGTTGGCTACCATACCTCTTCGGTGGTGAGCGATACCTATGCAACTCACGCGACGGGAGAATGGCTCGACCAGCATCTCATCAAGCCCGGCAAACACACCCCGGAATACACACTTCGAGACAATGCAGCCGACCGCTATCTTCGGGACTGGACCGATGCGGAGTGTGCTGCTTTGGGCCTTCCCCCAACTGACGAGATGGACAGTGAAACAAGTTTGGACGACGACGATGATGACAGGTCTGATCCGGACTCCATCAGCAGGAAAGATTTTAAGAAAAAATAGTTATTTCCCATAGGTTCACGATGAAACTTACATCCATCAAATCACTTTCCCATCGCTTGCATGGAGCACAGATCTTTGCCGCATTTTCACATTTGTGTTTTCCGCTGGCATGTTGGGGTCACTCCTCGGAACGGAATAAATTGTCCGCTAAGCAAAAATTGGTCAATCACATCAAGCCATTACGTAGACGTGAATTCCGCAAGGTGCAGCTTAATCCACTAGTGACCAACCTACTGAATTAATTTGCATTCTTGATCCTTAACGTGCAATTTTTTCCGTTCCGAGGAGTGACCCCCAATACTTCTACCAGCCCGTCTCTCCCGAATACAAAGTCCATGCAGGGGGAATCTGGAAAGCCGTCGTCACGATTAAGGGAGTCGGAACCTTTAGCACGAATTACACCGTGCTTCCTCCGACCGAGAGTGACGAACCGGAACTCGCTTTTTATGAAAGGGCCAGGGAAGCCGCGTTTCGGACATTCTCTGAATTTTGGGTTGGTGTTTCCAATCATTTCGGCGCTTCGCCGAAGGAGATTTTTTACTACACGACGCTGGCGGACTCGACTCCCGAATCCCTCAATTGTATCGGCATTGGCGGAGTTCAATACCGCTTCTCCGTGAACGCTCCTTCGTTTGCTGACCGGCTAAACGGTCTCAACTACCAGGGCACGGCGACCTTTCGTTTCAGCGTTTTTCGTCATTACCACGGGACAAACGGATGGACCCCGTGGATGGATGTGGGCCGGTTCCGAAATCAGCTCTCCGAGTTTTTTGGTTTCGCTGCGGGGTGGGGAACTGAGTTGCCCGAAGGTTACGGCGATGCCCACCAGCTTCGCTTTAGCGTGGAAGAAAAGGACGGCCATTGGAGGGTGAAAAACACGATTGGGGATTTTTTCGTGAATGACCGGCACCTGGTCAAGAGCGAGAAATCCAAGGTGAGCCGGATTCCTTTGCCCACAGTCCAGCGGTTAATCGAATCCGCTCCCGATCCCCGGCGAAAGGACAAAGGCATCGGAAACGATGCGAAGAAAACTCCGCTCGATTTGGGAAGCGAGGTTACGAACACCATGACTTTGCTCAGGGGCCGTCCGCTGTGAGCGGCGGCCCAAACTCATACATCGACGAGTTGAAAAATCGTCATGGAATAGCCCCACAGGCTACCAAAGACTTCTTTCTTTACAACTTCTTTACAAATGTCTAGACGAGGTTCAATCGTAAGCTGCGGTGAGAAAAAAAATGCTTAACGTGCAATTGTTTCCGCTCTGAGGAGTGGGCCTCACTTCAAGCGCAAACCCGCCGCAACAAGGCGGCCAGGGCCGGTTTGTCCAGTCGCCGCTCCGCGATGCGCAATCATCGCTTGGTAAAGTTCCTCGGTTGCGCAAGGCCGCGCTCTCCAAAGGGGCGGCATCGCGCACACCGTCCTGACCGCCGTGGCGTTCCAGAGCCAGACGATACCTCGCCCCATTTATTTCTTAAACTCGTTGGCTAGTCGGCGCGCTTCTGTTAGTTCTTCATTGGTAGGATTCGCCGTCCGGATCAACCCCTTTGCCCCTTCATTGCCTTGGTCATCAGCAAGGAGTGCCCATTTCAATCCTTCGATGCGGTCCACCGGAAGATCGCGCAGCCAAGACAGCCCAAGATTGAATTGCGCCATGCTTTCGCCGTTCTCCGCGGCTCGGTAACACCACTTTGCCGCTTCCCAAGAATCACCCTCCAACATGTAAAGATCCGCGAGGTTATTTTGAGCAACGGTATTGCCTTGAAGGGCGGATTTCCGATACCAGCGTTTGGCCAGCTTCAGGTTCTTGGTAACTCCGCGTCCTTTGGCGTAAGCAAGTGCCACATTAAATTGGGCAATGTCCTGGCCTCGTTGAGCCGCAAGGGAATTGTAATAAAAAGCGGTAACATAATTTTGCGGCACCTCATCACCGTTATCATACATAGCCCCCAAATCCACCATCGCATAGACGGCTCCTTGCTCGGCGGCCTTGCGAAGTAAGTCCACGCCTTTGGGAATATCCTTCGGAAAGCCCAAGCCATTCACATGCGCGGCAGCGAGATTGTAAAGCCCAAGGCTGCTTCCCTTGGCTGTTGCCTGCGAGAAAAGTGCGTTGGCCCGATTGATGTCCTTGGCCATGCCATCGCCCGAGCGATATGCCATGCCCAACCATGCCATCGCCTCCGCATGATTCTGGCTTGCCGCCTTTTGGAGCCACTCGACGACAGCGCTTTTGTTAACGACCTTACTTCCGTCTTCTCTTCGGGCGTATGCGAAGAATAAACTGAATTGAGCATCGGCATCGCCGCTCTCCGCGCGCTTTTTCAGAGAATCGAAGAAGGGGGCCTTGCCAACGACTTGGGCGTGAATGAGAGGTGCAAGCCCGATCCAAAGCACGCAGATGACAGACTTGGAATGGAATGTGAATTCTCTAATTGTCATAATGAAGCGTTCGGTTTTGGCAGTATTTATTACGGCTATGGAACAGCGTCAGACGGCTTAACGAAATCCACTGCCTTGATTTTGTTTTTTTCAAACAACTCCTTTACGGTTTCAGAAACCAGCAAGAACGGTTCGTATTCCTTCTCGCGGGCAATATGGTGGTTTTGTAGTGCGTCGCTTCGGTAAGCTAAACGACGAAAACTCCTAATGGCGCTAGTTCCGGTAATCATTGCATAATCGGATTCCTGGTGACAAATCCCAGAAACCATAATGAGGGCATTTAATAGCCAATAATCCGAGACCGAACCATCACTGGCCTTGACGCAGGTTGATAAAAACTGAACCTCTGACGAACCCAACAAGGACAACATTTTCATCACACGCTTTGAAACCAATGGGAGGAGCATATCATTTGGCAGGACATCGAACTCTTTTAGCTTTGAAGCTTTAGCATTAAATTGAATCGAAATCCTCTGAGAGCCTGACTCAAATGCCTTTCCCTCTGAAAATAATAAGTAGTTAGGAGATGTTTCATGAACATAACTGCCGAGTAGCTTATCGGGATAATTTTCTGGAATGCTCCATATGTAGGGTGTATTCATTCAGCCCATTCACGCTTATTCTTGTTTATGGCACGATGCCCTGATCGCAGTAGTTGTCGTTCGTCACTGATAATTTTCCGGAGTTCTTGATTATATTGTTGTTGAGACCAACCGCGTTTTTGACCTTCCCTGAGGACTGTGTTCATTTGTCTTGCCACATTCTTACTCACCTGTGGGTAGTGGCCTCCCGAATGAGGCGACCTTTGTTTATACCCTCCAAGGGTGGTAGGTAAGAAAATTTTATTGGCACGCGATTCCAAGTTGAAGCCCGCTAACTTCAACAAAGGATGATTCTTCGTTAGCTTCGATCCTTTCGGAATAATGTGATGTTCTTGAAATCCCTTGATTTTTTGATTGGCTGAAATCTGGAACCCTTTGATGGTTCGACTTGGAGTTCCCGTGGCGAGTGAACTGCTCGTCTTAACCTTCGGTCCCGGAGGCGGAATTTTACCGCTGTTCCAGCTAGAGCGCCCCGCTCCAAGAGCCGTCGTCGAAAGACCAGTGCCACTGCGTCTTCCTGATGACGCCGATAGCCCGTTCGGCTGCTTCACCACCGGAATTGTAAAGACGGGTCTCGACGCAGTCGTTGCCGGAGCCTGGGGCGGCTTGTAGCGGTTTTTGTTGGCGACGGCTTCAGGCAGCACGAATCCAATCGTGAGCAGGCAGACCACCAACCAAGAAATGATGCGAGGAATCTGAGGTTTCACAGCGTGCTTAGAAGAGTGGATTGGCCTGGTAGCGCCTTACCAATTCTTGCCTGTCCTTCTCCAGTTTCTCCGCTTCCGTGGCATCACGCAAGACACCGTATCCGCTGCGGTAGCAGGAGGCGAGTTGATCGTGGGCAGTGGCATGTCCACCAGCGATGCCGCGCTTGAACCAGAGGACAGCCTCCGCGCCGGAGGCAAAATCCACGCCGCGACCTTGGGCGTAGCATTGGCCCAAGGCTGTTTGCGCTGGAGCATATCCAGCAATAGCCGCCTGTCGGAGCAGCGCTACTCCGGCACTTGGTGGCGTGCCATCGACGATTCCCGAAAGATAGATGGTGCCAAGCGCATACGTGGCGCGCGGCAACCCGGCCGCGTGTGCGGAGGAATAAAGCTCAATGACGCGCGAATAATCCTCAATCGTCCGCACTTCCTGTTGCAGGAGGGCCGCCAGATGAAGCTGGGCGTCGGGATGATCTTTTTCGCTCGCGGCTCCGAGATAAACCTTGGCTTTGGGCCGGTTTTTCAAGTGAGTCAGGCAGAGAAGTCCGTAGTAATATTCAGCGTCTGGATCACTGTAATCCGCCGCGCGGGAGAGGTAAGGCAAGGCTTCGTTCTTGTCGGGTTTGAATGTTCCGTATCCGCCGGTGTAATACCAAATCCCCAGAAAGCTCAACGCAGGAGGAAAATCGAGTATGGCGGCGCGTTCAAACTGAGCAAGGGCTTTCGACAGGTCTTTTTCACCGACGAGACCGAGAAAATGAATCTGGCCGATCTCGTAAATGGATGGAGCATGATGTTTTTGAGCCGCCTTTTCAAAATGAGTAAGCGCTTCCTGATATTCTTCATCGAGAAAGGCGTTTCGCAGCGCGTAGCGTCCAAGAAAGTAATCAGCATCGGCTCGCTGCTCTTTGCTGAAGGCTTCGGCCCACTTTGCCGCAGCCGACCATTGCTCATCGCTCATCTCACCCAAAAACTCGTGGTCTGCGGCCAATTCAATCAGTCTGGCTTGTGCTGCTCTTAGACCGGAAGTTGCCGCTTTGGAATACCACTCAATGGCTGCTTCATCATTTCGTGGAACCAAGGTCCATTCGTCAAAACCGGCGTAACGTTCCGCCAATGCGTGTTGCGCCACTGCTAATCCGCAGTGGGCGGCCCCAGAGATTGCGCTGTCACCGGTCGTAAGGATCGTCAGACGAGCTTGATCCACTGTTTGTGTGATTGCCAGCCAGCGTATGGATTGGCCAACAATGAAGGCCGTCTCGGTGTGGCCGTCCTTACCGAGTTCAATAAGAATCTGATTTCCAAGAGCTTGATTCTGTGCCGTGCCAATCCCGTAAATTGCCAAGAGCGATTGGTAAAAACGTCCGGAGGTAGAGTTTTTTCCGGCATCAGAGAATGCAAACTCCTTAAGTGCATCGGCATTCTTTGTTAAAAAAGGTGGAGTGCTTGAAAGGTCTGACGCTAGCGACTCCATCAGTTCACTTGGAATGCGGCTGAAGTCAGCCGCACAGAGCGATTGAATTCCATTCAGCAGAAGAAAGAGAGAAAGCAAGAAACGCATATCCGTGATGAAGTGGAATTATTCGCCTGGCCACATGACGCCTTCTGCGGCCATTGCCCCGGATTGGTTTGCCCTCCGTTGCAATCGACGCAAGTATGCAGCCGCATCCTCCTGTCGGTAGTTCTGCATCCCGGATTCAGGGACGTAAGTATCTTGGGGGAAAAGAAACTGATCGTATTGGCTTTGTTGCTGACGCTGGATTGCAAGATTTCTAGCGAAGCGGTCGGCGGCGTTGGGATCGAAGATGTAATCGAAGACTTCGGAGCCAAGCTTGTCTTCAGGGGGCGATGCTTGCGCAACGGTGGTGGTGGGCTTTGCGCCCTCGGCAGGTTTCTCAGGCGGCGCAGCGGCTTTGGCGCTCGTCACCAAGCCCCCTGGCAACGCTGCGTCGTCGCAACCTGTGGTGAAAAAGACAAGCGATAATCCACAAGCTGCGGATAGCCAATGCGGTAAACAGGCGAACGAAGCAATGTGACGTGGAAATTCCCCAAGATTGCGAGCGATCCAACTGCGGTGTGGAAAGTTAGGCATGGCCGACTATTTTGAAATAGAACTCCTGCGTCAAGTGCTGAGAGGACCGTTGAGCAGATGCGATTTGAGCGATCTTAGACAGTTACTTTCCTCAGCGATCAGTTTTCCAGAGGATGTTCGAGCTGCTCACCACCCCAATGCCGCGCCTAAACACACGCCACTATTTTCCCGTTAACCTCGCACTTTTTCGGGAAGCAGCGGCACTTTCTCTGCCTTGGCCGCCGCACGAAGCTCGCCGTCAAGGGAACCAAGGGCAACACCACGCCGAATCGCGAGTTCCAGATACGCCGCGTCATAGGTTGTTAACTTGTGTTTATTGGCCAGAAGCAGAGTGGTGCTCCACGCCTCATCCAGCGCAGCGTCGTCAATCTCGATGGGGAGTGACTTGAGCAGCGTTAGGTGCCGGTGTGCTTCGGCTTGGGTGATGCGCTTTCGCCGCTCTGCCATCAAGAGGACGTTTGCCACCTCCCAGCGCCAGAGGGGCGGGGCGCAGGCTTTTGCGCCCTGGCCGAAGCTGTCCAAAACCTTGTCGGTTTGTGCCGTTGCTTCGTCTTTGAGCACAAAAGCTAGGGCCAGCGAAGAGTTCAGAACGAAGTTCATGGACGGCCTTCGTTCGCCAAATCTTTGATTTTCAGCTTCGTCTGTCCGGGAGGATTGAGCACACTGCGCGAAGCTTTCATCTGCGCAATGGTTTCCCGGATGTCCTCAAGGCTCGGTCGTTTGGCCGGCACGAGCTTGGCCGTTTCCTGGCCGTGGAGCGTGATGGAAAAACTTTCTCCGCCCGCAACCCGGTCGAGGAGTTCCGAGAATTTGGCTTTGGCGTCTGAGGCCGCGATCATAGTTGACATACACGAGTCTCCGATAGTTTGACCAGTCAACGACCAGTCTAACACAGGCCTTGGCTTCTTGGCAACTAATTCCTTGGCGCTTCGCTGTCTCTGGCCGGTGAATTGGCCAGTCCAGATTGGCTCTGCCGCAGCCCCCTTTTGTGTGTCATAACGTCCTTTATGCGACAGGAAGGAGGACCACCATGCCAATGAGTCTGATCAAATCCCAAAACAACAGTTTAAGGTTTTGCGGGCAAAAATTCCCTGCCGTCATCGCCGAGGCTGGGCCTGCCGCCATCCGGCGCTTCCTTGAATTTTTCAGCGCCAACATCCGCAACAAAAATACCCGACACGCCTACGCCCGGGCCGTGGCGCAGTTTTGCACCTGGTGCGAGCGGGGGCAATTCTCTTTAGACCTCTTGGAACCGGTCGTCATCGCCGCCTACGTCGAATCCTTGGCGGAGAAGAAATCGAAACCAACGGTGAAGCAGCATTTGGCGGCGATTCGGATGCTTTTTGATTATTTGGTGATTGGTCAGATCATGCCGATGAACCCGGCAACCTCCGTGCGCGGCCCGAAATACATCGTAAAGCGCGGCAAGACGCCGGTGCTTACCGCCGAGGAAGCAAGGAAGCTTCTCGACAGCATTGATGTTTCGACTTTGATTGGCCTTCGCGACCGGGCGCTTATTTCTGTCATGGTGTTTAGCTTTGCTCGCGTGAGCGCCGTGATTGGGATAAACGCTGAGGATTTCTACCAGAATGGAAAGCGTTCTTGGTTTCGCTTGCACGAAAAAGGCGGAAAGTTTCATGAAGTCCCAGCGCACCACAGTGCTGAAAGCTATCTTGATGCTTATCTTTCAGCGGCGGGAATTGGCACCGAAAAGAAAGCGCCGATTTTTCGGACGGTCCTGGGAAAGACAAGAAAACTTAGCCCGCATCGGATGCACCGAAACGACGCCCTTCGCATGATTAAGCGCCGCGCAAAGGCTATTGGGCTTCCCGCTTCGATTTGCAACCACACGTTTCGGGCGACCGGCATTACCGCTTACCTGCAAAACGGCGGCACGCTGGAGCACGCCCAGGCGATTGCCGCCCATGAATCACCGAGAACGACCAAGCTGTATGATCACACCAGTGATGAGATTACGCTGGATGAAGTTGAACGGATCAGGATTTAGAGTTGGCCAATCGGCTGGAGCGCGCCGGTGTTTGCGTTGCTGGACCCACGTCGCGAAAGTCTGATACTTCACACCTACCAGTTCGGCAAACATCTGCCCGGAAGTTCCACTGCGCTCGAACTCAACAAGCAGTTGCTCGCGCCGCGTTGGCGGGATTTTCACCCGCCCCAACAGGTCCATCTTAAGCAGCGGTACCGGCGAACTTTCCGTCATAGATGTCATAGCTGGCCATCCTAAAGGATCAGCCGGCGTTGTTTCCTGGAAGTCCGCACCCGGCCCCCGGTGTCCACAGTCACCGGCAGCTTCGCCGCCTGCGCAGTAGAAGTGACCATGCCCGTCATTGTCGTCGTTCTCATAACTAAGAGAACTATGAGAGCTATCAGAACCCTCCACCAGTGGTCCTACACCGGACGCTTACATCCTAACAACACTTATGATCCAATCATCCAGTGGTGCCACAGGTGACGCTTGCGGATGAACAGTGCGGGTGGCGCTCAAACTGAGTTGAAGTGTGGTCGCAAAAGACACGCTCGCGCACAGCGTCGAATCGGGAACTAATGAGAACGGAGTTATCTTTCGGCTGGTGACAATCCACTCTGCCTCGCTCGAACTTCCTTTAATGCTTTGGCCCGTCAAGATGTCCGCTTACGGCGGAACCGGCACTGAAACAACACGGTAAAAGCGATTCCGTGATCCAGGCAGAAATTGATCCGTGAACTCCGCACGATTGTTCACGGCAATTCGATTGCCCATCAACTCCCAGTCATTCAAGTCCGAAGAAACTTCAAGGGAATAACTGTGCCCTGTGAAGCCATGAATACTGATGCGAAGAGTGTCTCCACCATCTCTCGAAATGCTCAAGTGACCTTTGGTCAAGCTCTCAAACGATACCATTTTGTAAAAGCGGTATGGAAACTGTGCCGCCTCGACGTCAAGGAAATCGACAAAACTCTGTGTGGCCAGGTTCGTCCCGATGGGAAACCAAGATGCCAGGTTCTCACTGGCAAACAACACGTAGGATTTGTCAGGCTCGGAAGGGAAAAACACCGCTGCCACACCATCAACATCCGGAGGGTTGATCTGGGAGATGATGATGCGGCCCGCGGCTGTTGTGACCGAGCCGATGGTTCCGTTGTTTTCAGTCACGAGCAGTGCCCTCTGAGGAGTAACCGGACCGGAGCCTACTCTTTCATCGGGGGAAACACGGAAAGAGACAGCGTCAATCCGGCCATTGGTGCGCAAGGTATCCCGGCTTAGAGAGTAGAGAATGGTGCGAACCACTCCCGGTGCTATTTCCCTAGAACGGACAGTGTAGTTTCGAAAGTTGGTTAACGACATTGTCGCGTCAGGCGTAATTTTCTTCGAATCAAAGCTCAATTCGAACTGAACAGCGACGACGTTCGAGGCACGATCCATAGCGACTGGCATTGGGACCGAGGTTCCGGGATAACCACGAACCAACCCAGCGCTTACTGAAGCACTAAAGGCAGGCTTTACAAAGATTGTCACCAGGACCAAAACCAACGCTAAGGCGACAGAGCATCTGCTAAGGAACGAAACGTATCGAAGGCGGTGATTAGTCGAATTCATTTTTGTGACGGCTAACTCAATTCTGATTTATTGACCCGGCGTAAAAGCAATTCTATCGAGCCATCCAGCATTACCAAATGAAGATGGGTATTGGCGGGAAATAAAGCGCCAGCTTAATGAATGAGTCCCCGCCGTAAGAGCGTGAGATTGTTCACCCCAGCCCCAGTCCATGGTAATTGGACCGCTCGCAATCAATCCATCCACTAAAAACTGCAAACTGCCGTCACTGAAGTCATTAAATACTGCTTCCATTTTCCAGTAGAACCGAAGCGTTCCTGGCCCCATGACGGTGGCATCCAACCAAGAATTCTCGAATGTATCAATCATTCCGCTCTGCAAGGCTTGCTCCCCATCAAAAGTGACGTTGGTTTGCACGAACCATCCCGTATCGCGGCTTCCGCCGGTTTTCCATTCCCAATTCGGTGTATTTAGCGCGTTGGTAATACTATTGACCACGAGTGTTGCGGAAACGCTCCGCACAGAATCAATACGATTACTCAAAATCACAGCATATACCGCAGCATGTTCGGGTCGAGCATAGTCGAGAGATAAGCTTGCATTCGTAACTCCCCTTAGCGTCAAACCGTTCGACAGCCAACGATAAGTCGGAGGTGGGTAGCCGGAAGCAGATACAAAAAGCGATGTCCTTTGTCCCTCTGATACCACCTGACTTTTCGGTTGAACAAGAATGACCGGGGCCAAATCCTCCGGCGGGGTGAAGGTGACCTCATCCAACCAACCTGCGTCCGAACCTTCTGTAAACGAAAAATCCTTTGTGTATTGCCAGCGCAAAACTTGCGGACCCGAAAGGATTACAACATTCTCCTCGCGCCATTCGCGGAAAAAGCTACCTGAGATCGGACTAACTCCTCCTAGACTAATACTATTGTTAATCGAAAATATGAGTAAGTCGGAAAGTCCTTCAGAGTCTACTTGCCAGTAAAAGCGCAATGTTCCTGGTCCAACGACTTTTGCTTCAACCCAACTTGTTTCCCTGTGAGAAATGTGGCCACTTTGAATCGCTAATACCCCGTCTCTCGTCACATTTGTTTGCGGAAACCAGCCTTGCCCTCGATCGCCACCCGTGCTCCACTCCAAATTGGGTGCATTGAGCGCATCGCTAATGGTGAGTGGTTGTCCTGGTGTGAAATTCACTTGATCCAGCCATGCGCTATCCAATCCCTGAGACAACAGCGCATCCTTTTTATACTCCCATCTCAAAACATGCACACTCCCGAGAATCGGGACGCTTTCCTCACCTTGTTCGAATGCAACATTGCCTGAGATTGAGCGCAGTTCAACTCCGTCCACCGAGAAGGTCACTTCGTCGAAAAACTCCTCTGAGCTAACCTTCCAGTAGAACGACAATGTTCCTGGACCACTAACCACCGCTTCCACCCAGCTTTGTTCACTGTTGCCAATGGGCGCTCTTTGGAGTGCTTGAACTCCATCTCGAGTGACGTTGCTTTGGACAATCCATCCTTGGCCGTCACTACCACCTGTTGTCCAGTCAAGGTTTGCAGAATTGACCGCATTGCTAATACTTCTAACCGTCAGAATAACGTCCACGCTGCGAACAACACTCACTCTATTACTGACGATCACCGAATAAACGCCCATTTGCCGTTGTGTGACATATTCAAACTGAAGAGTGTTGTTTGTTTCCCCCGCCATCATTACGTTATTTGATAGCCAATGATAACTAGGGAGCGGAATCCCCGAGGCCTGAACTCTGAATTGGACACGTTGTCCTTCAGAGGCGATTTGATTTGTTGGTTGGAGCAGTATGAAGGGCTCGGAGTCGGCGGCCGGCACGAAAGAAACCTGGTCCAGCCACATCGTATTTTTGCCTGCAAGGAGAGAATGTGGAGGCCAGCGCCATCGAAGTTCCTGGGTGCCAACTGCGATCTGAATCGTTTGGTGAGCCCATGCGCTGTCATCGCTAGCTATCCCGTATGAAAATGCCAAGGCGTTGTTAGTATAGAACTCCGCAACACCTCCTGAAGTTTTCCACCAGAATTGTAGGGTTCCAGGGCCATTGACCGTTGTCTGTAACCACGATTCCCGATTCGCGCTGATAAATCCACTTTGAGCGGCGTCAACATTATCGTGCGTTTGCCAATCCTCTCCGATCCACGGAGAATTCGTGGAGGTAGTCCAAATCAATTCCGGCGCATCCAAGGCTTCAGCAACAGGAACGGTTTCGCGCGGAATGGAGGTGAATTGAACGCGGTCCAAAAACCCGCCTTGTTCAGAGAAAAAGCCAGCTTGCTTGCGATACGTCCAGCGAAGCACATGGCTACCCGGAGACACTGGCAAACTGTAATTCTCCCATTCCCTCACAGAGCCGGACGAATGAACGAACAGGTTGGTTCCGTCAATTGAGAATTCCATACTGCTCGCACTATTGTCGAACAGCAACCACCAATAGAAGCTCAGGAAGCCCGGCCCGTTCACGGTTGTTTCCAACCACGAAGATTGGCCATTTGTTATCGCGCCGCTTTTGGCGGCGTCACGATCAGCCCACATGCCGTTCCATATGCGCCCAACTTGCGACTGGCTAAACCACGGGACTTGGCCGCCCGTCCTCCAAGTTAAATGCGGAGCCTCCACCGCATCTCCTAAGGAGGGAATCGACCCTTCCCCACTTGCGGAATACATGACCGATCCCAGCCAAGCGCGATCCTGTCCACTGTGCAAAGCAGCATTTTTTTCGTAAGTCCAAAGGACCGACTGCGGACCAGGCGGCAAATTAAAACTAACATGCGTCCAATCTTGTTCGCCGGATATGCGTCCCAGCTCAACACCGTTTGCGCGAAAAATTAACACATCGGCATTCGTCTCCGATGATACTTTCCATCTAAATACAATCGTCCCAGGCCCATCTAGACTTCCTTGTATCCGCGATACTTGATTGTCCCCCATTTCGCCACTAACCACCGCTTTTTCCCCGTTTGACGGCCCGTAGAAGTAAGCACTCCATGGACCAACGCCACTGCTAATCAATAGGAGGCGCTGTGCTATCCATTGTTGCAGATGCGGTTCCCATACTGTCTGTTTTCCGTCTGCCGCCTCTGATAAACGCCACGGACAGGAATTTACAAATACCGAGTCGAGAAAAGCCGAATCGAGAAGGGCGCTTCCCGTGGCGTCTTTCTCATACACCCAACGGATGCGATGTTGTCCACCCAAAATCGAAACAGCATTGGTGATCCAAAAAGTGTCTCCGGTTATACTGTCAATCTCAATTCCGTCTACCATGACTTTCAAAACATCACCAAAGGAGTTACCGACAATTGCTGTGTTTGCTTGAGCGGAAATGCGCCAACGAAAACAGATTGTCGTCGGTCCAAAGACCGCGGTTTCTAACCAGCTTTCCTCGCAGGGCCCAATTCCTGCGGATTGTGCAGCGGTTATGCCATCACTCGTGCAACGTACTTGCCCCCGCCAAGGTGCGTTGGAGCCGGTTTGCCAGGTTAATCCCGAGCTATCCAAGGATTGTGTCAAACTTGGTCCCGGCAGTATGCGCAAAAGTGCATTGCTACTAACAACGGCCCCCGAGCGATTGCTTACGATTACGGAGTAGTTACCGATGTCGTTCGTAGTCGTCGAAGCTAATCTGAAAACGGATTTTGTGGCGTTGTCTATATTTATGCCCTTCTTTCGCCATTGATAAGTCGGCGCTGGAAAGCCGCTTGAAGCAACTGAGAATTCCGTTTGGTCTCCAAGTGTGATTAATTGACTGCGAGGCGCAGCGACGATGACGGGTAATTGATCCGGGGATTGAAGCGGGAAATAACGGACTTGATCCAAGAAACCTCTGACAGAACTGGAGTAAGTGGCAATAAAAGGATAATCCCGATCTTGAGTAATATCGCAGTAATATGGAGCGCCATCCTGCCAGTGAATGTCGGCGACAGCCAAACGCCATTCGACGCGATGATAGCCGTCAGGAATCAAGATCGTCACACTTTGCCATTCGCCAGGGCCACCTCTTCCGGGAGGGGAAAGCTGGTTTTCCACCTTTCCGTCAACGCTCAAGTAGAGCCTGGCATAAATCGAATCGAAAAAATCAGCGCTCGAAGCCGCCCAATAGAAGGAAAGGTAAGCAGGACCTTGAAAGCCTGTGCCAATGGAGTTCGTCTCATTGAAGTGAAGCGGGCCGCTCTCTGCCGCATCCACTCCGTCAAAAGTGTTGATGGTGTTGTAAATCCAAGGACTATCACCGCGCGTTTCCCAAACCCTATCCTCTGCATCCACCGCAAAACCGAGAAGCGTGGCGCCGTCTGGACGAAGAACAAGAATGCCTCCATCGGTGAAGCCCGCAGGGACAGGGTCCAATTCGTCGCTTTTCGCGACCTGAGGGAGGCTGTCGAATTCCCCGTCTGCATCCAGAATAAGCGGGAGAATTCGGGAGGCCTGACCAGGCAGCAGAAATCTCCCGTCCGAACTTGTAACTACATAGTCAGGGCTACCGGAAACCCGGACCCTGGCCCCGGCTGCGGGCGAACCGTCCAAAAGAGTCACGAATCCGACGATTGTCGTCAACGGGTCTGGGCTGCTCACGCGGATGCGGGCCGTTGCCGTCGCGCCGGAGTTGCAAACACGAATGTAGGCGATGCCCTCAGCGCGAGCCTGGACGAGACCGTCTTCATCGACGTCCGCAATTCTCGGGTTGCTCGACTCATAAAAAGAAAACCTTTCCCCGGAAGTCACATCGACGAGCGTAGTATCACTGTAAACGGCTGTGGCTCGTAGCTGCGTTGTCTCATTTACAGTCAGCAGGGAGCGATCAAGTGTTGCGCGCAAAGATCGTAACCCTGGTGGGGGGCCATAACGAACCGGCATGTTAAACACTTCCCCAGGCGTGTGGACAATTTCGCTCACGGCAACACGCACGTTACCGCCCGCGAGACTGACGCCACGCACACGCCATGGTGTGAGTCCGATGGGAGTCTCTCCTGCTCGCCTTTTCCCCACATTGTCGGGGATATTGTCGATAATGAAGCTTCCGTCCGGATTTACGCGGGCAGATTGGCCACCAACAGTCACAGTCCATGTCTCGTCGAGCTGGGCTTGAATGGCGAGCGGTAGGAATAGCAGAATCCACGCGGCTGCAGCGCAAGCTGTGCTCCGCAAATTTCTGCCGGTGTCGAGCGTCATTGCTTTTGGGATCGGAACTTCGCTTCGTTCCAGAGAGTCTTCGCCAACATTGTTTCGTAATTATTTGGACTACTCGCCACTGTTGTCTCTGCGGCTACAAATCAGCCTCACTCGACAATTACCTCCATTTCGGCAGCTACAATCTCGAGGCATGGTCCGCCATCATTGTTCAAAAAAGCAAAATGCTTGTAGGCATGTTGTCGCGGAGGTTCGCCG
>Ga0163153_10003132_pt1 | contig 22621 bp, 23 predicted proteins | sample OliLakLV19MP6IB1_FD_148629 | JGI IMG/M metagenome (GOLD analysis project Ga0163153, IMG submission 148629) | Freshwater microbial mat bacterial communities from Lake Vanda, McMurdo Dry Valleys, Antarctica - Oligotrophic Lake LV.19.MP6.IB-1 | ecosystem: Environmental > Aquatic > Freshwater >...
CGGGGGAGATAGCCCGGCACGGGGGCGGGGAGCGAAGAGGATAATCGCCCCGCGGCCATCAAGTGAAGGCGGCTGTTGCCCAACAGAGCCCGGAGCGCTTGCGCTCGGGGCTCTGACGTAGTGCATGGATCACGTTTCCGCTACCCTTGCCACATGGTCAACATCTCTGTCCGTTATGCTGGCAACAAGAAGTGCGACCTGAAGCACCCGGAGGGCGCCACGCTGCGCACCGATGCTCCAAAGGACATCGGCGGCGACGCGTCGGCGTTCAGCCCGACGGACCTGGTGGCCGCGGGCCTGGCCTCGTGCATCCTGACGACGATGGCGATGGTCGCCGAGCGGAACGGGCTGGACCTGACCGGGGCGACGGCGACAGTCGAGAAGCACATGACGCAGCCGCCCTCGCCGCGGCGGATCGGCAGGCTGCCCGTGGTGGTGACGATCCCCGGCTCGAAGGTGCCGGTGGAGATGCGCGAGCGGCTGGAGAAGGCCGGTCACTCCTGCCCGGTCCACGCGAGTTTGCACCCGGAGGTGGAAGCGCCGATCGAGTACCGGTGGGTGTGAACGCGCTTTCGGTGGCTCGGCACTCCGTGCCGAGTTTCGCCGCGGAGCGGAGCGGCGAAGTACCCAGATTCCAGGTTCACCTGGCAGGGGCGAGCGCGCCGCATTCGGGGCACGGGCTTTCGGCCGGCGTAGCGCGGAGGTCGTAGGCGCAGGCGGGGCAGAGGCCGCGGCCGCGGCGGTGTGTGCGCAGCAGCAGGGGGATGGCGACAAGAAGGAACGCCCATGCAGCGCCGTAGATGAGCGTGCTGCCGAGCAGGCCGGGCCACGCGGGGCGCAGCGGGATGATGCGGCAATTGGCGTCGCCGACGGTCGCAGGTTGACCGCTGATAAGGAGTCCGCCGCGGAGATCAGCGCCGATGACGCGCATGCCCTGATCCTGCCCGAGCACCTGGTACCACAGGCAGGTGAAGGGCCAGCCGAAGCCGTAGTCGGAGCCGCGGAGGCCGGGCTCGGGAGCGGAAGACCCGGGTGCGAACTGGCCCCAGAATGCGGGCGTCGTGAATGCGCGGCCGCCTTCTCGCTTGAGGATGAGGGGCTCGTAGCGCTGCCGATAGGCGTTGATTGCGAGCGTGGGATCGGTTGGTGGGCCCGAGGGGTGTTGCGATTGCAACTCCTGCGGCGTGAGCATCGAGTCGAAGGTCAGGAGGGACCAGAGCGCGCGGTGGGTGCCGAAGCGGGATGACTCAGCGATGCTCCACGGCTGGCCGTGCGCGATGAACGCGCGGAGCGTAGTGGGGGGCTTATCGGGCGGATCGGCGGAGAGGGCGAGGATTGCTGCCGCGGTGAGGGAGGTGAGCAGGCCGAGAGCGAATGAGAGCAGCGCGATGCGGGCCGCGCTGCGGAGGGGGATGGGTCGTCGCGGCGGGAGTGGTGGGGGAGGGGATGCGGACGGCATGTGCGTGTTATACCGCGCGGATGGTGATCACCGTTGCGTGCGTCCGCACTCCGGGCAGGGCGAGCCGGCGGGTGTGGCGCGGAGGTCGTAGGCGCAGGCGGGGCAAAGGCCGCGCCGGCGGCGGAGGGAGCGGCGGATGGGGCTGGGCAGAAGCATGATCACAAAGATGGGGAGCGTCCAGACGAGCGAGTTGAGGAGGTAACCGCGCCAGAGCGGGCGGTAAGGCAGCACAAACGCCTCACCTCTTCGCGGCCATGCGGTCCATGTGCTGCCCGCGAAACCAGTATGCGCCTTCAATCGTGAGACGAGTGCTGCCTGGAGGCGAGATCACGCGGCTGTAGACGCACGGCCACGGCAAGCCCTGGACTTCGGCCTGCACGAACTGGATGTTTCCCAACGAAGTTGTGCCAACCGGAAGAGACGGCCAGGCCGCGGCGCTTTCCAGTCCTGCGAACACATCGTCCGCGGCGAGGGGGTACGTCGGGTTGGAGTCGTACGGCTCGCCGAAATCGCTGCGCGTGGCAAGGTGCGGTGTAACGCCGGACGCGTACTGCGCGACTGTGATCCAACGGACACCGATGTAATAGTTGTTTGTAATAGAGAGCACCTCGGGCGGAATGGTGGTGCTGCCCGGCTTGTCGAAGTGCTTGGTGTTCTCGGCGTAGCTGTCCGCCTTGTGGAGGAAAGCCCAGCCCCACGCGACAGGAATCTGGATCGCCGCCGCGAAGCCAAGGCAGCCAATCAGGAGCAGGGCGTGGGGCAATTTGCGGGTCTTCATTTCGTGTCAATCGGCGAGATTTGTGCGTGGCCGAGCCCCGCACTCGGGGCACGGCGAGCCGGGCGGTGTGGCGCAGAGGTCGTAGGCGCAGGCTGAGCAGAGGCCGCGGCGGCGGCGGAGGGAGCGGCGGAGAGCGGGAGGGATGAAGGAGAGTGCAAAGAGCGGCAGGCCCCACGCGAGCGAGTTCATGAAGTACCCGCTCCAGATTGGGTGAAGCGGCAGGAGGAGACTCTCACATTTTCGCGCCGCGGAAGTCCATTCGAGGCCGCGGAACCAGTAGAGGCTCTCCAGGAGCAGGCGAGGGCTGCCCGGTGGCCCCGTCGTGCGGCCGTATACGCACGGGAAGGGCACGCCTTGGACTTCGACTTGAACGAACTGAATGTTGCCGGGCACGACAGTGCCGGGCGGAAGTTGAGGCCATGCCGCGGCATCGGAGATGCCGGAGATAACTTGGTCGATGGTGAGCGGGTGAACCGGATTCGAGTCGTAGGGCTCGCCGGGGTGGCTCCGCATTCCCCGTTCAAGAGCGGAGCCAGAAGTGAACCGAGTTACCCTGATCCACCGCACAAACTCGTAGTGGCAGTTCTCGATCAGCAACCGATCGGGCGGATCGGCCGCGCTGTTAGGCGCAGCGACGCAGGTAGAGTTTTCATAGTAACCGACCGGCTCGAATAGATACGCCCATGACCATGCGATCGGAATCTGCAGGGATGCAGCGATTGCCAGGCACACCAGTAGGCGCAAGATGTGGCGAGATCGGACGCGGCGGAGCATGATGGATCATACCGCAAGCAAGCGTGTTTTGGTGCGGTGGCCGCACTCCGGGCATGGGGAGGCGGGGGGTGTGGCACAGAGGTTTTAGGCGTAAGCGGTAGTGGACCGTCGGCCTAAGAGGCCGAGACCGGTGGACAACTTAGCCACGGGCCGAAGCCCGTGGCAACGTTCGTGCATCCGCCAGAGGGCGGGTGCGATAAAGAATGCGCCGGCTAATGAGAACCCCGGGCTTGCGCTCGGGGCTCTCGCGGGTCTGCTCTTTGGTGGCTCGGCACTCCGTGCCGAATCTCGCCACGGAGTGGCGAGGTACCCAGGATTACCGGGCCGCGGCGCGCTTGCGCGGCTTGCCGCGGGCGGGGGTCATGAACTCCGGCAGGCCCTCGCCCTTCTCGAAGAGGTCGGCGAACTTGAAGCCCTTGCGGCTCTTCCACGCCTTGCGGTGGTAGGCGTCGCTGGCGAGGATCGGGAAGAGCGCGGAGAGTTCGCCAAAGACCATCTGCTCGTGTACGACATCGACCTTGCCCCACGAGCAGGCCTCGCGGAGCGTGGAGCCCGAGAGCGCGCCATCGCGCGAGTCGGCGACGGTCATCTGGATGGCGTACTTGTGCATGCCAACATCGCCGCGGGCCTTGCCGCCCTTGCGCTCGCTGAGGAGTTCCGCCGCGACGACGATGTCCTGGGCGAAGTTCTTGGGCACACCGCCGCCGAGCATGAGCAGGCCGGTGTCCTTGCAAGCCAACTTGATGTCCGTCAGTTCGCGGAAGTCCTTGCCGGAATCGAAGGCGACGAGGCCGCGGCCTTCCTCGATGGCCTCGGTCTGCTGGAGCACGATGCCAAAGCCCGCCGAGCAGTCGCTGAACGCGGGGACGAAGATCGGCACGCGTTTGAGGAAGCAGGTCTTGACGATCGACTCGTTCTTCGGGTGGTTCCTGGCGAGGTACGCGCCCATGACCTCGATGAACTCGCGCGAGGAGTAGGCGCCCGGCTCGAACTGGTTGAAGATCTCGTGGGTGCGGGCATCGCAGTCGCGGAGGTTGTCCTCGTCGATGTAGGTGTCGTAGATGCGGTCGATCATCATGTTGCGGAGCGTCATGTCGTCGACCGGCGGCGCCTCGGGCGAGCCGGGGGCGATGTAGTGCTTGAAGCCCAGGCCCTCGAAGAAGTCCTGATCGACGATGTTCGCCCCGGTCGAGACGATCGCGTCGATCATGTTGTTGTCGATGAGCGTGATCAGGGCCTTCTTCAGGCCGGCGGAGATCAGGCTGCCCGCGAGCGTCACGATGACGGCGCACTCCCTGTCCTTGAGCATCATCGAATAAATATCCGCGGCGTTGGCGAGCGTCCGGGACGAGTACGCCATGTCGCGGTAACTGTCGATGATCGCCCGCCCGTCAAAGCCGGTGATGTCCACATGCTTGATGGGCCGGGAAAGGAGGTCCTTCTTGGTCCACTTGTGGGTGGTCGTGTTGTTGCCGTTGGCCATTGGAAGTCTCCGAAATTGCCAAATGGCAAATCGCCAAAGCGCCAAATCCGGATGCGACCGCGTTCACGCGACTCGCATCCAATTTGGCCATGTGGCAATTTGGCCCTTTGGCCGTCTGCCCGACCAGCCCCCCTGGCCGCATGATGGTTGAAGGCTCCCCGGGGGTGACAGGGAGCAAACGATTATACGCGATCCCGCGAGGAAAAGTTCGCTCCGCAACTATGGGAGACGGCAGGACCGGCACGGAGTGGCGGCCCACCCGAGACACGGGTCCGGAGTGCCGGTCCCACCCAAGCCGCCGACCTGACGGACGCGGGGTGCTCGCGCATCTGGGTGGTATGCGGGGGGTTGGCGGTCGTGGCGGCGGGCTTTCATGCCCAGGAGGCGTGTGATGAAGAGCGTGCGCCAATGCCCGAGCAGGAGTGAAGTCGAATCAAGACTCACCGCGGGAGGCGCGGAGCACGCTGAGAATCGCGCATTGTTGCCCTCGACTGCGTGGCTTGGGCTGCGATCTCTGTGTCTCCGCGGCGAGTTGATCAGGACACCCGCTCGGTCACAGCGCCTTCCTGATACGCACCCACCAGGTCGCGCAGGTCCGCGATGCGCTGCTGCGTATCGCGCCCCTGCTCGGTGTCGCGCACCAGCCGTGCCCGGTCGTATGTGCGGATCGTTGTGACGGTCGGCACGATGTCGGCATCGCGGTCGAGGCAGTCTTCAACGCTTGAAAACGGCGCGTGCTCCGCGAGATCGATCCGATCCGGTTTCAGCACGAGCGTGTAGCCGCGATCGCCGTAGGCCTGGCTGAACGCACCATCGATGGTGACGGCGTTCCCGCCGCGCTTCACGGGCTTCTCGCCCTTCTCGACCTTGACGGGCACATGCCCGTTGACGATGAGCACATCATCGCCCATGCCAAAGAGGCGGCCGATGCGCCGGATGAACCCGGCATCGTGCATCATCTCGAAATATGGGTTCTTGTGCTCTTTGTGCGATTCCTTGTCCGCGATGAACGAGGTCTCGAAGGTCGCGAGTTTGTCCTTGCCGAAGAGCGGCGAGCGCGGCCCGCCCCAGAGGTACCAGATCCAGTCGGCATCGGTGCCGATTCCGTCATGTGAGGCGCCCGCGGGGCGAGCGCCTGCCCCGCCCACGATGCCCGTGTGGAACGCGCGGCGCACGACGACGGCGAGGGCGTCCATGAGTTCGCGTCCCGAAACCTCTCGCCCGTCAACACTGAGCGAGAGCGGCGAGCCGGTGCCGTCCACAGGCACGCAGGCGTGGAAGATCAGCACATCGTCGCGCCGGGTCCACATCCCGCCGCGCCGAGCGAGCCATTGCATGTGCTCGCGCAAGCGGATCGAGGAGACAAACGAGTGCCGGATGGCGTCGAGGCAGGCGGTTTCCTCGGGCGAATAGGCGTAGGGGTCGCGCGGATCGATGGTCGGCAAGTGTGCATCAAGCAGCGGATGCGTCTTCGCGTCGATCGTGACGGTGCCGGCGCTCTTGTCGATGCGGTGCAGCAAGCGGCGGTGCTCGAGTCCCCACTCGGGGTGCTGGGCGATCAGACGGCCCTCGGCCTTGAACTGCATGATCGTGATGGCCTTCTGCATCCGCGCCACAGTGAGCGCATCGCGGTGGCCGGTCCCCCTGGCGATGAACCGTTCCGCCGGGTCGTCGCCGTAGACGTCGCGCACCAGTTTCTCGAGCGGTGTCGTCAGGATGCCGTAGCCCTCCTCCAACTGCGCGGCTTGACGATACCTCGCCGAGAATCGCAGCACCGTCAGCAGGCACGGGTCGTGCCCCAGCGAGGCACCCATCCAGATGGCGTCGTGGTTGCCCCAAAGCAGCGAGCAGCGCGGCTGGTGCATCAGCAGGTCGATCACCCGGTCGATCCGCGGGCCGCGGTCGCCCACATCGCCGGCGACGATGATCTCGGCGGAAGCGAGGGAGCGGATCAGGCGTGAGGCCGCGGCAATGGCCTCCCAGTCCCGGTCGCTCTCAGCGCCCATGGCCGCGAGCATGGCGCGGGGGAAGTCGGGGCGCTGGCCCGAGAGCATCTCGACGAACAACTCGCGGAAGTGGGGGGGCGTCAGGCGGTCCACCAGGTCGCGCCTGTAGGTGCGGCGGAGGGCGCGGATGATCTCGCACTGGAGGCTGAGCGTGCGGAAGGCCCACTCGGTGCGTGCGGCGTGCCCGCGGGACTGGATCTCCGGCGCGAAGCGGGCCAACGCCTCGCGCGGGTAATAGAGAATCTTCAGGAATCGCTCGCGCTCATCGGCGGGGATGCGGTCGGCCAGAACCTCCTCGACGAGCGGACGGAGCGCGCCCGAGGCGTTGTGGATGATGTGCCGGAGTTTGATGTCCTCGCCGTGGATGTCCGAGACGATGTGGACCAGGCCCATCGGCAGGTCGAGCGTCGCGTACAGTCCGGCGATCTCGGCGATCGCGGCATCGCTCGTGGTGAACTGCGGCGCAAGTGCGCGGAGCAGCGCGAGGCGGTCGGCGGAGAACGGCGCGGGGGGAGTAGTCATGGGATGCAGAGCGCGTTCATCGATGGAGGGACCGAATGCCAGCGGCTCCCGCTGACGTACGGGCGGTCACTCGGCCTTTCGGCGGGAGGTCCTCCCATTGCGAGGAAGGAACTCAATCGATTGAATCATGAAGACGTCCACCACCTCCAGGGCATCCGGCTCGGCATAGATCGCGACGATCCGGCCGCCCGGAGAAACCAAGGCTACCTCGGGATGCATGACCTCCAGCGAACGTCCGCCGCCCATGTGGACACGGAACGGACGGAATGGCGAGGCTTTGATCGCGCGATTGAGTTCTTCGCTTGTCATCCGCTTCACTCCTCGAGGTAGGTATACCCGTCCAGCCCGCGCTCATAGAAGTTCAGGAACGCCTTGCCCTCGGCGACCGTCAGCCGGTTGGCCTTGATGGACCGCTCGACCTCGCGGCGCATGGCCCGGCGCATGTCCTCATCGTCGTACTGGACATACGACAGAACCTCCTTGACGGTGTCCCCCTCGATCACCTCATCGATCGACCACGTCTCGGGCGCTGCGGCATTGCCGTTGCCGCTGGCGTCGGGCGCAGCGGGCGCAGCGGGCGCAGCGGGCGCGCGGTACGACACATGCACGGCGTGCGTGTCACCGAGCAGGTTGTGCAGGTCGCCAAGGATTTCCTGATACGCGCCAAGGAGGAACACGCCGAGGTAGTACGGCTCTCCGGGCTTGAGTTCGTGCAGTTCGATCGCCTTCTTCTCGATGCGTTTGTCGACGAAGTTGTCGATCTTGCCATCCGAATCGCAGGTGATATCCGCCATGATGCCGCGCCGGTTCGGCTCCTCATCGAGCCGGTGGATCGGGCAGATGGGGAACAGTTGATCGATGGCCCAGGAGTCGGGCATCGACTGGAAGAGCGAGAAGTTGCAGAAATAAATGTCAGACAGGGTCTCGGGCAGGTGCTCGATCTCCTCGGGCAACTCGCCGCGCTTGGCGCACATGTCGAGCACCTTCCGACCGATCGACCAGAACAGCCGCTCGCACGCCGCCCGCATTGGCAGGGACATATAGCCGAGCGAGAACAGGCTCATCGCCTCATCGCGCGCCTGGAGCGCATCGTGGTACGCCTCCAGCAGGTTGCGGTCCGTCAGCCGCTCGTAGGCGTCGATCAGGTCCAGCACGGGCTGGGGAGCCTCCTTCTCGGTCGCCAGATCGGCCTTGATGCGCGGCATCTCCGGCTCGGCGTGGAAGGACGACTTGCCCAGCACGTTGATGACCAGCAGCGAGGAGTAGGCCACCATCGCCCGGCCGGATTCCGACAGGATCGTGGGGTGCGGCACGCCCGAATCGTCGCACACAGTCTTGATGCGATGCACCACGTCCGCGGCGTATTCATCGACGGTGTAGTTGATCGAGGAGTTCCACGCCGACTGCGAGCCGTCGTAATCGACGCCCATGCCTCCGCCGATATCGAGCATCGTCATGCCCGCCCCGAGGCGGACCAGTTCAGTGTAGATGTGGGTCAGTTCGTTGACGGCGTTCTTCAGATGGCGGATGTCGTAGAGTTGCGAGCCGACGTGGCAGTGCAGCAGATTCAGGCAGTCGGCCATGCCGCGGGCCTTGAGGTATTCGAGCGCCTCGAGAACCTCGGTGATGAACAGGCCGAACTTCGAGCGCGCGCCCGCGGAGGACTCCCACCTGCCCGCGCCGCGCGAGCCGAGTTTCACGCGGATACCGATCTTGGGGCGGACGTTGTAGCGCTCGGCGTGCTTGGCGATGAGTTCGAGTTCGCTGAACTTCTCGACCACGGGGATGATGTTCCGCCCGAGTTTGGTCGCGAGCATCACGGTCTCGATGAACTCGTCGTCCTTGAAACCGTTGCAGATGATCGGCATCTCGTCCTGGCCCTCGGAGAGTGCCAGCACGGCCAGCAACTCGGGCTTGGACCCGGCCTCGAGGCCGAACTTCAGTTCACGCCCCAGGCCCGCGATCTCCTCGCAGACGTGGCGCTGCTGGTTGACCTTGATCGGGTAGACGCAGGAGTAGTCGCCCTGATAGGCGTGCTCGGCGATGGCCTTGTCGAACGCGCCCCGGATCTCGCGCAGTCGGTGCTCCAGCACGCCCGAGAAGCGGAGGAGCACGGGCGTGTACACGCCGCGGTCCTCCAGCCCCTTCACAAGGTCGTGCAGGTCGATCTGCTCGGCGGGGTTCTTCGACGGCATGACCGTGACGTGCCCGCGCGGGTTGACGCCGAAGTAGCCCTTGCCCCAATCCGGCATCCCGTAGAGACGGAGGGCGTCCTCGTGGGTCCACCGGCCATGCAGGAACGAGTTCTTGAGGATCGAGAGCGTGGCCATCGTGCGTTGAACTCCGTCAAGCGAGCGTGGAAAACGGTTGACGGAGTCGCACCAGGTCCGGCGCGGGCGTCGCCCAGCAAACAATATGCATTCGGGAGTCGCCGTGTGCCGTTTCCCCCCGAGCGTTCCGTGTCAGGCCGCGGCGAGTCGCAGCGACTCCGCGCGGGCGAGGACGATCATGCCGCGGAGCCTCCAGACCTGTACGACGTACAGCACAAGCGCGACCAACGGCCCGATGCCGATGCACAGCGCCCCGACCGTGTAGAGCCCCGGGAGCAGCCAGATGTACGTCCGGGTCTGTTGAACGATGGCCGCATCGGGGATGCGCATCGCCAGCCAGCGGACAAACAGCATCATCGCGAAGAAGTGGACCGCCCCGAAGACAAACCCGGCCAGGTTCAGCAGGCTCGAGGCCAACTGCGCGGCGTTCGCGAGCGAGAGAGGATTGGCGATGGCCCCAGCGGCCAGTCCCGGGGAAAACAAGTTGACGGCCAGCAAGGCCACCTGAACGACGAGCGTCGCGACGACCGATGCCCGCACCACCCGGCGCGCTGCGCGCGGCTGCTCGGACCGCTCCGTCGCCGGGTCGGGGGTGGTGAACTGCCAGTAGCCCACCAGCGAGGCCAGCGAGGCGACCACCGCGAGGATGAGCGTGACGCTCTCCAGCGATGGCAACGCCGCGATCGCTCCCCCGCTCGCCGCGACTGTGAATGCAAGAATCATCGCGACAATCATTGCGACCATCGAGAGCACCGCGGTCGCAATGTTCGTCACCACGATCACCATCGCGCCGAAGATGAGCGAGCCGAGGTACTCCGGCCCGGCGTAGCGCAGCAGGCCGCCGCGGAGCGAGGCCTCGATGGCCCAGGAGCATTCGGGGCACTTGCCCACGACGCTCAGGCCGCGCAGGCTGTAGCCGCAGCGGGTGCAGGGTGCGTCCGCTTCGACGATCTGCACGGGGGGCGGGGATGCGGTGTCCATGTCGCGCAGCCTACCGCGCGCCCGCCCGGGACACAACGCTCTGGGTGGAAGCAGGGAGGAGCGTGCCCATCCCGCGTCCAGTCCGTTCAAGCGGCCGTAGAATCCCCCATGACCGCCCCACAACTCCGGCGCCAGATCAAGAAGTGCGTCGATGTCATCCCCCCCGATCGGCTGGCCTCGCTCGCTGACTATGCCGAGTTCCTGACCCGCCCGGAACTGAAGCGCCGCATCGCGAAAGCCGAGCAGGACCTCGCGGCAAAAAAGGGCACATCCTGGCGCACGGTGCGGCGGGATGTATGAGGTCATCCTGTCCCCGGAGGCCCGCGACTTCTTCGCCGAGGCCCAAGGCTCGCTGGCGCGCCGGCTTGCAAGGTGTTTCACACAACTTGAACACGAGCCCCGGCGGCACAACAACATCAAGAGACTGACCGGGGAGTTCACCGGCTACTCGCGGTACCGGATCGGGGATTGACGGGTGATCTTCCGCATCGACGATGATGCCGAGCAAGTGTTGGTCATGTCGATCACTCACCGGCGAGAGGTGTACGAGTGAAGCCACCACAAGCCAGATGAACTACCCCGTCTACCGCCCCGCCCCAACCACGTTCCGCCCAAGCACCCGCTGGGCGTAGTCATTCATCGCGTCGCGCAGTTGCTCGAAACTTTCCAGGACGTAGTAGATCGGCTGGTAGTGGTCGATGTCGAAGGGCGTGTTGCAGATGCGGTCCATGTCGAAGGGCCGCCACTCGGCAACCTCGCGCTTCGAGCATGGTTCCGCGCCCCCGCCACCCGCCGCGCCCCCCGTCTTTTCCCACTTCCCTTCCAAAGAGTACTTCGCCTCGCCGTGGCTGGAGACCAGGCCCGAGCCGTAGATCCGCACCCGCCCGTTCTCCTTGATCAGGCCGAACTCGACCGTGAACCAGAACAGCCGGCCCAGCCGCTCGACATGCACCGGGTCCTCGCACAGCAGCGCGGCCTGGCCGTACGTCTGCAAGAAATCCGCGAACACGCGGCTGGCGTGCAGCGGCACATGCCCAAAGACATCGTGGAAGATGTCCGGCTCGGGCAGATAGTCCATCACCTCTCGCGGCCGGATCAGCACGGTCGTGGGGAACTGCCGGTTCGCAAGGCACGCGAAGAACGCCTTGGCCGGCAGATAGCCCGGAACGCCGTAACTCGCCCAGTCGCTCACCTCGCCGAGGTAGCGGTTGATGCCCTCGAGTTTCGTGCCCTTCCTGAGAATCTTGCCGTCGGTGATCTCGCAGTCCCGCGCCAAGACGGTATCGCACAGCAGCGGCATCCGGTCCGGGCTGAGGCGCAGCACCTTCATGCCATCGATGAACGTGGTGCTGACCTGCTCGGCCAGCACCTCCCAGCGACGGTTGTAGAGGTCGCGCCACACCTCGTGGTCGGCGCGGGTATACCTGTCGTAGTGCTGCGTGATGTAGTACCGCTCGGCATCAATCTGCTCCGCCGGGAGCGACGGCGCCTTGTCGGCCTCGGCCTGCGCGATGCGGGCCTCCTCGGCGTCGATGATGTTGTTGTAGTGAATCTCTGCGCGCATGGCTGGCCCCAGGGCAAAATCGCGGGCGTAGGAGCACGACCGAACGCCTATACGGTATCGCCGCCGTCCGCCCGGAGAGGCGAGCCGGAAACCGTCCGGCAGGCCGCACGAATGGGTGTACCATGCGAACCATGCCGGATCAACAGATCAAACTCGCGGCGAGACTTGCGGCTCTTGCGCTGGCCTTCGCCCTCAGCGGCTGCTCCGGTGGGGGGTCCAACTCGGGTCAGCAGTCGCAGGGGAACGGGCCGTTTGGGTTGTTCGGTCCGAAGCAGGACCCAAATCGCGACCTGACGCCCGCCCAGGGGCGCAAACTCATCGCGGACATCCACAAGAACCCCTCGCGGATGCAGAAGCTGACCCCCCCCGAGCGGCGTTTCCTCGCGTCCGCCGCGGCGGCCGATGCCGAGAGCAACGTTCCATAGGACTCGGGTTCGGGATGAGCGGGGGAGCCTTTGCCGCTCTCCGGGGGGCACCGCGAACAATCAGCGCTCATCCCACCGGAAACTCCCCGGCACAACCGTGATGGTGGGGTCCATCAGCGTATAGCCGTTGGGCGGGTTGGCCACAAGGTCCGGGTCGGCGACCATCTGCAGGGAACCGCTGATCACGAGGATGCTGCCGTCGCAGATCCAGGTTCCAATCAGCCGGGGAGAGTCCTCGAATGTCGTCCTCGCGCCGCCGACAATGTGGAATAGCCCGCGCAGTTCGGAGGGTGCCGCGGCGATCACTCCGACGTTGATCCCCATCCCCAGCAGATTCGCCTGGATGGCGCTGACGTTGACGGTCCCGGACTCGGGTTCGATGTCCGCGGTTGCCGTCGATGGACCCATTGCCAGGAGCGAGGGCATCCTCGTTGCCGGCGGGCTCCACGCGACAAGGCCATCGACCTCAATTTCGGCGTTGGCCCCAAGTTCAACCACGAGCGTGGCCTGGATCACCGAGTCTCGGATGCGGAGCGACTGCCCGGCCGGGACTCGGATGAAGTAAATGCCCGCGGCGTTCTCCGGTCCCCACGGGTTGACCGCCGCGCTGAGCAGGCGGGCGTCGATTGTACCACCGGAAATGCCCGCGAACGAGATGTCCGTCGCCTGAGAACGGTACTCCCAGAACAGACTGACCGTGGGAACCGACTTCGCCGGCGAGGGCGTGGTCACGAACCCGGCGATCGTTCCTGTGTTGACGACCGATCCGGCTTCGACGTTGCTCGTGATCGTCGAACTGTTGCCGAGCGAGCCGTTGCAGGAGATTGCGCCACCCGAAGAGACTACCGGATACATGACGCTTATCCCACCGCCGCCGTGCATGGTGCAGGCGAGCACCGGAAGGGGGAGCGTGCCTCCCGGGCGCGCCTCCATCGAAAACCTGCGGGCGGCGGCTGCGACAGTCGCCTCGCCGGACAACCGGACCGGCTCGTCGGGGTCGTTCTCAACGTCGTTGTCAATCTCGTCGGTCTGCTTCCAGATGAGCGACCCGTTCCCCATCGGGACGGGGGGGTTCCAGGCGTCGCAGCCGAAGTTGTTGCGCCAGTTCTTGTCGCCGTTTATCCTTGCGGCGGCGAGATCGAGCGCGGAGGATGCCAGGATCGACGCCTCAGCGCAGTTGCGGTCGGTGGCAGCGTTGCGGGCGTGTACGCGTCCGGTGGTTGCAACAGCCAGGCCAATGACCGTGAGCATGACGCCCATGCCCAGCACGAGCAGGTACACGCCGCCGCGCCGGTGCCGGGGGTGCGATGGGACGCCTCCAGAAACTGTGCGCGACATGTATGTGGAGAGGGGGGAGGACGCCAACGGATCACCTGCTTTCGAGCGTGTGCGCCCTATGCCGGGCGCTGCGGCCAACCGGGAGAATACAGCGATCAATCGTCCTCCAGCGGGACCACGGAGATCGATGTGAGCGGGGTGTTGAACATCGTCGCGCCGCCGAGGAGCAGCGACCCGGAGGCACCGACCCGGAGTGAGATGCGGGCGCCGGTGACGTGCGCAACGTTGTACTGCGCTCGCGGGTTCGTCATCACGCTGACCCGCCCCTTGAGCGCTGTGAGCGTGCGCGATTCAGTGTTGGGCGAGGTCACGATCACGCGAATGAGTTTCAGGCCTGTATCAGTCACATCCGCAACCGGTGTGGAGGGGCTTGCCGGATCGACATTGAACACCTCGATCCTGCGGGACCACCCGTCGGCCCATTTGAGCGCAGCGCCGAGATGATCGGTCGGGTTTGCTTCGGCGAAGTTATCAAAGTCGTCCACATCATCAAGGCCGGCGCGCGTCGCGTGCGACTCTCCCGCATCCAGACCGAATGTCGCGCCGCCCTGCGGATCGGCGAACGATGCCGCGAGAACCTCGGACATGAGCGAGGTCGCCAGCGCCTGGCTCCGCCGCCAGTGACGCTCGCGGGTCGCGCCCTTGGCGGCTCCGCCCACGACCGAGAGCGCGGCAACGACCATGACGCCGACGATCACCGTCGAGATCGAGGCCTCAAGGAGCGTGAATCCGCGGCGGGACGTCCGCACGGACGCGGGCAGACTGGTGGCGCTGGGGTTCACGGCGCCTCCGAGACGACCGTGCCGTAGATCTCAAAGAGCACGTTCTGGGTCTGGCCGTACGAACCCCAGGTGCCGCCGCTGTTGTCGGTGGCGCAGCGCCAGAGGTTGAAGGGCATGTTGGGCGCGGCGTTGATGAGGTATCCGACATCGCAGACCACCGCTGCGCCGGAGACGCCGCGGACGACGATCGCGACCGGACTGCCGGCGGGAATGGGATTGCAGGCAGGAAACAGAACATCCTCCCAGCGGATGGCGCTCGAAAGCGCGGACTCGGCGATGTTCAGGGACGCGTACACGGTCGCGCCAGGTGTGTTGGCGTCGGTTACAGAACGGACGGAGACTTCGAGCGAGCCGCTCGCACTCCCGTTGCGCCGCAACCGGAGCCGGACCTTTGAGGCGGTCCACGACACCGCATCCGCGGCGAATGTCGGGCGGAAGACCTCCGCCGACCACTCGGTGCTGTTCGTCAGGTCGAAAGCGTTGGTCGCGCCGGTGTGCGCGGTAAAGGAAGCAATCAATCGCTCCGCGCTGGTCGAGCGGGTCAGGCCCGGGCGGACCTTGTACGACAGGTCGAGTTGCTGGACGTTCGCGGCCACAACGCCCGCCGTCCCGCCGTTGGTGCTCCGCAACAGCGGATCGCCCGGGGTGCCGCTCCAGGAATACCGGATGCGCTCGGGCCGGTTGTTCCCGTTGCGGTCGGGCACGGCGAACGACACCACTGTCGCGGTGCGCTCATAGAACTCGATGGTCTCTGCCAGGTCTGCCTGCAGGTCCGTGAGCGCCTCGGCGGCGACGCGGTCGCCATCGCCGGGCCCCTCACCCCGCTCAAGCGCGGAGGAAGCGGTCACCAGCACCACGCCCATCGAGCCCACGAGGATGCTCGACACAGCCAGCGCCGTGATCAGTTCGATGAGGGAGAAGGCGCTCCGAGTATTAGTCGATCGTGGCACGGCCGGTCTCCGGATCGATGTGAACCACGCGCACGAACGCGCCGCTGGTGACCTTGATGTCACCCCCGGCATCGGGCCGGCCCATGAAGTTGAAGGTCAGGTCGTCATCCCCGCCAAAGGGGTCGAACTTCAGATCCGACCGGTACGGCCCCTGGTCCACCCGGATCGAAGCAAGGTCCTGGGCCCCGAGCGTGTTCTTGATCAGGACATGGGGTGGGGTGGCCCGAAACTGAACGAAAATCGGTCCGCCGCTCGTTCTGGCCTGGGTGCGGGCGTCCCCGACCATCGATGCGATCCGCCGGGCCGTTGCGTCAACTCGGGCACGCTCCGCGCTGCGGCCATAGCGGAGCGAGGCCACCCCGGCGATCGTCGTCATGATCGCGAGGGACACGATCAGTTCGATGAGTGAGAAGCCCCGGCTGCGCTGCACGATTGATCTCCTGGAAACGTAAACCGCCCGGAGTTCCGCCGCTCTTCGCGTTGGTGCCTCCGGGCGGACGTTGAGCATTGGGATCAGCCGCCGGGCGACAGGGCGCTCGGCTCTGGTGTCATCAGTAGGTGCTGTACGCAACGCCGTTGGCATCTGCCACAGCGGCCGAGTTGGCCGCGATTACGCCGGTGGCCGCGGTGTACAGCCATCCGATGGCGGCGGCGTCCGCCGCGGCGATGCCGAACTGGCCCTTCTTGGCGCCCACGGTCTGTACGGGGATCGTGCGGATGTAGGGGCCGTAGATATAGCCGCCCGTCTGCGTGCCGTCGGGCGTGACAGTCCCGGCCTCGTTGGTGAACTTGGTCAGTTGATCGGAGATCAGCGCGACCGTCGGGAACGTGTTGTTGTGCTCGGCCTGGTAGAGGTCGATCGCCTTGCGGAGCGCGGCGAGGTTGCTGCGGAGCGCGCCGTCGTTGGCGCCCGAGGCGCCGCGGCTCATCTTGGGGATCGCGATCGCCGCGATGATCCCGATGATCACAACGACAATCACCAGTTCGATCAGACTGAACGCACGGGACCTGCGGATTGCGGGGCTGAACATCTGTTTGCACTCCTCTATCGTTTCGTGCGGCCGGAGACAACGGTCGCGGCTGGTTACTGGCTTCGCTATCGTCCCAAAGTCGTGATGAGTTGAGGTGGACATCGCCAAGAGTGAGTCGGTCGTGGTATTTCAGCCGAGTTCAGCCACGGCCGATAACCGGGCTCAAGGGTTGAGTTCGAGTCTGACGACGGCTTTCGTGGCCTGATCCTCGAGCAAGATGTGATCGGTCAGGATGGCGTTGATACGGAAACCTGTTCCCGCCACGGTTTCGCCCAACTTGTAGAGCGTGCCGTTGACCATCGCGCGTGCCCGCTCCCTGCCGCTTGTGCTGGTGGCCGTTAGTTTGAGTTGCTCGCGGAGCGTCGCCGCCTGCTCGGCGGCGAGTTTGTGCTGCTGGGCCTGCAACTCCTCGGCGAGTTCCGCTTCGATGCTCGCTGTCAACGATCGCGGCGGCGCAAAGGCGTCCTCCAGCGGGAGCGACTCGAGGTCCAGCCGGCCGGCCATCGTGGCCAGTTGCTCGGTGACTGAGCGCATGTCGCCGCGCCTTGGCGCGGGCGAGGAGCGCTCCGACGCCGGCACCGTCAGCGATGCGCCGGCATCGTCCTCGGCGGCCAGGGCGGGCGTCGCGCCTCCCCCGAGCACGGCCTTGTCGAAAACAAGCGCCACGAGGCCGAGTCCGAGGATGGAGAACACGAGTTTTCGCTTCTTGGAGGTATTCACGCCCTTGACAGACAATTCATCGGGCGCGAGAGCAAGGATTGCTGGCCCCAGAGCGCTACCTGGCGCCCGCACGATCGTCAGGCGCGGCGTACCACACAAGGTCGAGCGTCATGTCGAGCCGGGCGGCCTGATTCTCGGACGCGGGTTCGGCGATCGTGAGCGTGATCGCCGATACTTTGATGTCGCGGTGCGCTTCCTGCAGCGCGGACAGAAAGTTGACGCAGTTGGCAAAGCCGCCGCTCCCGCTGACTTTGATGGGGACGCTGGTGAAGCGTTTGGCGGGTTCAGGCGTCGCCGCGCTGGGCGTGAGTTGGCCGATCGTTATCTCCGCGCTCTGCGCCAGGTCGGAGAGGCGGGTGAGCCGGGAGTTGATGCGCAACGCGGGCTCCAGGGGCGTGAAGCGGGCGGCCTGTGCGGTCAGGGCTGCCAGAGTCTCCCGTGCGGTCCTGAGTTCCTGCGAGGCAGCCTCGGCGGTTGCGGTCTCGGCGAGCAGCGTGTGTCGCTGCCGCTCCGCCACAGCACGCGAATCGAGCGCGGGGTGGACCCCCACCCAATATGCAACGCCAAGCACGCACACCAGTGCCGCGGCACCGAGGCCGTCGATAGCCCGGGGCGAAAGAACTGAGATTGCCTTGCTCACGGTTTGCTCTCCCCACTCTGTTCGCCAGCCGCGGCGGTCGCGGTGCTGGGGTCTGTCGGCATGGCCCGCTCGGCGAGCGTGCATTCGATGTCAAAGCCGGTAACCTGCACGCCGCGAACCGTCTGGGTGCGGGACTGCTTCATGGCGACCCGTTCGAGCGCACCAAGCCCTTCGAGGTTCGCAATGAAGGCCAGCACTTTGGGGAGTTCGGAGGCGATGCCGCCGAGTTTGAGTGTGTAACTCTCGACGCTGCGCACCGGGGTGGCGGGCGGAGCATCGGCGCCCGCGGTCGGAGCGGGTGGCGGCGGGGGCGGAATCGTGCGAAGGTCAAAGGACTCGAGGGCGATGCCGTCGCTGCGTGCGTGGTTGATCGCCCGGAGGAGCAGCGACCAGTCCGCGTGCTCTTCGACGAGTCGCGCCACCGCGTCTGCCCGGCGGGCCTTGAGCGTGTCGGCCCGCACGCGCGCCAGTTCCGCTTCGGCGGCGGTGGTTGAATCCCTCGCCGCGCCGATATCCGCGAGAACCGAGCCGTCGTCGAACGACCACACCGCGCGGAAGGTGACCGCACCGCCGCCGGACACTGCCGCGCCGGCGATCAGCGCCACGGACCACCGACGGATACGCGACCTGCGGGCCGCCGCCTGCATACGCGCTGCCGGGATGAGGTTGATGCCCTTCATGTCATGCTCTCCGCCAGAATCTCGGCATTCACGGGAGCGACCGCCAGCCCCGTCGCGCACGCCAGACGCGCATCGGCCGCGAGCAGTGCGCCTGTCGGCTCCTCGGGCGGCGATGCCAGGTCGCGGGGGAGCAGTGGACGCAGCGGCCCATCCGCGGCCAGTTGCACGCGTGCCAGCAGGCCCGGCACGCACGCCCCACCTCCCGCGCCGAGCGCGCCAAGCGACCCAGATGCACCGTAGCGGCGCACCGCGTAGGAGAGAGAGGCTTTCAGTTCGCGTCCGATGCTCTCGGCGTAGTCCGTGATGATCGCACGCGCATCGTCGAGGAGTTCCCACACCCGTTGCTCCTCCGGCAGGTCGTCGCTGATGCCGACATGCCGCAGCACATAGTCCGCAGCCTCGACATCGACGCGGAGGTCGGCCACCAGTCGTGCGTGCAGGCCGGAGAGGCCCATCTCCGGAAGCAGGCGCTGGTAGACCACCGTCCGGCCCAGGAGCACGGCCAGCGTGGTGGCGCTCCACCCGAGGTCAACCAGGCCAGTGACGCGAGCCGCGCCAGCCTCGCTTTCAAGGGGCCCGGAGTACGGGCACGCGCGTGCAAGTCCGAGCACGCCCGAGTCCACCGCCATGACGTCAAAGCCCGCATTCCCGAGCGCATCGAGCGCATCCGCGGCATCCGCATGGCGGAGGCCCACGGCCAGCACATGCACGCCCTCGTTGGCGCGGCTCCCTGCGGGCAACTCCCACCAGGAGAGTTCGAGGGCGTCAGGTGCGCACTCGTTGGCGCGGGCGAGTTCCATCCTCGCGATCTGGTCGAGCGGAGCGCCCGAGGACCGGGGCGGAAGTTCCAGAACGGCGGACATCAGGCGCGCCGGCGGGCAGCCCAGGACAACCGTCCGGCCGCGAAAGCCCTGGCGCCCCAGAACGTCGCGCAGAGCCGCGGCCTCACTGCCGGAGAGTGCGGGTCCGGTCGCCTGACGATCAATGCAGGCGATCGCGGCGATCCGGGGTCCGGCGCGCCCCGGCGCAAGTTGCACCGCCTTGATGCAGCGAGCGCCGACATCGAGGCCGATGGACGAGAGTTTTCCGCTGCTGAACATCACCCGCCTCCTCCTGCCATCGATGTCAGGTCGAACAAAGGGAGGAACATGCTCAGGGCGACGAAGCCCACCAGCACGCCCAGGACCATGAGGATCACGGGCTCGATGATCGAGGCGATCGACTTCACAAGCACCTCGTTGTCCTCATCAAGGAAGTCGGCCAGGCTGCTCAGCACCGGCCCGAGTTGCCCGGTCCGCTCGCCCGACCGGATCCCCTCTCCCACCGATTGCGAGATCAGTTTGGATTCCAGGAACGCAGACGAGACCGGCTCTCCGCGGGTCACGACGTCGATGGCCCGGTCCATCAGTGCGCCGTAGCGGCTGTTGCCGGTCGAATCGCGGGCCAGGTGCAGGGCTTCGAGCAGCGGCACCTTGCCCTCGAGCAGCACGCCCAGCACCCGCGTGATCCTTGCTGTGGCCAGCGACCGCACGACCTTGCCGACCTGCGGGCACCACACCACCGCGCCGTCGCGCCAGAGTTTCCCCGCCGCGCTCCCAAGCCAGAGTTTGAGGCCCACCCCCGTGGCGATGAGCGCCCCGAGAATCCAGTACCAGTCCGACCGCATGAACGCACCGATATTCATCAGCACGCGCGTGCTCGCCGGCAGGTCCGCGCCGAGCGTGGTGAACAGCCCCTCGAACCGCGGCATGACAAAGCCGATCATCACCACCAGCACGATGATCGAGACGACGATGAGCACCGAGGGATAGATCATTGCGCCCATCACTGTCGATCGCACCTTGAGTTGCTGGCGCAGCAGCGATGCGAGGCGACGGAGCATCGCATCGAGTTGGCCGCCCGACTCGCCCGCGGCGATCAGCGACCGGCAGATGGGGTTGAACCAGTTCGGGTGCGAGGCGAGCGCATCGGAGAACTGCGCGCCCTCCTCGACCCGCAGGCGGATGTCCTGGATCACCAGCCTGAAGGCGCCCTCGGGGAGTTGCTTCTCCAGCGAGGAGATCGCTTCGACCATCGGCGTGCCGGTCGTGACCAGCACCGAGAGTTGGCGCATGAAGCCGGAGATGTCCCTGATCTTGCGCGAGCCGCCGCCGCCTCCCCGCGATCCTCCCGCGACAGACTTGCGCGCGACCGCCGCGGCCTCGCGGATCTCGGTGACGAACAGCCCCTGGCGGCGGAGCAGTTCCCCGCCCTCGGCCACGCTCGCGGCCTCAAGCACGTCCGAGACCTGCTTGCCCGCCTTGTCGAAAGCGTTGTAGGCGAGTTTCATGCTGCCTCCTTCAGGCTGGGCGCTGCGGCCGCTGCGGGCACTGCGGGCGCAACGGGCTCGTTGTTCAGGTCCTCACCCTCATCGTGCGTCACGCGCAGAACTTCCTCGAGACTGGTGCGCCCCTCCAGAGCCAGCAGCACGCCCTCCTGCCGGAGCGAGAGCCCTCCGCTCACGGCGATCTTCGCCCGCATCTCGTGCGTGGGCGCGCCGCGATGCACCATGCGCCGTAGTTCGGGTGTGACCTCCATGACCTCGTAGATGCCGCAACGTCCCGCAAAGCCGCTGTCGTGGCACTGCCGGCACCCCGCGCCCTTGCGGAAGGGTCGGCCGGCGTGCTCGGCGAGGCCCGCATCGTGCAGCACCTGCTCGCCCGGGTAGTACTTGCTGGCGCACGCCGAGCAGATGTTGCGTGCCAGCCGCTGCGCGACCGCGCCGTTGAGCGCGCTCGACAGGAGGTACGCCTCGATCCCCATGTCCAGCAGACGCGCCACCGAGCCGGGGGCATCGTTGGTGTGCAGCGTGGCGAGCACGAGGTGGCCCGTGAGCGCCGCCTGCACGGCCACGCGCGCGGTCGGCTCATCGCGGATCTCGCCCACCATGATGATGTCGGGGTCCTGGCGAAGGATGCTCCGCAGCGCACGCGCGAAACTCAGCCCCACCTGCTCGTTCACCTGGATCTGGTTGATGAGGTCGAGTTGATACTCGACAGGGTCCTCGACCGTGACGATGTTGACCTCCGGGCTGCGCAGCAGGTCCAGCGCGGAGTACAGCGTCGTCGTCTTGCCCGAGCCGGTGGGTCCGGTGACAAGCACAAGCCCGTGGGGTGCGTGCAGGATGCGTTTGAGCGTGTCGAGCGGCTCCGTGCGGAAGCCCAGGTCCTCCATGCGGACCTTGAGGTTGCGCTTGTCGAGCACGCGCACCACGATCTTCTCGCCCAGCAGCGTGGGCATGCTCGACACCCGCAGGTCGATCTCCCTGCCCTCGGCCACGATCCGCACGCGCCCCTCCTGCGGCAGGCGCTTCTCGGCGATGTCCATCTTCCCGATGACCTTCACGCGCGAGACGATGGCGGCGTGCATCCCCGGCGGGGGCTTCATCAGGTCGCGCAGCACGCCATCCTTGCGGTAGCGAACCCGCGTGCCGCGCTTGTCCGGCTCGATGTGGATATCGCTGGCGCGATCCTTCACCGCCGTCAGGAACGCGACGTTCACGAGGTTGACGATCGGGCTGCCCGCGATCATCTTGTCGAGGTCCGCCGCCGGACCCTGATCGACCTCCTCGCGCTCGATGACCTCGACCTCGCTCTCGGCGAGGCTCGTCAGGAACGCGTCGATGTCCACGCTCTCGCCGCCCGAGTACCGCTTGACGAACTCGAGGATGTTCGTCTCGATCGCCAGCACAGGCTGGATCTTCAGGCCGGTGAGTTGGCGGAGCCGGTCGATCGTCGGCAGGCTTTGGGGCTCGGCCATCGCGACCGTCAGGGTGTCATGCACCTTGAACATCGGGATGACCTTGAGGCGAGTGGCCTCGGCATCGCCGATGAGTTTGAGCAGCGCCGGGTCGATCAGGCCGTGCCGGATCTGGCACCCCTTGCAGCCCAGCGTGGCCGCGAGCGCCCGCACCAGCGATGCCGTGGAGATCACGTTCTGCTCGACGAGCATCTCGCCGAGCATCCGGCTGGAACTGCGCTGCTCGCCCAGGGCCTTGTTGAGTTGGTCCTGCGTGATCGCGCCCTGCTCGACCAGCACCTCGCCGACGCGCAGGCGCTTGCCGGCCGGCGCGGGCCGGGTCGCGTCCGGGTTGCCCGCACCGGGTGGCGGGGGCGGCGG
>Ga0163153_10003134_pt1 | contig 22613 bp, 13 predicted proteins | sample OliLakLV19MP6IB1_FD_148629 | JGI IMG/M metagenome (GOLD analysis project Ga0163153, IMG submission 148629) | Freshwater microbial mat bacterial communities from Lake Vanda, McMurdo Dry Valleys, Antarctica - Oligotrophic Lake LV.19.MP6.IB-1 | ecosystem: Environmental > Aquatic > Freshwater >...
CGCCTCGATCTCTCCCAAGTCGCCGCGCGTCGGAACTTGAACGAGACGGCGTTCTTCTTCCCACAATTGCTCGCGGACAGCAACGGCGTGGTGCGGATGCAGTTCACAATGCCCGAGGCGCTGACGCAGTGGAAGTTCATGGGCTTCGCGCACGACCGACAGTTGAGGTCCGGTTTTCTCGACGGCAAGACCGTGACCGCGAAAGACCTGATGGTGCAGCCGAACCCGCCGCGTTTCCTGCGCGAGGGCGACGTCCTGGAGTTCACTGTGAAAGTCTCGAACCAATCGCCGGCCCGGCAGGAGGGTCGCGTGCGGCTGACTTTCAACAACGCGCAGAACGAGCAGAGCGCGGACAAGCTGCTGGATAATGCGACGCCGGAGCTCGACTTCGACATCCCGGCAAAGGAATCGCGCAGTTATTCGTGGCGCATCTCGGTGCCGGACGGCGCGCCGTTCCTGACTTACAAGGCCGTGGCTTCGACGGGAAAAGTTTCCGATGGCGAGGAGGGTTATCTGCCGGTGCTGTCACGGCACATCTTCGTGACGGAGTCGTTGCCGCTGCCGATTCGCGGCAAGGCCGGCGGCACGGTGACGAAGAAGTTTGAGTTCGAGAAGCTGCTCAAGTCCGGTCGCTCCAGCTCGCTCGTGCATCAGAACTACGTCGTGCAGATGGTCTCCAATCCTTCGTGGTACGCGGTGATGGCGCTGCCCTATCTGATGGAGTATCCGCACGAATGCACGGAGCAGACGTTCAACCGGCTCTACGCGAATGCGCTCGCGCGCTTCATCGCGAACAGCGACCCAAAAATTCGCCGTGTGTTTGATCAGTGGAAGGGCACGGCTGCGCTTGCGTCGCCGCTGGAGAAGAACCAGGACTTGAAGAGCGTGATGGTCGAGGAAACGCCGTGGCTGCGGCAGGCGAACAGCGAGAGCCAGGCGCGGCGGAACGTCGGGATTCTCTTCGACGCGAACCGGCTGGATTCCGAGACGGAGCGGACCTTCGCGAAGCTGGCGGAGATGCAGCTCGGCGACGGCGCGTGGCCGTGGTTCCCCGGCGGGCCGGGCAACGATTACATCACGCTCTACATCACGACGGGCTTCGGACGGATGCGGCATCTCGGTGCGGAACTCGACATGGCACCCGCGCTGCGTTCGCTGAATCGGCTCGACGGCTGGATGACGGAACACTACGAACGCATCCAGAAACGGCCGGACCCGGACCTGTATGTCCCCAGCGCGACGGATGCGCTGTATCTCTACGGGCGGAGCTTCTTCCTGAAGGACACGCCAGTCGCCGCGCCGCATCGCCAGGCGGTGGACTTCTTCCTCGCCCAAGCGCGCAAGCATTGGCTGAAGGTGGATAGCCGGCAGTCGCAGGGGCATCTCGCGCTGGCGCTGCAGCGGTTCAATTCGTTCAACAAATTCGCGGACGCGACGCCGAAAGACATCATGCGCTCGATCAAGGAACGCAGCGTGACGAATGAGGAGATGGGGATGTTCTGGCGCGAGACGGAGTTGAGCTGGTGGTGGTATCGCGCGCCCATCGAGACGCAGGCATTGATGATCGAGGCCTTCGACGAGGTGATGGGCGACAAGGCGGCAGTCGAGGAATGCCGCGTGTGGCTGCTGAAGCAAAAGCAGACGCAGGATTGGAAGACGACGAAGGCGACGGCGGACGCGGTATATGCGCTGCTGCTGCGCGGGAAGGACCTGCTGGCGAGCGATGTTCTGGTGGAGGTGACGGTGGGCGGCGTCAATGTGACGCCCGGCAAGAGCCAGGTCCGGAATCCGAAATCTGAGATTCGAGATCAGCCGGAGGCTGGCACCGGCTTCTACGAGAAACGTTTCGCGGCGTCAGAGATCAAACCGAAGTTCGGCGAGATCACGGTCAAGAAGCTCGACGACGGCGTCGCGTGGGGGAGCGTGCATTGGCAATATCTCGAGGACATGAGCAAGGTGACGCCGCACACCGGCACGCCGCTCAAGCTCAAAAAGGCGATTTTCACGAAGGTGAACACGAAGAAAGGCCCGACGCTGGAACCCGTCAAAGGCGCGGTGCAGGTCGGCGATGAACTCGTCGTCCGCATCGAGCTGCGCGTGGATCGCGACATGGAATATGTCCACCTCAAGGACCAGCGCGGCAGCGGCACGGAGCCGGTGAACGTCCTCAGCCGTTACAAATACCAGGATGGCCTTGGCTATTATGAATCCACGCGCGACACCGCGAGCCACTTCTTCATCGATTACCTGCCGAAGGGCGTTTACGTCTTCGAATATTCCACCCGTGTCCAGCATCGCGGCCAGTATCAGACCGGCGTCGCCGAGATTCAGTGCATGTATGCGCCTGAGTTTAACAGTCACTCGGAGAGTCTGCCGCTGGTGGTGAAGTAAAACGGGCCGGAAGCCGCCTAAAATGCCATAGTTTTCTATTGCTTCCTTTGGCGAGACCATTAACTTCCACGCTCTGCTAGAAACTGAACTCTGAGAAAAAACGTGAACAGCGAATTGTGCAAACAGGCGTTGGCGAAGGTGGGAAGCCCCAACACCCTCATTAACTTGGTGTCACGGCGTGTGCGGCAACTGAACGCCGGCGGCGGCGCCACCAGCCGTCCTCTGATCAATGACACGGCGGGCATGGGCGCGGCTGACATTGCCCTGACCGAGATCATCGAGGAAAAGATGGGCTGGGAATTTCCCGAAGAACTGCCGGCTGCGGAACCCGCGCCGAAGAAGAAGAAGCGCAGTTAAGCGCGGCTTCGTTCACCCGGTAAAAACAAGTTTCCTCAGCCAGAAGGTCATCCTTCTGGCTGTTTTGCCTTATGGCCGACATCGTCACCAACCCCAAAGCCCGCCGGGATTATCACATCCTGGAGACTTATGAGGCCGGCATGGTCCTCCACGGCACGGAAGTGAAGGCCTTGCGTGCCGGCAAAGGTCAGATTGGCGACGCCTTTGCGAAGGTGGAGAAAAACCAGGTCTTCCTGCACAACGCGCACATTGACGAATACGTCTTTGGCAACCGCGAGAACCATCAGCCGAAGGGCGTCCGCAAGCTGCTCCTGCACAAGTCAGAGATTCGCAAGCTGTTCAGCCTGGCTTCCGTCAAAGGCAACGCGATCCTGGCGCTCTCGCTCTACTGGAAAAATGGGAAGGTGAAAGTCCTGCTGGGCGTGGGCAAAGGCAAGGTGGAGTTCGACAAGCGCGAGGACATCAAGAAGCGGGACGACGAACGGGAAACGAAGCGCGCCACCATGCATCGCTTCAAGGGGAAATAAAAAAGGCGAGGTGACAGCACCTCGCCTTCGTTGAAATTATCCAGGAGCGAACTAGGCCTTGGCCTTGGTTGCTTTAGTTGCCTTAGTTGCGGTAGGCTTGATGTCTTCCTTCTTCGCGTCTTCCTTCTTCCACGTGCGCTTGGGAGCCTTGGTGACCAGACCTTGTTTCAAGGCGTTCGCGGTGACGCGGATGTAACGGACTTCGCCGTTCACAACCGCTTTCACGCGCTGCAGGTTCGGGAAGAAGCGGCGCTTGGTAATGGCGGTCACATGCGTGCCGATACCACCGGACTTCTTCGACTTGCCACTGCGCCAGATGATGCTGCCCTTAATCGGGCCTTTACCGGTTAGTTCACAAATTCTGCCCATACATTGTCTTTCAATTCAAAGGAGCGGAGAAGGTATCAATCATTCCCCTTCTGGCAAGCACTTATTTTCCGTCTGCACTATGCACCTTGCCAAAGACTGGCCCCGCGTCATTCGAGCCCACGATCTTCCAGGTCGATCTCGTCCAGGCCGAGGTAGTGTCCCAGTTCGTGCAGATACGTCGTCCGCACTTCCGCCTCGAAGATGGCGGCGTCCTCTTCCGCGAAATCCCAAATGTTCTCGATGAAGAGAATGATCTGCGGCGGCAAAGGGCATTCGTCCGGCTCCGCAAGCGAGCCTCCTACGAACAGGCCGAGCAAATCCGAATCGTACCCCTCGTCGAGCAAACCTTGCTGAGGGCGGGCATCGTAAGTGACCGGCAGGGCTTGAGCGTGACGACGCACGGGTTCGGGGAGAGCGGTCACCGTAGCTTCCACGATGCGTTGCGCTTCGGACTGAAGCTTCTCCAAATGATCGCTCATCGCCAGCGAGGGGAGGTTTCTTGCATGCGTTCGTCCAAGCCAACTGCAACACCTTCAGAAATCATAACGGCCCGGTTCGCCAGATGGACTGCCGACAAAAAGCTCGTGGATGGCGAATTGAAATCCCGGAAGCAATCCTTCCGTCAGCAGCTCGCGCCCGGCCAGAACCCGCTTCAGCGACAGTCCGTACGGCGTGCCGTGATAGACCTCCACGTTGTCGTAGCGCGGATCAATCATCCAGAGCCGGGGCAGCTTCAGCTCCTCGTAAACTCCCTTCTTGTCCACCGTGTCGGCGTGATGATCGTCGGAGCTGATCACCTCAGCCACCAGCCAGACTTTGTCCGTGGCCGACGTCACCAGGGCCAGGTCAGGCCGGAAGATGTTCCCGGCCGAGATCTCGATCTTGGTCCGGGGCGCGAGGAGCTTCGTCGTCACGAGACCGGCGGTCGCGCCTGCGACGCGCTTGTGCAGGCGGGCGAGAATTTCCTCGTGCCGCACTCGCGGCGGCAGCCGCAAGAGCCGCTGGCCGTCCATGATTTCCTCGTACGGGTCGCTCATCTGATTCTGAGTAACTGTCGGAGGAAACGCCCGGTGTGTGAACCGCGAACTTTCGCCACCTCTTCCGGCGTGCCTTCCGCGACCAGTTGGCCGCCCGCTTCACCGCCTTCGGGACCGAGGTCGATCACCCAGTCCGCCTCGGCGATCAAGTCCAGGTTGTGTTCAATGACCACGACCGAATGTCCGGCATCGACGAGGCGCTGGATGACTTCCACGAGTCGATGCACGTCCGACATGTGCAGGCCGATGGTCGGTTCTTCGAGAATGAAGAGATTGCGTTTGCCGGCTGAGGGCGATTGGCGACCGGGCAGTTCGAGCATGTCCGGCGCAGGCTTCAGTCCGCTGATTAAATGCGTGACGAGCTTCACGCGTTGCGCCTCGCCGCCGCTCAACGTCGGACTGGTCTGGCCGAGCTTGATGTAATCCAAGCCGGTGTCGTGCAACGCCTGGAGCGGACGCAGAATCTTCTGATGCGCGGCGAAGAACTGGAGGGCTTCCTCGACGCTGAGGTCGAGCACCTGCGCGATGTTCTTGCCGGCGTATTGGATGTCGAGCGTATCGCGGCTGAAGCGCTTGCCATCGCACGTCTCGCACTTCACGAAGGCCGGCGGCAGGAAGTTCATCTCCAGCTTGATCGCGCCGGAGCCTTCGCATTCCGGGCAGCGGCCCTGCGCGCTGTTGAAGCTGAAACGGCTCGCGGAATAGCCGCGCATCTTCGCCTCGGGCGTCACGGCGAAGAGCGCGCGAATCTCGTCGAAGAACCCGACGTATGTCGCGGGCGTGGAACGAGGGGTGCGTCCGATGGGCGACTGGTCCACTTCATAAACCGCCTTGAGCGATTCAAAGCCGGTGACGTGAGAATCGCCCTCGGAGCGACGAACCTTGGCCGGCTTGGCCTTGCCCGAACGCGGCTTCTTCGCCACGGCCGCCACCGCTGCCGGCAGCAGGCATTCGCGGACCATCGTGCTCTTGCCCGAGCCGCTCACGCCGGTGACGACGACGAAACGGTTGAGCGGGAAGCGCACTTCGAGGTTCTTCAAGTTGTTCACCGTAGCGTGGTGAAGCGTGAGCCAGCCTGGGAAAAGGGGCAGAGGAGCAGAGGTGCCAAGGAGAGCTGCCTTCCGGCTCTTCCGCCCCTTTTCTCCATCGCTCCTTTTCCCCTCTGCCTTGGCCGGCGCATCCGAGATCGGTCTTCGCGCGCCGCGCGCAGGATACGTCTTCGTCTCCTGCGCGAGCAGCAACTGGCCGGTGATGGAGTTCTTGTTCCGCATCAGTTCCGGCAACGTCCCCGCCGCGACGACCGTTCCGCCATGCACGCCCGCGCCGGGGCCGAGGTCGATGACATAATCCGCGCGCCGCATCGTCTCCTCGTCGTGCTCGACGACGACGAGTGAATTGCCGCGCGACTGGAGCTGGTGCAGAGCGGCGAGCAGTTGCTCGTTGTCGCGCGCGTGCAGGCCGATGGTCGGTTCGTCGAGCACGTAGAGCACGCCGCTGAGATTCGACCCAAGCTGCGCCGCGAGCCGGATGCGCTGCGCCTCGCCGCCGCTGAGCGTGGTGACGGCGCGACCGAGTTGCAGATAGCCAAGGCCGACCTCATCGAGAAATTTCAAACGCTCGGCAATCTCTGGCAGGATGTCGCGCGCGATGGCGGCATCGCGTCCCTTGAGCTTCAGCTTGCGGAAGAAGTCGTAGGCAGAAGCGACGGACAGGGTGGAGAGAGCGTCCACGGTAGGACAGGCATCTTGCCTGTCTCTCGGAGACCTGGCGGTCGCCTCCTGCCCGAGCGACAGGGACAGGCTGGAAGCCTGTCCTACATTCAGCCGCACCGCGCGGGATTCGGGTTTCAAGCGCGCGCCGTTGCAGTCCGGGCAAGTCTCCCGTTCGCTGGCCCAGCTCCACCAGCTTTCCTCGATGGAATCCGCGTTCGCGCCGCGTTCCACTTCGGGAATGTAGAAGAGCTCGCCAAACCCCCGGCACTTCGGACACCAGCCTTGCGCGGAGTTGTAGGAAAAGTTCTTCGGGTCCAGCGGCGAGAAGGAGCGGGCGCATTTCGGACACGCGCGTTCGGTCGAATGGATGCTGACCTTGCCGTGATTATCGAGCGCGAACAGCGTGCCCTTGCCGAGGTCCAGCGTCTCCTCGACGAGCTGCGGGGGAGTCTTGGTGGCAGGGACGAGTTCCACCTTGTCCCTGTTTTTGCCCCGGCTTTTTTCGGACGCGATGGAAGGCGTCCCTACCAGCTTCCTGTCCAGCACGCCGACCACGATCTCCACGTCGTGTTCCTTGAAGCGATCCAGGCGGAAGGGCTTGCTCGTGTCGTGCAGCTTTCCGTCGGCACGAATCTCCCTGTAGCCATGCTTGGCCGCCCATTCGGCGACATCGGTGTGAAAGCCTTTCCGGTTCCGCACGACCGGCGCGAGCAGCAGCAGATCGCCACGCCTCTTCAAATCCTTCTGTAGTCCGGCGGCAAGCGCATCGCGCGTCTGGGCTTCGACGGGCAACTGGCAGTCGGGACAATACTGCGTGCCGAGCCGCGCGAAGAGCAGGCGGAAGAAGTGATACACCTCGGTGACGGTGGCGACGGTGCTCTTGCCGCCGCCGCGCGTGGTGCGCTGCTCGATGCTGACCGTCGGCGGCAGGCCGGTGATGAGATCGACATCGGGCCGTGCGAGCTGCTCGACGAACTGCCGCGCGTAGGCGTTCATCGAGTCGAGGAAGCGGCGCTGGCCTTCGGCGAAGAGCAGGTCGAACGCGAGCGTGCTCTTGCCGCTGCCGCTCACGCCGGTGACGACGACAAACTTCCCGCGCGGGATTTCGAGCGAAAGGTTCTTGAGGTTGTGCTCCCGCGCGCCGTGGATGGTGATGGCGGTGGGCAGGTGAGGGAGTGGGGAAGTGGGGGAGTGAGGAGAGGAGATTCGTTTCTCACTCCCTCGCTTCCTCGCTCCCTCGCTCCCCGTGGCTGATGATGAAAGAACCTCACGCAGGAACCGCCCCGTATGACTCGCCTCACACTCCGCGACTTCCTCCGGCGTGCCGGCGATGACCAGTTCGCCGCCGCGTTCTCCTGCGTCGGGGCCGAGGTCGATGACCCAGTCGGCACACTTGATCACGTCGAGATTGTGCTCGATGACTACGACGCTGTGGCCCGCATCCACGATGCGTTGGAAGACCTGGAGCAGCACACGAACGTCATCAAAGTGCAGGCCTGTGGTCGGCTCGTCGAAGAGGAAGAGTGTGCGTTTCGGAGAGGGCGAGGATGTGTGCGCCGGTGCGGACGTTTCACCGGAACTCCCCTGCCCGCGCTTCGCGAGCCAGTCCTTCACTTCGGTGACGGTGTTCTTGGCGGTGAGATGCGCTGCTTCGCCGGAGTTCGATTCGGATGCAGCCGCAGATTCAGCGAGGTGACTGACCAGCTTCAGCCGCTGGCTCTCGCCGCCGGAAAGCGTGTTAATCGGCTGGCCGAGCCGCAAATAACCGAGGCCGACATCTTGCAGAAGCTTCAGTCGCGCGAGCGCGCGACGACCAGCCGGGACGTTGATATGATTGAAGAGAAAATCGAGAGCGTCGTTCACCGTGGCGTCGAGCATGTCCGCGATGGACCATTGGCGAGCACCGCTGCGCAGCTTCACTTCGAGAATGTGCTCGCGATAGCGGCGGCCATTGCATTCCGGGCAGCGGATGAAGATGTCGCTGAGGAACTGCATCTCGATCTTCTCGAAGCCCGCGCCGCGACAGCGTTCGCACTGGCCCACGCCGCTGTTGAAGCTGAAGGCGCTGCCGTTCAGGCCGCGCTGCTTGGCGAGATCGGTCTGGGCGAAGAGATCGCGGACGTCATCGAAGGCACCGATGTAAACGACCGGGTTCGAGCGCGGCGTCTTGCCGAGCGGCGACTGATCGACGAGCACGACCTGGCTGATGGTCTCGAAGCCGGAAATCGATGATTGATGATTGATGATTGATGATTGCTCCTCGTTGTCATCGTCGGAGCCAAGGCGATCCGAGGCTTTGGCGGGCGTTTGAGCTTTGAGCTTTGAGCTTTGAGCTTTGAGTTTCGCCTCGAGCGCCGGCATCAAAACCTCACGCACCAACGTAGTCTTGCCTGAACCACTGACGCCTGTGAGCGCGATGAAGCGGCCCAGCGGAATCTCGATGGAAAGGTTCTTGAGATTGTGGCGAGTGGCGTTGGAGATGCGGAGCGTAGGACAGGCTTCCAGCCTGTTCCCATAAGGCAGAGCCGTGTCATTCAACGTCAGGGCTGTGGAAAGGAGGGGAACGCTTTTTGAGATGCGGGACAGGCTGGAAGCCTGTCCTACGTTGACGGCCCGCCGGATCGGCAGCTCGATCTGCTTTCGTCCGCTGAGATACAGGCCGGTGAGCGATTGAGCGCTCTTCATCAACTCATCGAGCGGACCGCAGAAGACGAGTTCGCCGCCTTTCTCGCCCTGGCCTGGGCCGAGATCGACGATCTGATCCGCCGCGCGCATCACGCTCGCCTCGTGTTCCACGACGACGACGGTGTTCCCGGTGTCGCGAAGCTGTTCGAGGATGTGGACGAGCCGGGCAGTGTCGCGCGGGTGCAGACCGACGCTCGGCTCATCAAGGACGAAGAGCGTGTTGACGAGGCGCGTGCCGAGACACGTCGTCAGGTTCACGCGCTCGGTCTCGCCGCCGGACAGCGTGCGCGTCGGCCGGTCGAGCGTGAGATAGCCGAGACCGACTTCGACGAGGTAACGGAGCCGCGCCCGGACTTCGCCCAGTGCGAGCGTGAGCGGGTCGTTCGGCTGCGGCGAATGCTGCGCCGCGATGCTCTCGATGAACGCCAGCGCGTGCTCGATGGAGAGGGAGTAGAAATCGGGCAGGGTGATTGATGATTGATGATTTACGATTGATGATTTGGCGGCATCGCCCGCGCCGCGTTTCAAATCATCAATCGTAAATCGCAAATCGTAAATCGGGCAACGGTAGAGCAGCGCTTCCGGCTTCAAGCGTTTGCCTCCGCACGCTTCGCACGTCGTGTAGGCGCGGTAACGGCTGAGCAGCACGCGGACGTGCATCTTGTAGGACTTCGATTCGAGCCAGCGGAAGTAGCCCTTCACGCCATACCATTTGCGCGGCCAGGAATTCTCCGGATCGTTCGTGTCGTAGTCCGGATCACCATCGATGACGACGCGCTGCTGCTCCTCGGACAGCTCGGCGAACGGAACATCCATCGGCACCTTCCGCTTCTTGCAGGCCTTGGCGAGGTCGGCCTGGCTCTCTGCGCCGGTGGCGGTCTGCCACGGTTTCACCGCGCCTTCGGCGAGCGTCTTCGAGCGGTCGGGGATGGCGAGATGGTAGTCGATGCTGATGATGCGACCGAAGCCTTTGCAGGCCGGGCACGCGCCGACGGGATGATTGAAGCTGAAGAGCGCGGGCGTGGATTCGGGGTAATCGAGATTGCAGGCGGCGCAGTGAAACTGGTTGGAGAAGTGTTTCGCGCTCTTGGTTTCGAGTTTCGAGTTCGAGTCGAGTTCGTAAATCGTCAGCCGGCCTTTGCCGAAATGATACGCCTGCTCGCAGGCTTCGATGAAACGGGCGCGGTTCGCGGTGGTGGGCTTGAGGCGATCCTGGACGACCGTGAGGTGCGAGGTGTGAGGAGTGAGGTGCGAAGGAGCTTCGTCGATGCGGACAATCTCCGAGCCGATGAGGAGACGCTGGTAGCCTTGCTTGACGATGAGGTCGAGAGAGTCTTTGAGCGCGAGCTTCTCCGAAAGTGGAATGGTGAAGGTGATCAGACATTCCGCCCGCGAATCATCGGACGCGGTGGAACGCGTCCCTACCAGAATTTCCCACACGACCTGCGGCGGTTCGGCGCGCACGAGCTGGCCGCATTGCTTGCAGTGAAGCTGCGCGAGGTGCGGCCAGAGCAGCTTCATGTAGTCACACAGCTCGGTCATCGTGCCGACCGTGGAGCGTGTGCTGCGAACGCTATTGCGCTGTTCGATGGCGATGGCGGGCGGGATGCCTTCGATGCGGTCCACCTGCGGCTTGTCCATCCGGTCGAAGAACTGCCGCGCGTAAGGCGAGAAGGTCTCGATGTAGCGGCGCTGGCCTTCGGCGAAGAGCGTGTCGAAGGCGAGCGAGCTTTTGCCGGAGCCGCTGAGCCCGGTGATGACGGTGAGTTTCCCGACCGGGATATCGAGGTCGAAATTCTTGAGGTTGTTATGGCGGACGCCGCGCAAGCGGATGGCGTCTTCGGCTGCACGGCTCTTCGTCATCAGGCGCGCAATCTAGTCAGAGGTTTGCCGACCGGCAAGAGGGTGCTCGAAGCAAACGTCGCGCGCCTTTCAGCGGTGCAATTCAATGCCCACGGGACAATGGTCCGAGCCGGTGATGTGCGGCTGGATGAACGCCCGTTTGATCTTCGGGCGAAGCGCGGCGCTGACGAGGAAATAGTCCAGACGCCACCCGATGTTCCGGGCGCGCGCCGTGCCCATCGGGCTCCACCAGGTGTAATGCCCGCCGGCCTTCTCGAACTCGCGAAACGTATCGATAAACCCGGCCTGCACGAACGAAGTGAATCCAGCGCGTTCCTCTGGCGTGAAGCCGTGGTTCTTCATGTTGGCCTTCGGATTCGCCAGATCGATCTCAGCGTGGGCGACGTTCAGGTCGCCGCAGAAGATGACGGGCTTTTTCTTTTCCAGCTTCTTGAGGTAGGCGAGGAAATCACGGTCCCATTGCTGGCGATACGGCAGGCGGGTCAGCTCGCGCTGGGAGTTGGGCACGTAGGCGTTCACGAGGAAGAACCCGTCGTATTCCGCTGTGACGACGCGTCCTTCGCCATCGTGATGTTCATGGCCGATGCCGGTGGTGAACTGGATCGGGCGGGTCTTGGTGAAGATGACCGTGCCGGAGTAACCTTTCTTCTGCGCGCTGCTCCAGTACGTCGTGTAGGTTGCAGGCCAGAGTTGCTCGACCTGGTCGGGGCTGGCCTTGGTTTCCTGGAGGCAGAGGATGTCCGGTTGCTCGGCGTCGAGATACTCGAGGAAGTTTTTCTTCAGCACGGCGCGCAGGCCGTTGACGTTCCATGAAATCAGTTTCACGGCGTGAGCCTAACGGGGAGCATTTGCGGAGGCCAGTCGTCTTGCAAGCTATCCGGCAATCGCACCAACGCGGTTGAGCTGAATCACCAGTTCCGCCGCCGCGCGCGACGCTCCCAAGTCCACCACGAACTCAGCGATCCAATCATTGTGTTCCTCGGGATCGACGAGCACTTGTTGCACGCGCCAGGTCTTCTTGTCCTCGGCAGGCAGCACGTAGGTGTGCCGTAGGTTGCGGGCGTTTGGATCGAGGCAGATGTAACGATGCCCCGCGTAAAAGGCATCGAATGCCTGGCGCAAACGGTCGGCGGTCCATTCCTCAATCGCAACCGGCGGCGGCGTGAGACTGTGAACGTCTGCGGGCCCGGAGGGGGCGAACAGTGCTTCAGCGCTCTGACTCTTGCTCGCTTCGCGGAGGCTATCCAGCGCCGCCTCGTAGTCCTGATTCACCACGCCGCGCAGGAACGTGAAGATGCGGTTGCGAATCGTGGCCGTGAAAGTCTTCGCGTCCCGCGTGATGTCGCGCTCGGCTTCCTCGGCTCCGGGCGGACGCACCTCCTTCGTCTCGGCGCGCTGATAGTTCGGGTCGCGCATCTTCTCCCATTCATCGAGCAGACTGCTGTCCACCTGGCGAATCATGGTCGCGAGATAAACCTCCATCTCCCGGACGACATCCGTCTTCGCCGAGTCCGGCACGGTTTGCGCGAGGACTTTGAACGTGCTGTTCAACTGGCGCAGCAGCACGCCTTCCGCCCGCTGCAGCTCATAGTCCTTGATGTAGTCCGCGAACGACCGGAACTGCTCGAACATCTCGCGCACGATGGATTTGGGCCGGATGTTTTCCTGGCCGACCCACGGATGCTTGGCGGCAAAGGCGTTGAAGGTCTCGTAGATGAACTCGCGGCGCGGCTTCGGATATTCCAGCTTTTCCAGCTCTTCCATGCGCTGATCGTATTCGATGCCTTCCATCTTCATCTCTGCCATCTTCTGGTCCTTCACACGGTCGAGCTGCTTGCGGAGGATGATGTCAGGATTTTCGAGGATGGACTCGACGAGCGTGACGAGGTCGAGCGCGTAATCGGGCGCTCCGGGATCGAGCAGCGGAATGGTGTCGAGCAGGTAGAGCGAGAGCGTCTGGTCCATCGAGAAGTCGTCTTGCAGAGCGACGTTCACGCGGAGCTTCCGGCCTCCCTCTCCCTTCAACGGGGAGAGGGAATGAGGGTGAGGGGTGAGGCCGCCGGACGCGCTCGCCAGTGTTGGGATCGCTTCGTCGTTCTCACCCCTCAACCCGGCCCTCTCCTCGTTGAGGGGAGAGGGAGAAGAAGCGGACGTCGCTCCACGGGGATTGATGAACTCCACAATCTTCCGCTCCACCAGCGGGCGGAACAACTGCCACGCACGCTTCACATGGGACTGCTTCTGCTTGGGAGAATCGTGGCAGCCGGCAATCAGCTCGCGCACCGCCTGGCAGCCATCGCCGTCGCGGCTCAGCACGTTCAAGAGCATCGCGTGCGAGACCTGGAACTTGGACACCAGCCGTTCCGGCGGCGCGGCCATGAGCCGGAGGAACGTGTTTTTGTCCCAGTTCACAAAGTTCTTCTCCGGCGGCTGACGCTTCACGGTCTTCTTGCCGTCGCGCGCCGACTTCTCGGCGAGCTTCAGATTCTCGATGACATGTTCCGGCGCCTGCGCGACCACCCAGCCGATGTTGTCGAAACCTTTGCGCCCGGCGCGTCCGCTGATCTGATGGAAATCGCGCGCGCTCAGGATGCCGGTCTTCTGTCCGTCGAACTTGCAGAGCCGGGTGAAGAGCACGGTGCGAATCGGCACATTGACGCCGACGCCCAGCGTGTCCGTGCCGCAGATGACTTTCAGGAATCCCTTCTGCGCAAGCTGCTCGACGAGGATGCGGTACTTCGGCAGCAGGCCCGCGTGATGCAGCCCGATGCCGTGCCGGAGCCATTTCTTGATCTCGGGCCCGTAGGGGCTGGCGAACTTGAAGCCTTCAATCGCGCTGGCTATCGCCGCCTTTTCCTCGCGCGTGCAGACGTTGATGCTCGTGAAATCCTGCGCGCTCTGCGCGGCTTCGAGCTGCGTGAAGTGGACGACATACACGGGCGTCTTGCCCTCGGCGGCGAGGCTTTCGAGCGTCTTGGACAGCGGCAGTTCGGAGTAGGCGAACTCCAGCGGCACGGGCCGGTGCGTGGAAGCAACGATGACCGTGGGACGGCTGGTGAGCTTCGTCAGCTCTTCCTGGAAGAACGCCGTTTCGCCCAGCGTGGCGGACATGAGGAGAAAGCGCGTCTGCGGCATCGTGAGCAGTGGAACCTGCCAGGCGACGCCGCGTTCGCGGTCGGCGTAGTAATGAAACTCATCCATCACGACATCCTGCACGTTGGCGTTCGCGCCTTCGCGCAGCGCGATGTTCGCGAGAATCTCCGCCGTGCAGCAGAGGATGGGCGCGTCGCGGTTCACCGTGGCGTCGCCGGTGCTGAGGCCGACGTTCTCGGGGCCGAACTCGCGGCAGAGCGCGAGCCACTTCTCGTTCACGAGCGCCTTGATCGGGCAGGTGTAAACGGAGCGCCGGCCCTGAGCCATGGACTGGAAATGCAGCGCGGAGGCGACGAGCGATTTGCCGGAGCCGGTCGGCGTGTTGAGAATGACGTTCCTGTCCTCGAACAGTTCGAGCACCGCCGATTCCTGCGCGGGATAAAGCTCCAGCTTGCGGCTCTCGACGTATTCGAGAAAGCGGCCGAGCAGGGCGTCGTTGCCCGGGCGTTCGTCGCGCGGAATGAAATCGTTAAGCGTGGGAGGCACAGTCGCGGCAGCGTAGGGAAGTCCCGCCGGGTTGAGAAGAATGGAATCATCCGCGCGGTGACAACAAGTGTTGGCCAATCAGCGCGCGTGCCGTTACAACACCGCCAGAAACGACAACTGGCTATGGCAAACCATCGTATTGGCATCATCGGCGGAAGCGGGCTTTATCACATCGAAGGCTTCACGCCGCAGAAGTGGGTGAAGGTAAAAACTCCGTTCGGCCCGCCGTCGGATGACCTGCTCACCGGCAGGCTGTGCGGGCGCGACGTCGTTTTCCTCCCGCGCCACGGACGCGGCCATCGCATCCTCCCCAGCGAGCTGAATCATCGCGCCAATCTCTGGGCGATGAAGAGGCTCGGCGTCGCCTGGATCATCAGCGTCAGCGCCGTCGGCTCGCTCCAGAACCGCTATCATCCCTGCGACATCGTGCTGCCGGACCAGTTCCTGGATCGCACGAAGCGGAGCTTTGAACACACGTTCTTCGGACGCGGCCTGGTGGCGCACATCGCGTTCGCCGATCCCATCTGCGAAGAGCTGCGCGTGCTGATGCTGGAGAGCGCCAGCTCCTTGAAACGGCGCGTCCACAACGGCGGCATCTACGTGAACATGGAAGGCCCGGCCTTCAGCACGCGCGCGGAATCCATCGCGAACCACAAGGCGGGCTTTGACGTGGTGGGGATGACGAATCTCGGCGAGGCCAAGTGCGCGCGCGAAGCCGAGATCGCCTACGCCACGATGGCGATGGTGACGGACTACGATTGCTGGAAGGGAGACGAGGCGCATGTGACGGTGGAAATGGTGATCACCAATCTCCAGAAGAACGCCGCGCAGGCGAAGGCGATCATCGCGGATCTGCTCCCCCAGATTCCGAAGGCGCCGACCTGGCCGTGCCATTCCGCGCTCAAGAACGCAATCATGACCGACCGGAAGTTCTGGCCAGCCAAGACGGTCAAGGAACTGCAACCGTTGCTGGCGAAGTATCTTTGAGGCTTCGGCTCCCGTTGCTAATCCTGATCCTGCTCTTGCTCTCAGTCCCACTCCGCCCTCCTGCTGACGGGGAGGATTAGGATCAAGATTATGAGTAAGATCATGAGTAAAAGCGGGAATGGGAGCCGGTAGAAATTCTCAACCCGTTGTCTCGGCGCGGATGCTGCTTGGCAGACACCGTCAGTCGCAACGAACGGCCGGCCCATTTTGGAATGGCTCAACCCGCTTGGCAGACCGAGCAACTCCGGCCATCATGCGGCAGGTTTTGCAGGGATTACGGCGATGTAACGAGCCGGTTCTTGCCAAGCGGTTGCGGCGGTTCTATTTTTGCCGAAAATTAAATTCACGCTGTTATGAAACGACGCGTCTTCTATGGAATCCTGCTGGGGGTGCTGGCCGCCAATGTCTTCATCGGGGCCCAAGTCTATTTCTCAAACGTCCAGGCCGCCGAGAAGGACGACGCGATGCCGAACGTCAGCCTGTTCATGAGCGTGCTCGACCGGGTCCGCAAGGAATACGTCGATGGCGAGAAGCTCACCTACCAGGATCTGATTCACGGTGCGCTCAAAGGGATGCTCAGCACGCTCGATCCGCACAGCGAATTCATGGAGCCGGTGAAATACGACGACTTGAAGAAGGATACCCAGGGCGAATTCGGCGGCGTCGGCATCGTCGTCTCGATGAAGGAGAATTACCTCACCGTCGTCGCGCCGATGGAGGACACGCCGGGGTTCAAGGCGGGCATTCTCTCTGGCGACCGCATCGTGAAGATCGACGGCAAGAGCACGGAGAAGCTGAGCTTGAACGAAACGGTGAAGCGGCTGCGCGGCGTGCCGGACACCGAAGTGAATCTCACGACCTATCGCCCATCGAGCGGCCAGTTCAAGGACTACACGCTCACCCGCGCGAAGATCAAGGTGGACACGGTCAAGGACATCAATGGCAAGCGCGAGTTTCCGCTGGGTGAGGACAAGGTCGGCTACGTCCGCCTCGTCCAGTTTGGCGAAGCCACGGCGGGCGATCTCGAAGACGGCCTGCGCAAGCTGGAAGCCAAGGGCGCTGAATCGCTCATCCTTGATCTGCGCGACAACCCCGGCGGCCTGCTTGATCAGGCGGTGCAGGTCTGCGAGAAGTTTCTTCCTGCCGGCCAGCTTGTCGTCTCCACGGAAGGCCGGGATGCGAAGACCAAGTCCTCCTACCAAGCCCGGCGACGCGGGCGTTATGCGTCGCTGCCACTCGTCGTGCTGGTGAACAATGGCAGCGCGAGCGCCTCCGAGATTGTATCCGGCTGTTTGCAAGACTGCACCGCACTGCGCGTCTGCAAGGCCATCATCGTGGGCGAGCAGACTTTCGGCAAAGGCTCAGTGCAAAGCATCCTCCCGCTCCAGGACGGTTCCGCGCTGCGTCTGACGACGGCGAAGTATTACACGCCCAGCCACAAGGTCATTCATGAGAAGGGCATCACGCCGGACATCATCGTGAACATGACCGACGAGGAGATGCGCGACATCCTGCTCAAGCGCACGCCCGGCGGCATCGAGTCGTTGCCGGAAAAAGATCAGGACCGCGTGAAGAATGCGCGCGACCCGCAGATGGAACGGGCGATGGATGTGCTGAAGGGAATCTCGCTCTACTCCAAACGCGGCATCGCTCCGGCTGGCAAACAGCCGTCACCCGCGCAGGCGGAGAAAGTCGCGGCCAAGCAAACCAGCCGGGCGGAATAAGAAACTTATCGCAACGGCAGCAGCGTTAACCCGCTGCGTTCCTGGCCACAATCGCTTCCGACAGCAGACCCAGCGCCTGGGCGCGTGGCATGCTGCCAATGAGCTTCAAGTCCATCTGATTGTTCACGACGGGGATGTTCCGCATTTCACACGCCAGCAACACAGGCAGGACATCCGCGAGGCGCTGGTCGGGGGTCAGGCAGGGAGGCGGCGGTTGCATGATGTCGGACGCGATCACGCTGAACAGCTCGTTTTCCACGTTCAAGTGCTCCTTCAAATCGTGCAACGCAACGACACCCAGCAGCCGGCCCTTGTCATTCACGACGGGCAGAAAATTATTCGGCACCTTGAGAAACCGGTCGGCAATGGTGCGAAACGGCGCGTTCTCCTGCAACGGCGGCACCGGCTCGTGCATCACGTCCGCCACGGTCCGTTCCGTCGCCGCACCGGGCCGGATGTTCTCGCGATCCAGGTCCAGGCCTTTCCGGCGCAGCGGCTCGGTGTAGATGGATTCGCGATGAAGGCTGCGGGCCACCAGGGTTGAGACCGCGCAGGTGAGCATCAGCGGCGGCATGAGGGAATAATTCAACGACAGCTCGAACAGCATGATCAAGGCGAGCAACGGAGAATGCGTCGTGGCGGCCAGGGCTCCGCCCATGCCCACCAGCGCAAAGCAGCCGGTGGGGATCTGAAGGCCAAAGCCCGCGAGGTGCAGCACCGCTTCAAACAAGCTGCCCGCCGCCGCGCCGAGAAACAGCGTCGGAGTGAAGACTCCGCCGACGGCGCCGGAGCTGACCGTGGCCGTGGTCGCGAGAAATTTCGCGGCAAACAGGCCGATGATGAAGACGACATTGGGCTCGATGCGCAGCAGCCGATCCGTGGCCGCGTAACCGTTGCCCCAGACATCGGGATAGGACAGGCCGATCACTCCGACCACGAGCCCGCCCAATGCCAGCCGGGCGTAGATCGGCACCGGCAGTTTCTCAAACCATGTCTGGCCGAAGCGCAGGGACTTGAGGAACAGCGCGCCGATGCCGCCGCAGAATCCGCCGAGCAGCAGGAACCAGGGAAGCTCCGAAAGACGCGTGAACTCGAACGAGGGAGCCTCGAACCAATGCCCCGTTCCATAGAAGGTTCGCGAAAGGACCGACGCCACCACGGAAGAAACGAGGAGCGGGGCGAAGAGGTTCATCGAGAAATTTCCGAGAACGATCTGCGCGGCGAAGACGGCTCCGCTGATGGGCGCGTTACAGCCGGCGGCCACACCGGCGGCGGCACCACAGGCCACCATCAGGCGCAGCCGATAGGGCGGCAATTTGCCGAGCTGGCCGAACTTGGAGGCAAGCGTGGAGGCGATCTGGATCAGCAAACCTTCCCGGCCGATGGAAGCGCCAGTGCTGATGCTGACCAGCGATGAGGCGGAGTTCAGCAGAGCGGTGCGCAGGGAAAGCCGTCCGTCTCCAGCGACGACGGCCTCGAGCAGATTGGTCAGTCCGGGATGCGCCATCATGCGCAGGCCGAGGAAGAGGATCAGTCCGGCGGCCAGCCCGCCCACGGCTGGAACCAGCAGCCGCTGCCACATCGGGAGGCTGATCGCGATGCCGGCCAGCTCGCCGCCTTCGGAAAGCACGACTTTTTTCATCAGATCGCTGACCGTGTGAAAGGCGACGTTAGCCAGCGCGCCCGTGACGCCCACCAAGGCCGCCATCAGCAGATGCGTGGCCTCCTCGCTGAACCGCAGCCGCTCCCGGATGATGAGCGCCCGGCGCCAATGTCTTCGCAGCAGCTCGTTCAACTGCCGGAGCAATCGGGTAGATGTCGGTTCGCCAGCCATCGGTGGCAGACTAGTGGAGCGCCCTCAGCGGAATCAACGGCCAAGCTTCGGAGGCCGGGTCTCAGTTCTTAATCTTCATCCGCTTCCGGGTCGCGGAGCGACCATCTGACGGTAGCCGTGGGCTTCAGCCCACGGTGAAGAGGCAAAGGAATGCGTCGCGGAGCGACGCTTGAAAGCCATTGATGGATGGAAGCGAGCCTTCAATCGTCGCTCCGCGACGAGGACGGCTTTGGTCCAGGTCCGTGGGCTGAAGCCCATGGCTGCCATCGCTTCCTCGCTCCGCGAAGGAGAATGCGGAGTCCGTTTCATTAGAAACAGCGGAGAACCCGTCTGCATGCGTCAGTCCTGCCTCCCGCAGGCTCCAGCGTTGACTCCACTGCGGTTCTCCAATCTATTGGCCGGATAACATGAGCAGCATCGTCAACGTTCTTGGATTCAGTTGGAGCTATGCCCGCCGCTACTGGGTGCGGCTGGTTGCGAGCCTCCTGCTGGGAGTCGTCTTTGCCCTGACGAATGCGAGCTTCATGTGGGCCGCGAGCACGCTGGCCGGCCGCTGGGAAATGACCGAGACCAAGGAAGCGAAGCCTGAGAAGAAAACGGTGCTGCCCGAAACCCTGGTGACGCTTCGTGCGCAGGCGGAGGAACTGGGGCGAGGACTGGAGGCACGGATTGACCCGTGGCTGCCGCGCGTCGGACAGGTTCTTGATTGGCGGCAAATCGTCGGCATCCTGATGTTCCTCCCCCTGCTCGTCGCCATTCGCGCCATCGCGGATTATCTGAACAACTACTGCATCGGCTGGGTCAGCGAGCGCGTCATCCGTGACATGCGGCTCGATCTGATGACCAAGTTCAGCAGCCTCTCTCTCGATTTCTTCAACAGCTTCAAGACGGGCGACCTGCTCACGCGCATCAACATGGACACGCAAAACCTGCTGCGCTGCATGCGGGTGGGCGGCGCGGATGTGATCAAGGAATCCTTCACCGTGATCACGGTGTTTGCCGGCCTTTGCTGGGTGGATTGGAAGCTGACGTTCTGCACGCTGGTGCTGCTGCCTCTCTTCATGGTTCCTCTGTTCGTGCTGGGCAAGAAAGCCCGCCGCGCCACGCGGGCGAGCCTGAAGGCAAATGTCAGCCAGTCCAGCCAGCTCGTGGAGCTGCTCGGAAACATCCGGGTGGTGAAGGCGTTCGGGCTGGAGGGAATGCAGCTCGCCCGTTTTCGCAAGACCTCCGGGGACATCGTCCACGCCGGGATGAAGGGTGTGCAGGCCAAGGAACTGGTGAATCCCATCATCGAGGTGGTGTCCGCAGTCGGCATTTGCTGCCTCTTCCTTTACGTCTTCCAACAAGGCATCGACCCAAAAGATCTCGTCGCGTTCCTGACCGGCATCATCATGTTGTTTCAACCCGTGAAGAAGCTGGCCGGGCTGCACATCCTGATGGAACAGGCGGGCGTCGGCGTGGAACGGCTCCGTGGTCTGCTGGCCGAGGAACCATCCGTCAAAGAGTCTGTCCAACCCAAGGCTTTGCCGGCGTTCTCCAAGGAGATCGCGTTCGAGAACGTGACCTTCGCGTTCGACGAGAAAGTGGTGCTGCGCGATTTCAGCCTGAGAATTCCGCGCGGCTATCGCCTCGGTCTGGCGGGCGAAAGCGGCTGCGGAAAGACGACTGCGTTGAACCTTCTCTTCCGCTTCTACGATCCGCGCGAGGGAACGGTGAAGATCGACGGCGTGAACCTGCGGGACGTTTCGACGGCGGACCTGCGCAGCCATCTGGCGCTGGTCAGCCAGGACGTGGTGCTCTTCGACCAGTCCGTGGCGGAGAACATCGCGTGTGGCCGGCAGGGCGCGACGCGGGCAGAAGTGGAAGTCGCCGCGAAGGCCGCCTTCGCGCACGACTTCATCCTCCAGCTTCCGCACGGCTACGACACGCAGGTGGGTGAGCGCGGCGTCAATCTTTCCGGCGGTCAGCGGCAGCGGATCGCGATTGCCCGCGCCTTCGTTCGCAACGCGCCCATCCTCGTTCTGGACGAAGCGACGGCTGCGCTGGATTCCAAGTCCGAGGGAGAAGTTCAGGCGGCGATTGAAGCGCTCGCTGAACATCGGACGGTGATTTGCGTGGCGCATCGGCTGTCCACGCTGGCCTCGATGGACCGCATCATCATGCTGTCCCAAGGGAGAATCATCGAAGACGGCAGCTTCGATGAACTGGTGAGGTCCGGGAAGAGCTTCGCCGCGATGGCGGCTCAGCAGGGAATTTTCGCGAAGTGAACGGGAGGCAACCGTCGCGGAGGTGCCGGGCGACGATGGCCGGTCACTTCTGGTCAGGCTCCGCTGGATCGTCGGGATTTTCCTTCATGAACTGATCGATGCCGGTTCGCACCGGCTCCCAGTTGCCGGAAGCCTTCACGGCTTCCCAGTCCACCTCGTCGAGGAAGACTTCCAAAACATCGCGGGCTTCCTCGGCCTTGGGATGATTCATCTGGCGCGCCACGTCGAAGAGCGTGTCGAGCTTCAGTTGGTTGGGGCGGTTCAACACGTCGGTCATCAGGACTTCCAGCACTCCTTCCGGAGTCGCGGGATTGGTCAGCCGCTTGGCGAGATCGGCATACTGTTCGTCCGGCAGGAGATTGGAAATATGCTGGATGGCCTCCACTTGGCCGTCTTCCGGCAGTCGGTCGAAGATGGCCATGAGCTGCTTGGCCTTCAATCCCTCGTCGTCCTGGCCGGTGAGCACGTCGTCAATCTTCTGTTCCCAGTCAGTGATCTTCACGTTCGGATCCACCACCGCAACGGCGGGAACGGGAGTCGTCGGAGCGGTCATCGCCGTGCGGGCGGCGGGCCGATCCACCGGCGGCTCAATCTCAATCGGGCCCTGCCGCTTTTCCGACGGCTCGGGGGTGGAAGCCACCACCACATCACCGGACTTCCCGCCAAACCAGCCGAGATAACGTCCGGCGAAAAGCACGCCAAAGACTGCAATGATCGAGAGAATGATGCCGGGGCGAATGCGCATGTTATTACCTTAATCGGTTATGAATTCCGTTCCGTTGCTGTTTCCGTGGAAATCTTTCGGGGATCAAGCGGCTCAAATCAACACCGACTTAAGCCGGAAGTTTTACGGAGCGGCTTCGAGCCGGACCAGCCCGGACTGGTCCACGCCCAGGAAATAGCCGCCGCCCACCCCCTGCCATTGGTCCAGAACCCCCACATAGGACGCCAGCTTGCCGGTGTTGGGATGGATGAACTTGCCCTTAAATATCCCGGTGCTCCGGCTCAGGCTGTATTTGAGATTGGTGAGATCACCACCGCCATCGGCCAGCTTGCCGCCCGGCAGCATCGTGATGCTGTTCGCGGCGGCCACCTCGAGATTTCCGCCATCCAGCCGGAAGACGCCGTCCGTCCAGTTTAGTGCCAGCGAGGTTGAGAAGGGCGGCGCGTAGCGCGAGCCAGTGGCGGCGACATTGCCCGCGAAACCGTCTGGATAATACT
>Ga0163153_10003135_pt1 | contig 22608 bp, 23 predicted proteins | sample OliLakLV19MP6IB1_FD_148629 | JGI IMG/M metagenome (GOLD analysis project Ga0163153, IMG submission 148629) | Freshwater microbial mat bacterial communities from Lake Vanda, McMurdo Dry Valleys, Antarctica - Oligotrophic Lake LV.19.MP6.IB-1 | ecosystem: Environmental > Aquatic > Freshwater >...
CAGCAGACTATCCAGAAAATCTTTAGAAGAATAAAAGTTGATGGCCCAAACGATAACGAATATAACCACACCGATCAGGGCCATCTTCTTTACGAAATTGCCGATCTGAATTTGAAGGGGCGTATCATCTTCTGCGATTTGCTCAAGGCTCTTCCCAATTTTACCAAGCTGTGTGGTATTCCCAATCGCCACCACCCGGCAAATAGCAAGGCCTCCCATCACGGTAGTGCCCTGATAAACCGGGTTGTTTTCTTCCTGATTTTTATTCACCGGCATGGACTCTCCTGTGAGGATTGATTCATTCACAGAAAAATCATTAGATTGAATGATCACACCATCCGCAGGAATGGAAGTGCCCTCATCAACGATTATATGATCGCCAATCACAATTTCTTCACTGGGAATTTTAACTTCTTCCCCATTGCGAATGACTTTGCTAAAGGGTTGGGTAAGTTTTCGCAATGCATCGATCGCATTACGGCTGCGCGATTCCTGATAAAATGAAATGGCGGCAACCATCACGATGGCCGACACCATAAAAAATCCATCCCCTGTTTTTCCACTCACAAAATAAATTGCTGAAGCCGCGAGCAGCAGCAGAAACATCGGCTCTTTTAATATGCTTTTTGCGGCTGTTGAAAAACCATTCTCCTTTTTCTGATCTGTTTTGTTGAGGCCATGCCGGGTGCGCGACTCCAGCACCTGCTGATCGGTTAACCCTTTCGTTTGAAATTGATTAAACGACATTCTTACAAAAGTTGATTATGCACGGAAGGATCTTTATCCATTTCTTCTATTAATCGAAAACAAACGCGCGGGCTTCCACATAGTTTGGATAAATCTTCAGATGTTTTTTCTTCACCTCTTCAAAAAGTAATTTTCTAAGCGCCTGAATATTAGCGCGGGTGTGAGCAGAGATAAACACCACTTTGTCAAAACCATGTTCGCGATAATAACCGGTAAGTTCCTCCACCTTCACAGAGTCTTCATTGGTCTCCAGCAAGTCAATCTTATTCAAGACCAAAATCGTGGTGATGTCTCCCGCGCCCAGTTCGGCCAGCGTGTTCTTCACCACTTCAATATGATTGTCATGAAATGGATGAGAAATGTCCACCACATGAAGTAAAATATCAGCTTCACGCACTTCGTCCAGCGTAGACTTGAAAGATTCAATCAGGTGATGGGGCAGTTTGCGAATGAATCCAACCGTGTCTGACAACAAAAAAGGAATATCACCGATCACTACTTTTCTAACGGTGGCATCCACGGTAGCAAACAGTTTATTCTCTGCCTTCACCGAAGACTTGGAAAGCAAATTCATCAGGGTAGACTTACCCACGTTGGTGTAACCTACCAGGGCCACCCGCACCACATTGCTTCGCGACTTTCTTTGTGTTTGTCTTTGCTTGTCGATTTTTTCCAGTTCATCTTTCAGAAGGGAAATGCGATAGCGAATATTTCTACGGTCCGTCTCAATCTCTCGTTCACCAGAACCTCCGCGTGTAGCTGTTCCTCCCCGTTGCCGTTCAAGGTGCGTCCACATACGGGTCAGGCGGGGCAAAAGATATTGATTCATGGCAAGCTCCACCTGGGTGCGAGCCTGGGCAGTTTGTGCCCTCATTAAAAAAATATCTAAAATCAGTAAGCTCCGGTCATACACCCTCACCTTCATTTCCTTGTCATCGCCAGCGTTGAACTCCTGCTCAAGATTTCGCAATTGAGAGGGACTCAGGTCATCATCAAAAATTACATTGTCAATGTTTTTTGCTTCCACCACCTGCTTGATTTCCTCAAGCTTACCCTTGCCTACAAACGTGCGCACATCTGGATGAGGTAATTTTTGAACAAACCTCTTAACCGTTTCTATTCCAGCTGTTTCCGCAAGAAATGCCAGTTCATCCAAATGCTCGTCTGTAAGTTCGGGCCTGTCGCCTGCCAATGCCACCAAAATCGCTTTCTTCGTTCCCATATTTTAAAATGATGGTCAAACTTAACTGATTGTTGGGTTAATTCGGAGGTTACCTTTTATTATCTGTGCGATAGATACAAGACTTAATAAAAATTTTACGAATTTTGAAAAGTTTGATTTCAAGACTTTACTCTAAACCTACTCCGCCAAGCCTCCAAAGGCTGGGAATTTGACCAATGAAATTAGCGATCGTGTTAAACACCTCCTGGAACATTTACAATTTCAGGATGAATTTTATTAAAACCCTTGTTGATAAAGGTTATGAGGTACACACTATCGCACCTCACGATTCCTATACCCATTTTTTGGAAGAAGCCGGCTGCACCCATCACAACATCACTATGGATAGCCGCGGGGTTAACCCAATCAAGGATACGGCTCTTTTCTTCGAACTTCTGGGTATTTACCGAAAGTTAAAACCGGATGTTATCCTCCATTTCACCATTAAGCCGAATGTATATGGAACGCTGGCCGCTTCCATTCTTAAAATCCCTACCATAAATAACGTCTGTGGACTGGGCACTGTCTTCTTAAAGAAGAACCTGGTTTCTGTGGTGGCGATGACCCTTTATAAGCTTGCCTTTCTATTCCCCAAAAAGGTGTTCTTTCAAAATTCGGATGATTTAACTCTTTTCTTAGATAAAAAGCTCATACCCAAAGAGTCCGCTGATCTTATCCCCGGTTCAGGAATTGATTTAAATAGGTTTCAGCCGATGGAGTTCAACCGAAACAAGGTCTTTACCTTTTTACTTATCTCACGACTTATTACTGACAAAGGGATTTTGGAGTACATAGAGGCTATTGAAACCTTAAAACAAAAAGGATTTAATGCACGATTTCAATTGTTGGGTGCCAAAGACCCAAAGCATCAACGTGGCATCCAGCTTTCGGTTATTAACCAATGGATTTCCTCCGGCACAGTAGAATACCTGGGCACAACGGATGATGTTCGTTCCTTCATACAAAAGGCGGACTGCATTGTCCTTCCCTCCTATCGCGAAGGAACACCGCGCACCTTATTGGAAGCTGCTAGTTCATCCAAACCCATCATTGCTACGGATGTGCCGGGTTGCCATCACGTGGTTGAGGATAATCACAACGGTTTGCTTTGCAAGATAAAAAGTGCTCATGACCTGGCAGAAAAAATGGAAAAGATGTCGCACCTGGATGACGCTGCGCTGAGAAGATTTGGAGAAAATGGACGTAAAAAAATTGAAATCCAGTTTGACGAAAAGTTCGTTATCAATAAGTATTTAAAGGAACTTGAAACCCTTCATAAGGCGGTGTAGCTGGTGTTTGTTAAAGAGGTGAACCTTCATCATATTTATTAAAAATCTGTAACTTCACACGATAAAATACATCGGTCAGTGCGTACTACTTTTTTGCTCCTCGTCCTTTTCATGACTTCCTGTGCTTCCTACAAGCAGAATATCATGTTCAAATCCAACGAAACTGTTATTGCAGAAAAGGCAAAGAAGGACGCTGGTGAAACGGAAAAAAATTTCCACATCGTAAAAAATGACCGGCTTACCATCAAAATATATTCAAACGGAGGTGAGCGATTGATAGACCCTAATCCCGAACTAAGCCAAAGCAACCTAAGCAAAGAATCAACCGAGCATGATCCAATTTACCTGATCGACCTTAATGGATTAATAAAGTTACCCATGGTTGGCGAAGTTAAGCTGGAAGGGCTCACCTTGAAACAAGCAGAGGAGATCTTGCAAAAAGAATACGCCAAGTTTTTTAAGGAGCCTTATGTAAAACTTTCGCTTGTCAACAAGAGAGTCATTGTGCTGGGTTCCATGGGGGGCCAGGTGATTCCACTCGAAAATGAAAATATAAGGCTGGTTGAGGTGCTGGCACTGGCAAAGGGTCTGGATAATGATTCAAAGGCACACAACCTGAGACTTATCCGTGCTGAAAAGGTATATGAAGTCGATTTAAGTACCATTGAAGGTTACCTGAATGGAAACATGCTGATTGAACCGGGAGACATTCTTTATATAGAGCCTATTCGAAGACCCTTCAGCGAAGGCTTACAGGATAATTTGGGTATTATCAATTTAATGCTCGCACTCGCCACGCTTATTACTATACTCAACAGCATTAAATAAAAAAATTGGAAAGGCTACAGGACATAAAATACTCTAGGGGAAACGAAAGTATCGACAATGAAAAGTTGTTGACCGTTTTCAAAAAGAATCTGGTTTGGATGATACTTATTTTCCTGGCAGCCAACCTGGCTGGCTACCTTACTATCCGCTACACCCGAGATCTTTTTGAGGCGGAGTCTGAATTAAAATTGGATATTAAAAGAGATGCTACCGAATTGGGTATCAAAACAATCATTGATGATCAAAATCTTAACATTGTATCCGGAGAAATAGAGCAGATTAAATCGAAACTATTCTTCAATAAGTTAATCGATTCAATGAATCTGGAGATTAGCTACTACAGTGTGGGTAAGGTGCTGAAGGATGAGATGTATAAGCGAGCACCTTATCAGGTAAAGACACTTCACATCGACCCCGATCATTACGACACTCCCCTGTATTTTGATTTCCTGCAAGCCAATCGTTTCAGCATTCGTGTAGGCGAAAAATCGGTAGAAGGGTTGCTGGGTGAACTGATAAAATTAGACGGCTCAGAATTTGAAATAACCAAAACGTCCTTCTATGAAGAAAATGATGGTAATGACTTTTATTTTATTCTCAACAGCCGCGCCAACCTAACTGAGTATCTCACTCAAAACATACAAGTAGACCCGCTCAATTTTAATGCAAACACCATCCGGATTTCTTTTCAGGATCATAGCGCGTTAAAAGCCTATGAGATCGTAAATAAAATTGATTCACTATACATTCTCTACAGCAATCAGCAGAAAAACCTGGCGAACAAACAAAAAATAGATTGGCTAAATAAAGAGCTTATCCAAATTGAAAAGAGAATAGAAGATTTTGAGGACTACTTTGAAGACTTCACCCTGAAGAACAAAAGCAACGACCTTACCCTCGACCTGAAAAAAACCATCAACGCGATCAATAAAATTGATTCACAGCGGTACGATTTAAATAAAAGAGTTCTCGAGTTAAATACGCTCATCAACGAATTGCAAAATAAAAAGACCACCAGCCTTTCGTACACCAGAATGCTGCCCGAACAGATAAACAAAAGACTGGAAGATCTTCAACGAGTAACTCACGAGCGCGACAAACTTTCTCTTGCCTACAATGAAAATACATTTGCCTTCCGGCAAAAGGAGCAAGAACTAACCACACTGCAAGACAACCTTTTTGCTCAACTCATCAATCTTAAGCAAGAGTGGCTCACGGCTTTGGGTGAACTCAGCAATCGAAAAGAGAAGTTGGAAAAAGAGTTTATGCAAATGCCGGATAAGAATACGCAGTACACTAAAAATCAGCGCTTCTACAACCTCTACGAAGAATTCTACCTGGCCATGATGCAATCCAAAGCGGAATTTGAAATTGCACAGGCGGGAAGCACTCCCGATTTCAAAATATTGTCTCCTCCAACCCTTCCGGTTAAACCAATTTCACCCAAGAAAAATCTTATTCTCGCCATCGGTTTTGTTGCGGGCATTGTTCTGAATATTTTCTTTATCGGATTTTTGTACCTCATCAACAACAAAATAATCAGTCTTAAAGAATTAGAAAATGGTACCAATGTGCCGATACTGGGAGCAATTCCGGTATCGCATCATACGACAGAAACCATCTTTCATGTCATAGACAATCCGAAGTCAGTAGTCAGTGAAGCGATTCGCACCCTGCGAACCAACCTGGAGTTTTTCACGTCCGGTGGAATGAATAAAGTGATTTCCATTTCCTCTACTATTTCCGGAGAAGGAAAATCATTTCTGGCGGTAAACCTGGGTGGGGTGATTGCGCTCTCCAGGAAGAAAGTGGTTTTGGTCGATCTGGACATGCGAAAAGCCAAGAACGATAAATATCCTGCAGGAAGTGACTCAACCCGCGGCATGAGTACCATTCTCATCAAAAAGAATCATTGGAAAGAATGCCTCATTCATACCTCGCTCGAGAATTTTGATTTTATCCCTTCCGGACCTCATCCTCCTAACCCTTCGGAGTTATTGGCCAATGGAGAATTCATTGAGCTGTTGGATGATCTTAAAAAACATTATGAATTTATAATTATCGACACCCCTCCGGCAGGTCTTGTTACAGATGGTATCATGGCCATGAAACGTTCGGACCTTTCCATTTACGTGTTTCGTGCCAACTATTCCAACAAGGATTTTATGCACAACCTTCTGCGCATTGTTACATTGAATAAACTTAAAAATGTCTCTGCTATCCTTAATGCCATGCCGATACAATCATCTCATAATGGTTATGGATATTATGAAGACCGTACTCCATTAAAAAAGCGTTGGAAAAAAATATTTTATAGATCGTGATCTCTTTCTTTAAGAAAAAAAACGATTCAATAAAGCAAATCATCAAAACCGACATGCATTCTCACTTGCTTGCCGGATTGGATGATGGTGTAAAGTCGCATGAGGAAGCTGTTCAATTAATTAGGAATTTTTATCGGCTTGGATATAGTAAGGTGATCACCACCCCTCACATCATGAGTGACTATTACCGAAATGAACCCGAACAAATCATTTCTAAAGCAGCAGAACTAAACAACGTATTGCAGGAATATGAGATTCCCGTTATCGTTGAAGCGGCAGCAGAATATTACCTGGATGAGAATCTGATCAGTAAACTTAATGCGCACGAAAAACTACTCACCTTCGGTGATAATTACCTTCTCTTTGAAACTAATTTCTTTTCGGAACCTTATCACTTAAGCGATTTCATTTTTAACGCCATCACACTAGGATATAAACCAGTGCTGGCTCATCCGGAGCGCTATCAATATATGTCGTTGGAAAAGGCGGAAGAATTGCGCAATCGGGGTGTTTTACTTCAATTAAATATTCCCTCATTGGTTGGATATTATGGCAAATCCATTGAGCGGATGGCCGTGAAATTAATCGATTCCGGCTGGGTGGATCTCCTGGGAAGTGATTGTCACAACCTGCTCCAGTGCAAAGCGCTGGAAGAGGCTTTCCAGAATAAAAATTTCAAAAAAGCGTTAGCTTTACCTCTTCTAAATAATTCACTTTAAATGATTGTTATTACCGGAGCCAACGGACTTTTAGGAAGTCATCTTCTTAGAAGGTTTTTAACCGAAAACATGCCGGTGGTTGGAGTGAAAAAGCCCAACAGTGAAACCAATCATTTAAACGATCTTGCTCAGGTGCAGTGGCGGGATGCCAATTTACTTGATACGGAGTCGCTCGAAGAAGCCCTGCGGGGAGCAACTACGGTAATTCATACAGCCGCACAGGTTTCCTTTAACCCGCGATCCAAAAATAAAATCTTTGAAGTAAATGAAGGAGGCACGCGGAATGTAGTAAACGCCTGCCTGGCCCTGAAGGTCGATCACCTGATTCATATCAGCTCGGTGGCCGCTATTGGAAGACAAAAAGGCTTTCATCATGTAAATGAAGAAAGTAAATGGGTGGCAGGAGATCTTAACACCGATTATGCGGAATCAAAATACCTCGCAGAAATGGAAGTCTGGCGAGGACATGAAGAAGGGCTGAAGGTGTCGATCATCAATCCTTCGGTAATACTCGCGCCCCCTCATCAAACGAAAAGCAGCGCACAACTTTTTCATTATGTCATGCAAGAGAAGTTGTTCTACACAGAAGGGCAGCTAAACTTTGTTGATGTGCGCGATGTGGTGGAAATGATCTGGCAGATGCACAGCAAAAAAATTTATGGAGAACGGTTTATTGCCAATGGCGGACATACCACATTCAAAAATCTTTTTGAGCAAATTGCTCTGCGTCTTAACAAAAAACCGCCTTCGGTAAAGATGCCTTCCACGCTGCTTTCTGTTTTGGCAATGGCCGAGGAATTCCGAAGTCGGATTAGCGGAACTGAACCACTCATTACACGACAATCCACCAAATTGGCAAAAGAATTCTTCCATTATTCAAACGAAAAAGCGCTGCTTAAATTCGATTTTCAGTTTCATAGTCTTGAAAACACTCTGGATTGGTGTTGTAAGCCCTATTCACGCGGGTATACTACAAACATTTAAAAAGTACAACCTTGACCGGATGTAATTATTACCGGAATTTTGTACTTGTTCTTTTAAGTTAAAACCAAATTTGCCTATTTTAGGCAAACCCTTTTACGGATGGCCCAAGAATTCAGAAAGAGACAGGAGGAGGAGGAACTGATCAGGCGTTACGAAGAAAATCTTAAGCAGAATAAGACTGACTTCTTTGATATCGATTCCTATGAAACGATCATCAGCTTTTACCTGGAGAAGAGTAAGTTCAAACGAGCGCTCGCTGCCGTTGATCAGGCGAAAGAACAATATCCTTTTTCAACCGAATTGCTGACGCTCAAAGCTCAGATACTAACCAACCTTCAGCGCTACGAAGAAGCCCTTGAATTATTGGAGCAATCTAAAAATCTTCATCCGCTCGATTTAGAGATACACCTTTCCATTGGATCTATTCTGTCCCTTCAGGGAAAATATGAAGAGGCCATTGCACTCTACGAAGAGGCGCTGGTCTTTGCTGATGAAGAGAAAGACGAAATCTATTACAACATTGGTCTCGCCTTCCAGAGTATGGAAAAATATGATCAGGCTATTGAAGTATATAAAAAATCCATTGAAGAAAACATCAGTCATGAAGGCTCCTTGTATGAACTTGCCTTTTGTCTTGATGTAGTAGGTCAATTGGAAGGAAGTCTTTCTTACTATAAGAAATTCATTGACGAAGATCCTTATTCAGCTGCTGCGTGGTATAACCTGGGTATTGTTTCAAATAAACTTGAACGTTTCGAAGAAGCCATAGAAGCCTATGAATTTGCCATAGCCATTGATGAGAATTTTGCCTCGGCACATTTTAATATGGGCAATTCCTTCATGAACCTGGAGCAATATCAAAAGGCGCTCGAAGAGTTTAAGAAGACCATCGAAATTGAAGGGCCCAGTCCCGAAGTATATTGTTGCATGGGCGCTGCTTATGAAAATCTGGAACAGTATGATTTAGGATTAAAATTCTTTCAAAAATCTTCCAAGCTCGATTCGTTGTATGACGAGGCCTGGTTTGGAGCAGGGAGTTGTCTTGAAAAACAAGAAAAGTGGCATCAGGCACTTCATTTCTTTAACAAGGCAATAAAAATAAACAGCGTTAATGCAGAATACTGGAAAGCCGCAGCTCATGCAGAATTCAAAATAGGAAACATCATATCCAGCATTAGTGCGTATGAAGAGGCCAGCAACCTGAGCCCGGATGATAAAGAAGTATGGCTCAATTGGTCATTCATCTATTATGAGCAAGGCGAGCATGAAAAGGCCATTGAGACGCTGCTGCAAGGTATGAGCGAACTTCCTGATGAATCGGAATTTTTTTATCGCATGACCGTATATCAGATAGAAGCTGGCAAGTTTAAAGAAGCACTTAATTATCTTGAAAATGCATTAATATTGAATTTTGAAGGTCACACCGTGATATTTGATTTTTTTCCAAAAATTGAAACCCAAAAGGCCCTCTATAAAATAATTGATCAGTTTAGAAAAGAAGACCCCTCATGAACTACACCCTTAAAAACCTGCCCGAGCGAACTAATAAGCCACGGCAAACCGGTTTTACTATGGCCATGGATAAAGGCCTGAGCATACGCGAAGCAGAAGATTTTATGAGCATCGCAGCTGACCACGTTGATATCGTAAAACTCGGTTGGGGAACCTCATTTGTAACTCCAAACGTAAAGGATAAAATCAAAGTTTATACAGACGCGGGTTTACCCACCTACTTTGGAGGAACCTTATTCGAAGCATTTATCATTCGTGATCAATTCGATGACTACCGCAGGGTGCTTGATAAATTTGGTTTGGCCTATGCCGAGGTTTCTGATGGTTCTATTGACCTGGAGCACGACAAGAAACTGGAATACATCCGCAAACTTTCTGAGCAAGTTACAGTGCTCTCTGAGGTAGGCTCAAAAGATGCCGACAAAATCATTCCGCCCTACAAGTGGATTGAATTAATGCAAAAAGAACTAGATGCCGGAGCATGGAAAGTAATAGGTGAAGCACGCGAAGGTGGCAACGTGGGACTTTTCCGCTCAACAGGAGAAGTACGATCAGGATTGGTGCAGGAAATCCTGACAAAAATTCCATTCGAAAAAATAATCTGGGAAGCGCCCCAAAAAGCGCAGCAGGTGTGGTTTATTAAATTATTGGGAGCTAATGTAAACTTAGGTAATATTGCACCCAACGAAGTTATCCCGCTTGAAACCATCCGACTTGGTTTACGAGGTGATACTTTCCTTCATTTTTTAGGATTAGAGCGCAAAAAAGACAACACCGCACCACCGTTTCAAGCGGATTAAGAATTGAGAACTACCAAAGATTATCTTCTCCTCTTCACAAAGGGCTTGTGCATGGGCACAGCCGATGTTATCCCGGGTGTTTCAGGTGGAACCGTAGCATTCATCACCGGCATCTATGAAGAGCTGCTCAATTCAATTAAGTCAATTGATAAAGAGGCCTTCCTGTTATTGTTCCACTTTAGGATTGCTGATTTCTGGAAAAAAATAAATGGTTCATTCCTTATCTGTGTACTCGGTGGCATTGTGACAAGTTTAGTGTCATTAGCAGGCTTAATGACCTACTTGCTTGAACATCACCCTATACAAATCTGGTCCTTCTTTTTTGGCCTCATTCTGATTTCATCACCGTTGATACTACGTGATATAAAAAAATGGAACCTGGGCATTGCGATATCCTTTATTGTGGGCGTTGTGGGTGCTTACCTGATAACGATCTTATCACCAACCGAAACACCCACCAATTTTCCCTTCATTTTCTTTTGTGGAGCCCTCGCTATTTGTGCCATGATTTTACCTGGCATTTCAGGAGCATTCATTCTGCTGCTGATCGGTAAGTATGAATATATGATTACCGCCCTTACCGGGTTGAACATTCCGGTAATTCTTGTTTTTGTTACCGGATGTTTTTTTGGTCTCCTGGGTTTTTCCCGACTGTTAAGTTGGATTTTAACTCACTATCGATTTCCAACCCTCGCACTGCTAGCGGGCTTCATGATAGGATCACTCAATAAAGTGTGGCCCTGGAAAGAAGTTACCCTCTTTCGGCTAAATCATGAGGGCGTTCGCGTTCCTGCTTTTGACAGAAGCATCTGGCCGTGGGATTATCTGAAAAAAACTGGTCAGGATCCCTTATTATTTAAAGCAATTTTCTTCGCAGCATTAGGAGTTTTTTTAGTTGTCGCAATTGAAAAAATGGCTACCTACCTAAAAACAAAATAGTAATAACATGGAAAAAAAATATGGCCTTATCGGGGCGACCGTCAGTCATTCATTTTCAAAATCCTATTTCGATGAAAAGTTTTTCCGCGAGGGCCTGAGAGATTATCACTATGATCTTTACTCTCTTCCAACCATTGATGACCTCAAAAAACTTCTGGAAGAAAATCCGGAATTGGAAGGACTAAACGTAACGATCCCATACAAAGAGCAGGTAGTTAAGTTTCTAAGTGAAATTGACCCCGAAGCGAAAAAAATCGGAGCGGTGAATGTGATCAAAATAAAAGATGGTAAACTGAAAGGATTCAATACCGACAGTGATGCCTTCTATGAAACACTGGAGAAATGGTTTCCGAGAACCAAGAAATCAAAAGCCCTTATTCTGGGCACCGGTGGATCGGCTAAGGCCGTGCAGCAAGCATTAAAAAAACTCTCTCTTCCTTACGAAACTGTTTCCCGTGATAAAGGCAAAGCGGAACACACGTATGAGGACATAGAGAAAAATGAAAAAACTATTTCCGGAGTGCAGCTGATCATCAACACCACCCCACTGGGAATGTCTCCCAGTACGAATAGCTTCCCTCCCATTAATTATGACCTGCTCACACCGGAACATTATGTGTACGATCTGATTTATAACCCTGCACGTACCATGTTCCTTCAAAAATCCGAAATGAGAGGATCACATATTAAAAACGGACTGGAGATGCTGCACATTCAGGCTGAAAAAGCCTGGGCAATCTGGAATAATTAATCTGGAACTTATTATCCGATAATCAGTTAACTGTTATATCGTTAACTATTATATTTTGCATTCATGGATTTTAAACTGGTCAGTGATTTTGAACCTACCGGAGACCAACCCAAGGCCATTGAGCAACTGGTGAGTGGCCTTAAAGAAGGTGAACATCATCAAACTCTTCTGGGCGTAACCGGGTCAGGAAAGACATTTACCGTAGCTAATGTTATCGCCCAGGTGAATAGGCCCACCCTTATACTGAGCCACAATAAGACGCTTGCGGCTCAATTGTATGGAGAGTTTAAACGTTTCTTTCCTAAAAATGCAGTGGAATACTTCATCTCCTACTACGACTACTATCAGCCCGAAGCATTCATTCCTTCCTCCAATCTCTACATTGAAAAGGACCTTTCTATTAACCAGGAAATTGAAAAGCTCAGGCTTAGCGCCACCTCATCGTTGCTTACCGGCAGGCGTGATGTGATTGTAGTGGCATCTGTTTCCTGCATTTATGGTATTGGTAATCCGGAGGAGTTTGGAAAAAATAAGATTCAGCTCACTGTGGGAGAATTCATACCCAGAAACAAGTTACTCTTTGCCCTGGTGGATGTATTGTATCAACGCACGGAGGCCGAATTTAAACGCGGCAGTTTCCGTGTGAAGGGCGACACCGTAGATATTTTTCTCGCTTACGCGGATTACGCAGTACGTGTATATTTCTTTGGCGATGAGATTGAAGCGCTTCAATTGATTGATCCGATTACAGGAAAAAAAATATCAGAAGAAAAAACAGCGGTCATCTTTCCTGCCAACTTATTTGTAACGGGCAAAGACATGTTGCACCAGGCCATTCACGAAATCCAGGATGACATGGTTTTGCAGGTGGATATGTTTGAATCAGAAAAAAAACATCTTGAAGCCAAGCGTCTGAAAGAACGTACAGAGTTTGATCTCGAAATGATGCGCGAGTTGGGCTACTGCAGTGGCGTTGAAAACTACTCACGTTATTTCGATCGCAGACAACCAGGTGCACGCCCGTTCTGCCTGATCGATTACTTCCCTGACGACTTTTTGATGGTCATCGATGAAAGTCACGTTACCGTGCCGCAAGTGCGGGCCATGTGGGGAGGCGATCGCTCAAGAAAAGTAAACCTGGTGGATTACGGATTCCGATTGCCCTCAGCACTTGACAATCGGCCACTTACATTTAATGAATTTGAATCCATATTAAGTCAGGTAATCTACGTAAGCGCCACACCCTCTGAATATGAACTAAGAAAATCAGAAGGTGTAGTGGTCGAGCAACTCATTCGCCCCACAGGTTTACTCGACCCGCAAATTGACGTGCGACCGAGCAAAAATCAGATTGACGATTTGCTTGAAGAGATCGATGAACGCGTGAAGAAAAAGGAACGCGTGTTGGTGACCACGCTTACCAAGCGCATGGCGGAAGAACTTACTAAATTCATGGAGCGTGCCTCTGTAAAATGTCGGTACATTCATTCGGAAGTTGCCACGCTGGACCGGGTAGAAATTTTGCGCGAGTTACGACTGGGTGTTTTTGATGTTCTGGTGGGTGTCAACCTGCTACGTGAAGGATTGGATTTACCCGAGGTTTCCCTAGTTGCCATTCTGGATGCCGACAAAGAAGGCTTCCTGCGCAATCAACGCTCACTGGTGCAAACCATAGGGCGCGCAGCCCGCAATGAAAACGGCCGCGTAATTATGTATGCTGATAAAGTTACCGAATCAATGCAATTGGCTATTGACGAAACCGATCGGAGAAGGAAAATTCAAATCGACTATAATTTCAAACACGGCATTACTCCCAAAACTATTATCAGATCAAAAGATTCTATCATGGAATTAACCGACTCAAAGAAATCCGTTAAGCGCTATTATATTGAGGAAGAAGATAAGTCGCTGGCTGCTGATCCTGTTATCGCCTATTTGTCGTTGGAGGAACTTAAAAAAATATCGGATCGCACACGCAAAGCCATGGAGAAGGCTGCAAAGGAACTTGAGTTTATGGAAGCTGCTCGCCTGCGTGACGAATATATGGCCATCGAGAAATTAATAACCGAAAGAAAATCCTAGAAAACACGTCTATGAATTCTATAAAAATCATTCTCCCTGCATTCATCCTGCTGGTTGCGTTTTCTCTCCCCTCCTTAGCGCAAAGTAATAATGACATTATGGTGAGCGGCAGTATCGATCTGATCAAAACTGACTACAGCAGTTTTCTTGACAAAGCACAAATCGGATTGGAAGGTCATTATTTTGTAGTGCGTCATTTCGCAGCCAGTGCCGGTGTTGAACTATGGACCAATCAAAAAAGCTCATTCATGATGGGCATGCGTTGGTATGCTCATGACCATGTGTTTGTCCGCTTTCGCGGATTGATTGGCGCCAACGATGTATCGATTGGCGGTGGTTGGGTAATGCCCATCAACGATGCGTGGCGGTTTGAAGCGATCGGTGACTTTTATGTTGCCGACACGGAGTTTGCCATCCGTGCAGGTTTGAGTTATGTGATTAAAAGTAAATGAACATGAAATCATCCAACTCACGGATAAGTCATTACACTGCACAGTTCATCGTAGTGTATGATGGTAAACCCTGGTATGGCGATTTAATTTACCAGATACTGTAGAGCATAACCCCAGCAAAAGGATTTTGGAAGCCCACCGAAGATGCTCACTCCATAGCACAGATTACCTCGCACATGATTTACTGGAGGCAAGCACTTATCAAACGATTGGATGGTGATATAGAGCATATAAGCCCTCGATGAAAAGCGAAGACAACTGGAAATCAAATGACCAATTGAAACGAATGGGTTGGAAAGCCCTGAAAAAAAACCTTGAAGAATCACAAACACATTTGCTTTCTCTTTTGGCAAAGCAAAAAGACGTCATTTTAAAAAAGAAGTATTCTGATACTGCAACCTTTCAGGATTTGATTACGGGTATCCTTCAGCATGATCTGTATCATACCGGTCAGACTGCTTATTTAAAAAGTATTTGTCATAATGATAAGAAATAAAAAAGAGGCCCCGAATTAATCGGAACCTCTTAGACTTAGCGATCAAAGTTTTTTACTTAGCAAAATGCTTCGCCACTTCATTCCAGTTTACTACGTTCCAGAACGCTGCACAATAATCTGGTCTGCGGTTTTGATAATTTAGGTAATAAGCATGTTCCCACACATCCAACGCTAACAGTGGAGTGCCTTTTACTTCGGCAACGTCCATCAATGGATTATCCTGATTAGGAGTAGATGAAATGGTCAACTTGCCTGAAGCATCTTTTGTTAACCATGCCCATCCTGATCCAAAGCGACCCACCCCTGCAGCATTAAACTTTGTTTTGAATTCGTCAAAACTACCAAACGCTGCATTGATGGCATCCGCTAAAGCACCAGTCGGTGCCCCGCCCGCATTGGGGGCCATCAGCGTCCAGAACAGGCTATGATTATAGTGGCCTCCACCATTATTCCGAACGGCAACAGGATATTTTGAGATGTTTGCGCAAATCTCTTCAATGCTCAGGCTTTCCTCAGGCTTGCCTGTAGTTGCATTGTTTAAATTAGTTACGTAAGCGTTGTGATGTTTGCCATGGTGAATTTCCATGGTGCGTGCGTCAATATGTGGCTCCAATGCATTAAAAGCATAAGGAAGTGCCGGTAGTGTAAATGCCATAATTGTATATTTTTTATGTTTTTTTTAAGAGTTCAAATATAGTAACTACCGAAGGTCAGTAAAAGTTTTCAAACATTCAGAAATATCCGTCACAACTTGCGTGCCTTGTATCGTTCTTTAACAAGGATTTCTACCACCTTTTCACGAACGTCTCCCTGAATTAATATCTCACCTTGCTTACAAGAACCGCCCACCCCACACTTCACTTTCAATAATTTGGTCAGAGATTCCAAATCTGCCTGTGTGCCGATGAACCCCGTTATCAATGTGACCTGCTTACCGGCCCTCCCACTCTTATCCAACAAAACACGAATACTTTGTTGAGCGGCTGGCAAGGTGATCGGCTCCTCCTGATTCGGATGGGTATAATTATACTCAGTGTCCGTAGAGTAAACTACACCATCGCGGGTTTTCCAACTGTTTTTTTTGCTCATATCAAAAGAAATGAATTCTCAGAAGTATTACTGACAATAATGCCAGGAAGAAATTTACTACCCCTAAATTAAACCTGAACTCAACACCTTTCCAATAAAGCACACCGAGGATAGAAGTGATCAGCAGGATCAAAGGAAAAAAAATAAAATTTCCATATATCGCCACAGGAATATTTGCGATGAAATGAGTCTTTTCATTTTCTACGGAAGTAGGGACGCCAAACAATGAAGAACGATAAATAAATATGCTTGATCCCTGCCTGAATTCTTGTGCATCCTTCTTACTCAGACTTATCGCTACCCCATCTTTAAGATTTAACTGCAACGAACGCCCCCCTCGCATTTCTTTCCGATAAGACGTGTATAAAACCTGACGCTCGGTCTTATCCTTTGGCAAGGAAAAGTCCAACAGCAGCAGAATAGAAAAAGCCAACGTAAGGCGAGAAATTCTGAGGGCATATTTCAGATAGTCATTCATTCCCTCCAGCAATTCCTGCCGCTTGGATTTGTGTGAAAAAGATCCGGGAGGCCGAGGTTTGTACCGGGGATCGCGGTGAGGCGTGGAATCTGAGGGAGCCGAATAAACAACCGGAGGAATGCCCCTCAACAATAAATCATAGGTAGTCTTCTTCTCACTGTCGCCCAGTGTTTCATACGCCTCATTTATTTCTTTAAAAATGGTCTCCGCTTCAGAGGATGGGTTTTTATCCGGATGAAATTGTAACGCAAGCTTGCGGTACGCTTGCTTAATTTGAGATTCGCTGGCGTAGATGTTTAAACCTAGTATGAAATAGTAATTTTTCAATCGGAGCAAATAAAAGTCGCTAAAGATAAAAAATAAAGCCCTCCGAAAAACCGGAAGGCTTCTAAAACGAGATTATCAATGTTTAGTGTTTAACAACAAACGTGAGCACGGGACGCTTGGCGTGCCCTACCACATCTTCGGCAATACTTCCTGCCATTACATGTGCAAAGCCTGTGCGTCCGTGAGTGGCCATCGCAATTAAATCCGCATCGATGGTTTCAGCAAAGTAGATGATCCCTTCTTCCTCGGTGATATCATTAAAAATATTAATTGTATAATTTTTAAGTCCCTGCTTCTTTGCAAATTTCTCCATGTATTCGCGCACTACATAATCACGCTGAAAATCGCCTGGGGTATTAACTCTCAACAGGTGAATCGTGGAATCATAAAGTTGCTGAGTTCTCTTAATAATTTTAGTAAATACCTCCTCGTCTTTATGCATAGCGGTGGCGTAAACAATATTCTTAAAATCTACTTTCGCAGGCTTCTTATGAACACTCAACACAGGGCACTTTGAATGGCGTACAACACGTTCTGTATTTGATCCGATGATCATTTCCTCCAGTTTCGATTTGCCGCTCGTACCCATGACAACCAAATCAACTTTATTTTCGGTAATGATCGTGCGCATGCCATGATATGCATTGCCTAAACGCAATTCACCATTAACCTTTACCGCGGAAAACCGAGGATCGAGCACTAATTTCTCTAATTGGCCCTTGGCCTTCTCTAATAATTTCAAGGTGAAAAGCTTATCGCTCCAATCTTCATTAGTCTGCCACTCACCGGTAATATTGTAGGAGCTGGGTGTGGCCTCCTCTACCACATGAAGCAAGGTAATTTCGGCACCAGATTTTTTTGCAATCTCGGTAGCCACCTCAAGCGCTGTTACAGATGTTTTAGAAAAATCGGTAGGAACTAATATTTTTTTCATTGTATTGAAAATTTAATATAAAATGGTACTTCTAAAAGTACACAATTCAATTTAAATTCAAAATCCCGCTTATGGGCAAATCACTTCCTCGGTGGTGGTTTTTCCGAACAAATGCAGGTGATCATCCATGGATTGATTGATCATCACCCGGGCTAATAACCAGGCACCAATCATGATAAATACCACTGTGGTGATTCTGTGATAATTAACCTTGATTTTTCCAAAGCCGATGCCTAGTAGCCAGGTGAAACCAATCATCACGGGCCATGTGCCGGCCCCAAATAATATCATGAACCAAAATCCTTCACTCAATGATGGCAGAATAAAGCAATAGGTCATCGCCAGGTAGGTGAGCCCGCATGGGAGCAATCCGTTGAGCATACCCATGATCAGTACCGCGAGATTGTTTTTCTTCTTCAGCCAGAAGTTAAAGAGATTTTTTAAACGGCCTGTAAAATTATTCAGCGCGGTTGTAATGAATGGAATGCGCACACCGCTAATAGCACCGATACCCATCAGAAGAAATAAAGCACCAATGATAAATGAAATAATTCCCTGGTAGGGAGTAATCATAAACAAGCTACCAAAACTCGCTGCGATGGCTCCTAAAATTCCATAGGTAAATATCCGGCCTGAATTGTAAATGACCTTGTTGAGCAGAAAAGGTTTTTGGGAAGTAACGGCCATTGCCAAGGGGCTGCACATGCCTGCACAATGCAAGCTGCCTGCAAAACCCATGATCAATGCCGTCCACCACATATTATAAAACCATTACTTTCTCAAAATAATAATCTTTGCCTTCCATGGTCCAGGTAAGGCTAACGCGATACAGGCCCTTTTCCCAAACCTTCAGTGGAAATAGCTGACTGTCCCCTTCCATCGCACTTAACTCAAATTGCTGATCGAGACGATCATCAGATGGACGCATGACCCGCAATTCACCTTTTTCCATGCTGGATGAGAAGGGAAACAATAACCTGACAGAATTATTTTCAAACGACAGCTGTGGCTTCTCTTCCAGTTGGTTAGCATTTACCTGCCGGGTTATCTTATCCTGATGATTTAACTCTTGCTGATAATAATCCTTGGAAACAAGATTGACGTCCTCGCGCAGGCAAATCACCACGAGTGAACCGATGAACAATCCAAAAAACACAAATGCTGCTACCACCCATTTCATACTTCTTCTCTTTTTAAATTAAAAACTTATTTCAATGAACCCTTTTTACTCTTAACAATTGGACCTACAAATTTAGCTTTTACCGTCTCAACTTTTTCAGCGCTCTGATAAATTCCCAACTCAATCTCAGTCTTCATCGAAGTGATCGCCTCCTCCGGGAGTTTTACCATAATCATTCCCTTCAGTATTCCTTCCTTGGGCACCACGATAACAGGATCTCCAATTTTCATGAACGTAGCTTCTTGTGGAGACTCTATCCTTACCTCTAAGGAAATATCCTCAAAGGTTTTATTCACAAATTCAATAGTATAGAGATTTGTAATCTGACCATCGTCTGTTTTAGTATACAGTGTGCCGGGTACCTTTAATACCGTTGTCTCAATGTCGCCACGGGTAGAAATAAAATAGGTAAGCAAACTTATCAGGGCAATTAGCACCACAGAATATCCTGCAATGCGCGGAGTGAAGAGTTTCTGAGCGCCATCTTTAATCGCATTGTAAGACGAGTAACGGATCAGGCCCTTTGGTTTGTTGATCTTAGTCATCACATCATCGCAGGCATCCATACAGGCGGTGCAGTTTACGCACTCCAGTTGTGTGCCATGCCGAATATCGATACCCGTTGGGCACACATGCACACATAGTTTACAATCGATACAATCACCTTGCTTTTCAGTAATGGTAGCCTGGTGCTTTTTCAACTTGCCACGAGGTTCACCGCGCAACCAATCATAGGCAACTACGATAGAATCTTTTACTAACAACACGCCTTGCAAACGACCATAGGGGCATACCGCGATGCAGGCTTGCTCCCGGAAGTAAGCGAATACCCCGTAAAATATTCCTGTAAATACAGCAAGGCCGATAAAACCCGCCATGTGCTCCGCAGGTGATTGCGATACAATTACTTTTACTTCTTCAATGCCTACTAAATATGCCATGGTTACGTGGGCAATCAGGATGGACAGCAGTAAGAAGATAATCTGTTTGGAAACTTTTCTGCGGATCTTCTTCGCATTCCACGGACCGTTGTTTATCCTGCGTTGCTCGTTGGCATCGCCTTCAATCCAGTATTCAATTTTGCGAAACACCATTTCCATAAACAGGGTTTGCGGACACGCCCATCCGCACCAGATGCGACCAAAGGCAACCGTAAACAAAATCACAAAAACGAATAACGTGATGAGTGTTAGCGCCAGCAGAAAAAAATCCTGCGGCCAGAATACCTGGCCAAAGAGAATGAACTTGCGCTCAAAAATATTGAAGAGCATGAAGGGCCTTCCATTCATGCTTATGAATGGACCTGTAAAAAAAATAGTGAGTAAAACCGTAGTAACTACAATGCGCCAATTATGCAATCGCCCGGAAGGCCTTTTGGGCATAATCCACACACGGTTACCTTTCTCATCTACGGTAGCGAGTGTATCTCTGAACTCCTCCTCGTACTCATAAAAATTTGTCGGCCCCGCTTCTTTCATTTTCTTATAATCGCTTACCATTCTCTCTTTACAGCGAAGAGCATCCTCAAGATCACAACACGTTGAGGATGCTCTTAATTCATTTTAGAAAAACTAAAGTTACAAACTCGTCTGAACCTTTACGGTATCGGTTTTTACTTCCTCAGCAGGTTTATAAATTTCACCTTCCGGCTTTTTCGGATTTTCAGGATTGGTGCCTCTCAGTGTCAAAATATAGCTTGATACATTCTGCATTTTTTCAGGACTGATAAAACCCTCCCAGGCAATCATGTTGGTTCCTTGCACTCCATGACGCACCACGGTAAAGATTTTTTTGATGTCGTCACCATGCTTCCAGTACTCATCCGTTAAATTGGGTCCAATGTCACCACCACCATCTTTACGATGGCAGGAAGCACAGTTATTTAAAAAGGTCTGTTTACCATCGGCAATCGCCTGTGCATCGGTAGCAACCGTTACATTGGTTTCATCAATGGCAGCCACCGGATTTGCTGCCTGCAACTTCCTGGCTTGTTCTTGTGCTACAACCAACTCATTTTCATATTCCTGAAGTGGTAAGGGAAGTGTATCGGTAAGATGATAGAAAACCATGTACACTATCGAAAATACAATAGAAAGATAAAAGAGCCATTTCCACCAGGGTGGCAAGTGATTGTCCAGTTCGCGAATGCCATCGTAGTTATGATCGAGCATGATGTCTGCCTCTTTTTCAAGCGGCACAAAGTCGTTGGACTTATTCCAAAGTTTCGACCACAGAGAAGGTTCTTCTTTATAGGCAACGCCTAGTTTCTGAGATTTTTCCTGAGCTGTCTGGCGAGTCATCACTTTTATTACCTGCAGCATATACCCTGCTACCAGTAACACCAGCAGAAACACTACAAAAATAAACCCGATGGCTACGTAAAAAGTTAGCATGGGGTCGTCCCAGATAGAAGCAGCCGGTGCTTCGGCAGCAGCCTGGGCAAAGCTGGCTATAGTAAGGCCAAGCAATGCAGTAAAAAATGAAATCAATTTTTTCATTGGGTTATCGATTTAGAGGTTCTATATCATTCTCATTTTCCGGTTCTTCTTGTAGTGGCTTGCGGCTCATCTCATTCATAAAATTTTTATCAGCCGTAAACACCCACCACAACAACCCCAGAAAAAACGTGAAGAATATGATGAATGAAATGATGGGCCAGATGGCTATGTGATCGATGTTTTGAAGAATATCTTTGTACATAATCTTAGTTATTTACGCCAGCCGTTTTTTCCGCCTTGATATCCATACCCAATCGCTGCAGGTAAGCAATCAAAGCAACAATCTCAGCTTCTTTCGTTGTCTCATACCCTTCCAGTTGCAAGCCATCCACAATTCGCTGTGCCTGCTTGTCAAGATCATCGTTGGCGATATGTTCATAACCTTCCGGATAAGGCACACCCACGGTGCGAAGTGCATTGATCCGGGCAGCCGTAGAACTCTTGTCAATCTCCTGCTCATACAGCCATGGGTAAGCTGGCATGATGGAGCCCGTACTCACCTCCTGTGGTGTAAGCATGTGGCGATAGTGCCAACTGTCGGCATACTTGCCACCGGTGCGTTGTAAATCCGGACCGGTGCGTTTTGATCCCCACAGGAATGGGTGATCATACACAAATTCACCTGCTTTCGAATACTCTCCTCCTTTCGGATCGTATCGTTGTACTTCCGAACGGAACGGTCGGATCATCTGGGAGTGGCAGTTCACGCAGCCTTCGCGGATATAAATATCGCGACCGTGTACTTCCAGCGGGGTGTATGGCTTCACGCTTGCGATGGTAGGGATGTTTGATTTAATCAGGAACGTAGGAACCATTTCGATGATGCCCCCAATGAGAATCGCTACTAAGGCAAGCACCGTGAAGATAATTGGTTTGCTCTCTAACACACGGTGCCAGTAGCCACCCGTGTGACTTGTTTTTACTAATGGCGAAACTTCTGCTTCTTCATTCGCTATG
>Ga0163153_10003141_pt1 | contig 22572 bp, 18 predicted proteins | sample OliLakLV19MP6IB1_FD_148629 | JGI IMG/M metagenome (GOLD analysis project Ga0163153, IMG submission 148629) | Freshwater microbial mat bacterial communities from Lake Vanda, McMurdo Dry Valleys, Antarctica - Oligotrophic Lake LV.19.MP6.IB-1 | ecosystem: Environmental > Aquatic > Freshwater >...
CTCGGGGTATTCTTGACCATAGAACTCCCCACGCAGGCGCCGGCCATGGGATTCCCAGGGCGACAGGCGACATCGATCTCTGGAGAGCGAGCCAAAAGAGCCAAAAGGAGAGAGCGAGCCCAAAGAGCCAAAAGGAGCGAGCCAAAAGGACAGGCATTTTCGCTGAGCCCCTTGAAGCGAGCCAGCGCAGGCGTTGGATTTAAACAAGGGCCGCCAAATCAGGTCAATTCAACGACCGTTTCGCCCCAATCGAATGCCGCCATGATCTGCACCACCAAGCCGCCAGTGCGGGCGGAAGCTGGTTGTCAACCAGAAACCTCATGCCACTTCGACCACAACATGATTGGTTTGGTGAGCGGCATAGGCGATGGCGGCCAAAATGTCTTCCCGTTCGAGATACGGGTAGTCTGCGAGGATCTCCTCGTTCGTTGCTCCGCTAGCCAGCAATTCCAGAAGGTCGGAAACGCGAATCCGTAGGCCACGGATACAGGGCTTAGCCCCAACGTCAGCTTGCCACGAAACTGAACGCATGAATACTCATTGCGGTGGCGTCTCCGGAGCCGTCGCGTTTCGAAATTCAGGAGATCAGGAGATCAGGTCCGCCCCCAACCCACTCCGGATGAGGCCGAAAAGTGACCTCGAAAGCCGGGCTGAACCAAGACCGCCGTCAGCAGGCTCCATCGGCAAAGTGCCGCCGAGCAAGGCGCCGGCGGCGAGGGCGTGCAGCGTCGCAAGACCACGCCAGACCTCGCCAGGGCAAGCGACAAAAAAAGGGCCGCCTTCAAAACGATCGGGCTCGGCCCAGCAGCAGACATAGCCATCGTGCCTCGAGGTCTCCATGCTCTCCCGGCGGCATCTCATTGCCAACAAACGGGCCACCAGCCGGCCGGGCGCTGGTTCTCGAGGGTACGGCGATTGCCGCCAGGGCTCTCTGGCTCTACAATGTGTATAGATTTTAGGAATATACACATGCGAACGAACATCGTGATTGACGACACCCTGATGGCAGCCGCCCTCAAGGCCACCGGGCTCCAGACCAAACGCGAAGTGGTCGAGCAGGGACTGCGGACGATTCTCCGGCTGAAGCAGCAGACGGAACTGCGGAAGCTGCGCGGGAAGTATGAATGGATCGGTGATCTCGACGCCATGAGGCGGAGCAAGTGATCCTCGTCGATTCGAGCGTGTGGATCGACTTCTTTCGAAACAAGCCCACGCGCCAAGCCGAGTGGCTCGATCGCAACCTCGGCGTTCAAGGACTGGTCATCGGCGATCTGATTCTCGCCGAGGTGCTCCAAGGCTTCGAGAGCCAGCGCGGCTTCAATGAAGCCAAGCGGCTTCTGGGGCGGCTAGAACAGGTGGCCATCGGGGGAGTGGAGCTCGCGGTCGAAGCGGCTCGAAATTATCGAAAACTCCGCGCTGCTGGCGTGACGGTCCGCGGCACGATCGATGTTCTCATCGCCACCCGCTGCCTCGCGGACGGGCTCATGCTCCTTCACAGCGACCGAGACTTTGATGCATTCGAGCAGCATCTCGGCCTGCCTGTCCTGAACTGCGAGGCATGAGGGTCACGAAGTGACCTGGCTCCGGGAATCGGGAAAGAAATCTCCGAACACCGGCGGAATTTCCTTGACCACCACCCGAAGGCTCAGGCCCTCCGCTTGAAGCTCGGCATCGATCGCGTCGTCGCTCCCCGGGGCCGACCGAAGCACGCGATCTACCAGCGGCATCCACCGCTCGCGAAAGCGGTCGGAATACGGATGCCGGTCATCCAGCCAATGTCGCAACAACTGCTCTCGTTTCGCCGCGTCGCGCCAAAACATCCGGCCATACTCGAGCCGCGCCTCGTCCTGATACGTAAGCCGCCGCATTCGTCGCCCTCGTAAACGATTGTCGCCCCGGCACGAGCAACAGACAACCGGCCACAGTCACGCCAGGCCCAGGGCCCTGGCCCACTCGGCATGGGCCCGATCACGAGGCTCGTTTCTCATGAGTTTCGGGGCAAGCAGATCGGCTGCCACCGGCACGATCACCGTAAGGTGACCATAAACCTGCTGCGAGGCTCGCGCCTGCCATCCCTCGGGAAGGCCGCGAAGAACGCTTTCAGGCATGAGGTTTACGTGCCAGCCGTGCTCGCGCTCAAACTCGCTCCCAATGATCGCGTCGTAACACAGCCAGGCCAGCGCGTCGGAATCGGTGACCGGGTCGACGTCCATGCTGTTCTCGGGCAACGGCACATCGAGCCCACGGTCGGCAGCGTGCCAGAGCAGGCCTGCCGAGCCGATGAGCGTCATGCTGGCCGGCTCCGCGAGCCGCCTGCCCCAGTCCTCGAGCCAGTCAATGATCTGGTGGGGCCGGGAAAGTTCGCGTCGAGGCATAACGACTGAGGATACGGCGGCCCACAACAGCCCCGCAATCCCTGACCGCACGTGCAGGTCCCATGCCCGGTCAAGGACGGGCTGACGCCCACCGACCCCCTCAGGCAGAACCAAGCGCCAGGAGCGATCGCACGCTGGCCACCAGCTTGTCGGGATCGCCAAGCGTGTCGGCATGCAGCGGCACGACGGCTGTCTTCTGATCCACGATCCGTACAACGCGGCTCTTCTTGGCGGCGGCCTGCCGAAGCCGATCGATGGCCGCACGGTCGTGATGGCCAATCATGATCATCCCAGGATGCCGCGTGATCGAATCGATGCCGAGATCGATCGCACGACACCGGAGCTTCGCGAAATCGAGCAGCCGACGCGCCTCGTCGGGCAGCGGACCAAACCGATCGGCAAGCTCGGTGGCAAGCTCGTCCACTTGCCGCTCAGCAGTGGCTCGCGACAGCCGGCGATACACATCGATCTTCGCCCGAAAGTCGGCACAGTAATCGCGCGGGAGCCAGGCCTCGCCCGGTAGGTCGATATTCACCGGCGGCGGCTCCGCAGGTGGCATCTTCTTGAGCCCCCGCACCGACTGCTCGAGCAGCCGGCAATAGAGCTCGTAGCCCACCGCGGCAATGTGCCCGCTCTGCTGGGTGCCCAGAAGATTGCCCGCACCGCGAATCTCGAGATCCCGCATGGAGAGCGAAAACCCCGCCCCCATGCTCGAAAATTCCTGAATGGCCCGGAGCCGTTTTGCGGCGCTGGCGGTAAGCCTCGCCGCCTCGTCCACCAGCAAATAGCACCAGGCCCGATGATGGGACCGGCCCACGCGGCCCCTGAGCTGATGGAGGTCGGCCAGGCCGTAGCGATCGGCCTCGTCAATAAAAATCGTGTTGGCCCGCGGGATGTCGAGGCCGCTCTCGATGATCGTCGTGGCCAAGAGAATGTCGATGCGGCCCTGCACGAACGTGACCATCACCTCCTCGAGCTCCGTCTCCGAAAGCTGGCCATGGGCAATGCCGATCGAAGCCTCGGGCACGATCGACTGGATGCGGGTAGCCACCTTGAGGATGTCTTGAATTCGGTTGTGCACAAAAAAGACCTGGCCATCGCGGGCCAACTCCCGCTCGATCGCTGCCCGGATGAGGGTTTTGTCCCAGCGGGCAGGTTTTGTCTCGACGGGGATGCGGTTGGTGGGGGGCGTGGTGAGGTTCGAGATGTCGCGAATCCCGAGCATCGACATATGAAGCGTTCGCGGGATCGGCGTGGCGGTCATCGTGAGCACATCCACGCTCGCCCGCATCGCCTTGAGCCGCTCTTTCACATCCACACCAAAACGCTGCTCCTCGTCTACGATCACGAGGCCGAGATTCGCGAAGTGGATATTGGGCTGGGCCAGACCGTGCGTGCCGATCACGATGTCGACACTCTTGCGGGCAAGACCCTCGAGCGTGTCCCGCTCCTCCGCAGTGCTCGTCATCCGCGACAGTGCCCGGATGACAAAAGGAAACTCCGAGAAGCGCGCCGTAAACGTGCGCCGATGCTGCTCGCACAAGACGGTCGTGGGCACGAGCACGGCCACCTGCATGCCCGCCTCGGCTGCCTTGAAGGCCGCCCGCATCGCCAGCTCCGTCTTCCCAAAACCGACGTCGCCGCAGAGCAGCCGGTCCATCGGCCTCGGCTTCTGCATGTCCTCCCGGATCGCCTCCATCGCCGTGAGCTGGTCGGGCGTCTCGTCATACGGAAACGCCTCCTCGAACTGCCGCTGCCAGGGCGTGTCTGCGGGGAACGCGATGCCGGGACGGGCTGCCCGCGTGGCCTGAAGCCGGAGCATGTCGGCGGCCATGTCGGCCACGGCCCGCTCAACGGCTGCTTTTTGTTTGGCCCAGGCTGCCCCGCCGATCTTCGCGAGTTTTGGAGTGAGCTTGGTTCCGCCAACGTACTTCTGAACGAGCTCGATCGCCGAGGCCGGCACAAAAATCCGCGTGCCCTCGGCAAACTCGATCTCCAGAAACTCCTCGGTACGGCCATGCTTCTCGAGGAGTTTGAGGCCGCAGTATCGGCCGATGCCGTGGGCCAGGTGGACGACATAGTCGCCATCGTGCAAATCGAGAAACGTGTCGATTGCCCGCGAGAGCCGCTGCCGAGCTGGCCGCGAGGAAACCTCCTCGCGATTGAAGAGCTCGGCGCTACTGACGAGTACGAGTTTTTCAGGCACCACCCGAAAACCGCCGGAGAGCCGCCCACGGGCGAAGTGCAGCCGACCAGTGCGAGCAGGGGCGGAGTCGGCAAGCAGCTCACCGAGCCTTTTCTCCTCGGCCTCGGACGGGCAGACGACCCATACCTCCTGGTCGCGACCAACCGTTTCGAGTTCCTCGCGAACGCGATCCAGGGCACCGGTGAAGCGCTCGACGCTTTCAACGGCAAGGCTCGCCGAGGCATCGAGGCTGGATGGCGGAATGGCCGCGAGAGCCACCGACGGGAACCGGTGCAGCCTCGCAAAGACATCCTCGGGCCTGAAGAGGCTGGCCACATCGCCCAGCCGCTGCCAGAACCGATTGGCTTCTTCGGCACACTCGCCCGGCTCAACGAACACGACGGTGGAGCCCGGCGGCAAGAGATCGGCGAGATGCGTGTGCCGTGTGCCGGTGGCCTCGGCCGCGAGGGCCGTGAGGTCGATCGACTCGAGCGTCGTGACGCTCCGCTGCGAGACCGTATCAAAGGTGCGGAGCGACTCGATCTCCTCGCCATACAGCTCCATGCGCACAGGCCGATCCCAATCAGCAGCAAACAGATCGATGATGCCGCCGCGCCGGGCGAACGAGCCGGGCGTGTCGATGGCATCGGCCGCCCGCCAGCCACGAGCCATGAGCCACTCGGCCAGCTCCTCCGGATTGACCATGCCGCCGACGGCCAATCGCCTGGTGCCCGCCTCGATCGCCCGCGGATCAACGAGCGGCGTAAGAATCGCCTGGATGCTCGTGACGACCAGCGCGGGCGGGGCGGCATCAGGGAGCGCGAGCCGCTTGACGGCAGCGAGCCGCGCCGCTTCGACCGGGTCGTCGGCGCTGGGCTCGCCCTCCCCAAAATCCTCAGACGCTGGCAGCAGCAGCGGCGGAAGCGAATCAAACAGCAAAAAATCGTCGATGAAGGCTTCGGCTTCGGCGGCGTGCGGCAGGATGACGGCCAGCGTGCCGCGGCTGCCCTTTCCCTTGCCGTTGGACGTGGCACGCATCACGGCGGCCACCGTGAGCGCGCAGCATGCTCCCCAAGTTCCGCCGATCGAGCCGCCATGCCCTTCGCGAAGGGCGGCGATCACATCAGCGAACCCCGAATGCTGCTCGAGCGTGTCTGCCAGTCGGGCCAGCCGGGCTGCCTGGTCTGGCTGGCCTGGCTGGCCATGAGGCCGTGTGGGTTTGGTTGCCACGGCCCGCGAGTATAGAGAAATAGGGACGGGAGCGATTTTCCGCCCCGAAATAATGGCTCCCGTCCCCTATTCGGTCATGCAGCTCGGGCAGGCCGCGAGATCGAACGACCAGCCACCGTCGGGCATCTGATGCAGCACGATCCACTTGAGAGCGCGATCGACAGCCAGCTCGCCGCCAGGAGTGACACCTCGTGTCCCGATTGTGGGGCCGCGGCGCTGACCAGCCAAGTCCCCTGCCGGGCCGTTCGCGCCCCGGCCACCCGGAATCGCCAGCATGTCGGAGAGAGGCGCTGTCTTGTCGCTGAAAGCGAGCTCGTGAGGAGCGGGCGGCACGAAATCCTCCTCACTCGGGAAGCCCGAAAGATCCGGGATCTCGGGGGCTCCGTCGGCGACCATCGTGACGTCGGGCACGGGATCACGCGCATCCTCAGGCTCCTGAGCATCGTCGATCTTCGGGATCTCGACAGGATCGTCTTCGGGCTCGTTCTCCGAAGGCGGTGACGTGATGACAGTTGGCCTGGCAACGAGCGCTACCTCGCCGACGATGAGCGCCATCACCAAGAGCGCCACGACATGCACAAGCATGCTGACAACCCATGCGGGTACTTGGCCAAGGGCGCTGCGTCGATGATGCGGTCGAACATCGTCGGCTTCCCCCGCACCATCGTCGGCTTCCCCCGCACCATCGTCGCCTGCCTTGTTCACGCGAGGTGCGGCGAGTTTCGACGGCTGCCGAGACACTTTCTTCAGAGGCTTCGGCCTGGCCGGCAAACGTGCCGGAGGGAGGTCTTTGCCACGTGGCCGCTGGGGGACACGGAAAATGTCTGAATTGACATGGCGTGCCATGACAACTTCCCCGCGTTCATCGGTTCGACATGTGACTCAGACGGCCACCCATGCCGTGTTACGAAAAGAGATTCGCGGGCGCCACGCGGATTTATTCCACCACCACCAAGCGAGATCGCGCATCCCGCGATCATGAAGACCGGTGCGCGGGGGTCGCGGCTACCAGGTGTCGCTATCGATTTCGATCGTGCCTTCGGCCTGCATGAATCTCGCCCGTGCAGCAATTCTCGCCACGAGCGCGGCCGACTCCGGCGGGAGCAGGGCTGTGGTGACATCCGCAAGCACATCCAACGCCTTGCCTGGCCGCTCAAGCTCCGCCACGCAAATCTGCGCCAAGGTGATGCGGGCAGACACCGCCTGCTCAGGGTAGCAAGCAATGAGATCCGCCAGGACGGGCGCCGACTCCGCCTGGCGTTTTTCTTTATGAAGCCACTTGATGATGGCAATCATCTGCTGACGATCGACGTCGACGCCGCCGAGCACGTTCCGCATCGTGCGATAAGCCGTGGAGGCCGACGCGATGTCTCCCTCGCGCACCAAAAAGGCGATATGCTCCCGCGCCGCCCGCCGCTTCGCTGCGTCGCGCTCTTCGTCCGCGGCACGCTCGGCAGCCAAGCGATCGGCGATGGGCGGCGTGACCTCAGGAGCGGCGTGTGCCTTCCTGATGAGGCTGAAAAGATCCCAGTCTTCGCAGTCCACAACGTGGCATCGAAGCAGCACGACGGCCAGCGGGAGACCGATCAGAAATCCGCTCATGTGGAGCAGGCCGGTCCCAGCCCATTCTGATGACATGAGGATCGAGTACAGATCGAGCCCCACGTAGATCAACGAGAAGACATAGATCGGCACGTAAACGATCCGGGCGACGAAGCCCGCCAGCCACAGAAAACACGTCACGTCGTTTTTCGGTGCCCAGATGGCCGCCATTGCCATGATGCCGTAGATCGCGGTTGATGCACCCAGCGATCCGATCACCGGGCCCCCGTAGTCGAGCATCACCACTTGCTGGAGCAGGTTTTGGATGATTCCGATGCCGAGGTAGCACGCCAGGAATCGCCACCATCCCAATTTGCCTTCGACGATCAGGCCGAAGACCCAGAGAAAGATCATGTTCCCAATAATGTGGGACAGGTCGGCGTGCATGAACATCGAGGACACCCATTGCACGGGATGGAGCCTCTTGCCGTACGCAAGCACCCACGCCTCGACCGGTGCAGCCAGCCCGATGTGCGCGGCGTAAAACGCCATCACGTTGGCGACGATGAGGCCAACCGTGGTGTACGGCCAGTGGTATACCGGCGCGTCGGTGGAGTACGGAATCAGCATGGTTGCCTGAAGACGCGGCCTGATCGCTCCTCGGGGGCGAGTGTATCCGGAACGGTGGGGCACCTTTCGTGGGCTGGCAAACCTTTCGGGTTGATCCACGCGCGACACTCTTGCCGGTTCGACGGCGCGCGGACGTCGTGACGGTTGCCACGGCCGCATCTCGGGAAGCGGCCGGCCGCAGGGCGATACCGAGGTCGTGGGTGGAGTCGTAGCGACGGTATCGAGCCTTTGCGTTTTCCCAGTCTTCCGGGGGTGGATCCATGAAGCGGATGGCCTTTGTCGCTCGCAGTGTCACCGCGGCGGTGTGCATGGCTGTCGGGGTGGCACAGGCTGAGCCGGACGTGTTTCAAAACATGTCACTCGGCTTCGACGAATCCGTCTGGGATATCCGTGCCGGGGCCGTCATCCTCAACCGGAGCGGGCCGGTGCTTTCGGCGCCTCCCACGACCTCCGTGAGCAACGTCAGCGATTTCGACTGGATCGGTGGGCCCGACATTCAGATTGCCCGCCGCTTCAACGACACCGACTCCATCGAAGTCCGCTACTTCAGCGCCATCGGTTGGAGCGCCGAGTTTGACTATGCCGACCCGGTCCTCTCGTTCAATGGAACGTACGACGCCAGTCTCTTCAGCACCGAAGTCAATGTCCGCCGTCAGCACAGCGACCGGATCGCGTTCCTCGCCGGCTTCCGCACGCTCGAATTGCACGAGCTCATGAACAACGCCGACCGGTTCAGTAGCTTTGCGTTTGCGACCCGAACGGCCAACTATCTCTACGGTGCCCAGGCCGGTGTCGATGCCGTTCTCTGGGACCGTGGCGGTCCATTCCGGATCGAAGGAAATGCCAAAGCGGGCATCTACGGCACAGTTGCCCAGGCACACTACACCAACACGGCCGGGTTCAACCAGGCTGCCAACGACAGTCTGGTGTCGTTCGTGGGCGACATGGCCTTCACCGCGGTGTATCAATTTACGGATCGCCTCGCCTTTCGGGCCGGCTACCAACTTCTCTGGATCGAAGGCCTCGCGCTGGCGGGAGATCAGTTGCAGTTCAGCCAGGATGTGCCACCCCTGCCGCTCGACACGCTGGGCGGCATGTTCGCCCACGGGGCGCTGGTGGGCTTCGAGCTCACCTGGTAGCCCACAGGCAAGACGGGTGCCTGGGACTGGCCGGTTTTTCGACGAAAAAGCTGCCTGTCGCCCGCGTGGGCTGTGCCGAGCGCGGCCGCCGGGAAAGACCCCCGTCCCCAGGCGGGCTTTTTTCGTGTATTTTTGAGTGCCTATCTATCAGTGCCGGATTGCACCGGCCAAGACCCACCCCTGCCCGGAGCCCAGCCCATGGCCACCGTCTCGCGACCCGCCTCCTCGACCGCCTTCGTCACCGGCGCCGATGTGGTCGTTGAGTCGCTCGTCCGCCAGGGCGTGGACGTGATCTTTGCCTATCCGGGCGGAGCGAGCATGCCGCTCCACCAGGCACTCACGCGGTACAGCGATCGCATTCGTACGATCCTCCCACGGCACGAACAGGGGGGCGGCTTCGCGGCCCAGGGCTACGCTCGCGTCACCGGCAAGCCGGGCGTGTGCATGGCTACGAGCGGCCCCGGTGCGCTCAATCTCGTCACGGCCATCGCCGACGCCAAGATGGACTCGATTCCGTTGATCGCAATCACCGGACAGGTGGGTACGAGCGTCATCGGCACCGATGCCTTTCAGGAGACACCGATCGTCGAGGTCTGTCGTGCCATCACGAAACACCACTACCTCGTGACCGACCCCAAAGACATCGCCCGCGTGTTCCGCGAGGCGTTTCACATCGCGACGACCGGCCGCCAAGGCCCGGTGCTCATCGACCTGCCCAAGAACATCCAGGTCGCGAGCGTCGAGCCAGATTACGACGCCCCGCTCCAGCTCCCGGGCTACCGGCCCGATGCTCCGCCGCCGCGGCCCGAGCAGATCGCCCAGGTGGCAGCCGCCATCAAGCGGGCCAAGCGGCCAGTGATCTACGCCGGCGGTGGCGTGATCTCGGGCGACGCCTCCGACGAGCTGCGAGAGCTCGTTCGCAAGACGGGCATCCCCGTCACGATGACGCTCATGGGGCTGGGCGCCTTCCCCGCCAATGACCCCCACTGCCTCGACATGCTCGGCATGCACGGCAGCGTCTATGCCAACTACGCCGTGGACCAGGCCGATCTCTTGATCGCGATCGGCGTGCGGTTCGACGACCGGGTGACGGGCAAGGTGGCCGAGTTTGCCCAGCACGGGTTCATCGTCCACATCGATATCGATGCCTCCGAGATCAACAAAAACAAGATCGTGCACGTGCCAATGGTCGCCGATGTCGAGGACGCATTGCATGCCCTCAACAAGATCGTGGAAAAGCCGACCGCCTCGCTCGACGACTGGTGCCGCCAGATCGACGAGTGGAAGCAGGAGGATCCGTTCTCCTACGACAAGAACTTCCCCGGGATCCTGCCGCAGCACGCCATCGCCGAGCTTTCCCGGCTCACGGCCGACCGAGACACGATCGTGTCGGTAGGCGTGGGGCAGCACCAGATGTGGGCGGCTCAGTTCTACAAGTTCCGCCGCCCGCGAACCTGGCTCTCCTCGAGCGGCCTGGGCACGATGGGCTTTGGCCTTCCTGCGGCGATGGGGGCCAAGGTGGCGAGCCCCGACTCGCTCGTCGTCGATATCGATGGCGACGGCAGCATCCTCATGAACATCCAGGAATTCGCCACCTGCAAGACCGAGAACATCGCGGTCAAGGTGCTGCTGCTCAACAACCAGCACCTCGGCATGGTGGTGCAGTGGGAGGACCGGTTCTTCAAGGGCAACCGGGCCCACACCTACTTGGGGCCCATCGACAACCCCGAGGCCTGTGGCCAGGGCGATGGCATCTCGCCGGAAAATCGCTATCCCGACTTCGTCGAGATTGCGAAAGGCTTTGGCTGGCATGCCGAGACGGTGGTTGCCAAGGACGACCTCGTGCCCGCGCTCGAGCGGCTCATTGCCGCCCCAGGGCCGGCGATCCTCGATGTGCAGGTGCCGTATCAAGAGCACGTGCTGCCGATGATCCCGTCTGGAGGGACGGTCCGCGAGCTCATCAAGCGGTAGGCGTTGCTCAACCGCCAGGGGCGTCAGCGTCAAAGGGCGACGGGGAACCGCCGCCTGGCACAGCCGGGCCGGCAGGGCTCTTGCCATCCACGGCCGGCTTGGCGAGCGACTCGAGTGCTGCGAGCGCCGATTTGAGTGACGAATCGCTTGGTCGCGCCGTGATGGCGAGCCCTTCGCGCCTGAGGAGCGTTGCCAGTTCGACGGCCTCTGCGACTGCATCGCCAGCGAGCGAGGCCGCGATGCCACCGCCCGCTGAGCCTTCGGGCTTGATCGCATCAGCCAGTTTCACAAGCCGCCAGGCATCGCGTTTGCAGGCGAGGAGAGGGACCGCATCCTTGTCGATCACGGTTGGCATGAAGGGCAAATCCCCCCCGGCTTCAGTGACCGTTGCTGGCCCATCGAAGAGCCCACCGCCACCACTAAACAAGCCGGGAGGCGGCACACCCCCGCCGCCTGTCGCTGGGGGCGGCTGCATGGCAGGCGAGTCGTCTCCGACACCGCCAAGCTGCCTTGCGAATCTTCGAGCCTCCGCGGCGGCAAGATCCTGCTCGATCCCCTCAACGGCCACCGAGCGAATGTGTTTGATCGCGGCAGCGAGGTCGGCTGGTGCGTCGGGTTTCCCGAGTCGACCAAGCGCGGCAGCCGCCCGAATGCGGAGATCAAGGTCCGCATCCTTGTTGGCGAGGATACTGGCCGCGGCAGTCGCAACCTCGGGCGTTCCGCCCAGGACACCCGCGAGATCGAGCGCCCGCCCAACGAACCAGTCAACCGCCGTCGGATCACCGGCAGGAGGTTTGGTGATGATCGACGCCACCACCGGTGCAACCGCCTTGGTGAACGCGGCTTCTTTGCCACGTCCTTCGGCCACCTGCCGGACAAGACCGCTCATGGCAGCCACGCGAATCGCGAGCGGGAGATTCGGGTCGGACGATGCCTTGGCAAGGGCTTCGACGCTGCCACTCCATGGCTTGCGAAGGGGGTCCATGAGCTCGCCAACAAGGATCATGGCGTTGACCCGCACGACCAGGTCGGCTTTGTCATCACTCACGAGGATGAGCATGAAATCACGAGCCACGGTATTGGCCGCATCGTAGACCTTCGGAACCGTCGCCCCGCGGGTCAAAGTGTCGCGGATGCGTTGCCGCACCGACACGAGTGTGGGCCGATTCGCCTCGAGCGCGAGCTGCGGCAGGATGATCCGCTCAAGGACGGCCTTCTGCGAGTCTCCGAAGACTCCATCGCGAATCTGCTGGCCGTAGTCCCGCGTCTCCTCGGCCGATTCCACCTTCGACCATGTGTCGTAGCCCCGGGCGGAACGGTGGGCGGTGAGTCCAGCCGTGGTGAGGCCCACGCAGAGAGCAAGCACGACGCGCAGAGCCCCATCGCCACGCCGCCGCATGGCCGGTGCAGAAATGGCGTCGTTCGCGAATGACGAGGGCATCACGGGGCATTCATCCTGGGGGCTGCGTCGTCTCGGGGGGTGTCGTCGCCCGGCCGGAAGAGGGAACTGCGGTAGGTCCGTATGAGCGGCTCGGAGTCTGCGGCGGTCACAAACTCAAACTCGCCATTCGGCTTGATGAGGAGCATTTCGAGCGGCTCAGTCGGCTGGGGATTCCGCGATTCGACCCGCTCCTCCTGCCCGCCTCGGACGTCGACGAGCAGCCGGTCCGTGGTCACCGGCTCGCCGTAGTGCCGCTTGTCGCCCGGACGATTGAGGGAGGGCTCGACATTCGCCTCCCCGCCAGGGGTGATGACCACCGACCGGAGTCCGAAGTTTCCCCCGGTGGCTTCCGAACGCGCCAGCACCATCACCTCGACATTGTCGCCTCTCACTTTCAGCTTCCGTGCCGCATCGCGAGGCATCATGCGAGCCACCACTCGCGTGTCATCGGGAATACGGACCGGAGAGGTCTCGTTGCTGTAGTCGGCAAGCAGGAAGGTGCCCTTCGTGACGGCCACATCGGCGACATGCTGGACGGCGAGGCCGGCGTTCGGATTCCGAATCGCAAAGCGCACGCGATAGCGGTATTCCGCGCCCGGCTCCACATTAAGGTCAACGAACCGGAAGATCCTGTTTGCCGCGCGCGCTCCGATAAAGCCCTGCTGGTCTTGCGGCATTTCTCCTCCACCGAACGCCGAATCGCCTTCGATCACGACGGGTTCCGGAGACGATTCACGGCGGGTTGCGGTAACCTCGCCGCCGCCGCCCTTTCCGAGCAGATCGATCTCCAGCAGCCGCGCCACCGGTGTCTTCGCGACAAGATCAACCCGCACAAGCAGGTTGCATGGCCTCGACTTGCCGTCGTCAACGTCAAAGGCAAGCTTGGTTTGGAGATCCTCGCTCCCGGCAAAGACGAGCACCTTGGCGTCCCCGATCACTTTTGTGGGCTCCACGGCGAACTTCGGATCGGTGGTCCGCACGCCGAACTTGGAGAGCCCCACGTTCCGCTGTAGCTGGCCTTCCAAATCGAGCGTCACGCCGGCCAGTCGCACCTGCTTGCCGACAAAGCCCAGCGGCTTGGCGGCCAAGTCGGCGAGGGCTACCTCAGCGACCTCTTCGTCTTCCTTTTTCGCCTGGGATCGAGCCTCGAGCAGGTCACGGATCTGAGGCACGAACCACGGATGAATGGCCTCCTCACCCCAACCGTTATCGACCCGCTCCGGCAGACTCACGGCATAGGCGAGATCGGTCTCACCCGGCTGGAGGAAGAACCCCGGTGGAAGCGTTTCCCGGGCAAGCAGTTGGTCGCCGCCGGCGGCGGGTACGCGCGACTGACCATCACCGTCGGCGGCAAACCTTGTGACATTGACGAGCGGAAGCACCTTCCAGGCAGGTTGGCTTCCGGGCTCAACCGGCGCCACCTTCATTCGCTCCACACGGTATTCGGACCACCGGGGAGAATCTCGCCGTGGATCACGAAAACTCACATTGCGATACCGGCTCTCGAACTCGGCCTGCTGCTTGGCAGAGGGAATCAATCCCGTCACGACCACAAACGGCGCGATCCGGCCCGGTCTGATCGGCTCATCGGGCACGATCTCGGGCATCACGGGCGCGATGGCTCCGGTTCCCTCGGCGGGTTGGTCGGCTCCTCGCCGTTTCGGGGGCTTCGGTTTCGGAGACTCCCGTGGAGGGACAAACTCCGATTCCTGTGGCCTCACGATGCCCCCCCGCGCTTGGGCATCCGCGTCTGCGAAGACGGCCACGCCAGCAACGGCGCGGAGGTCGCTCATCGGAAAGACATCGGGCTTGGTCCGCTTCCGGCGCTCGGGGTCGATCGGGCTGCTCAAAACAAGCGACGTCGCGGGGGCGTTGGCCAGCTTCACCTGTCCTGGCCGCCACGGATTCAAACGCGGAGCGAGCTGGGCTGGGGGCGAGACGCGATCGTCGGTCACTCGCTCCGACGCCTCGATCGCCGCGGCTGCCTGCCGAGAGAGACCGGCAATCGCCGCCGGTGTACGGGAGGCGTCAACCGCCTGTGACTGGGACGCACTCACGCCCCACCACACCATCACCAAAGCAAACCCGCCGACGAGGGCGACGACGATCTTCTCGCCGTGATAGATGAAGAAATCGCCGGCCGCGGCAGAGCTGAATGATGGTGCCCTCACGATGGACCTCCCAGGCCGTTCTCGGCACCTGGCTCGCCACCGATTGCTGCCTCGTTGGGGGGCGTCGCTAGGCCCACGGTGCCTCGAAGCTCAACCCGCACATCGTACGGTCGCCGCGGTCTGCTGCTCGAGTCGCCCGATGTTCCGTCGTCGAAACCCGCGCTGGAGCCCAGCACACTGCTCGCGTCCCCCCGGTCACGGCTGGGATTGATTCGCACCTGCCGCACATCGATCGGGACGGCGTTGGCCGCGAGATCCTGGATAAGCCGATCGATCTTCGTCTGGTCCATGACGACCCGCAGCGTGAAGGGCATGAGATGCACCATGGTGGCATCGGACGTGGTCTTGAGCGCGGCAGCAGAGAGCGGAAGGCCGTCGAAATCGACGTAGATCCACTCATGGAGAAGATCGTCTGGGGATAGCGGCGGCGCGGCACCTGCTTCGCCGATCGCGGTTCCCGTTGGCCCAGTGTCTTCCAAGCCAGAATTGGCGGACGCATCAAACCGCGGATGACTCGGGCGGGTGAGCGGCCCAGTTGCGATCGCAGGGGCTGTATCGGCCGGAGCCACTCCCCCCTCCTCCGGTGCCGCGGCCGGTGCCGCGAGGCTTTCCAGATCGACCTTCCACAGGATCCGGCCACCACCTCTCCCCCCCGGGCTCTCTTCGGCCGCGGGATGGCCGACGGAGAGCTCCTCGACGGAGGTGATCGTGGCGTTGAAGGCGCCGGTCGCCCCTGCGTTGATGGACTTGATCGTGTCGCAGAACAGGCCGTAGACCCAGAGCTCCTCCTGGGCGAGACGCACCTGCACCGTCGAAGGCTCCCGCTGCCAAAGGAACGTCGTGAAGAGTCGCGTCTGATCGTCTGATTGCCACACGAGCGGCTCGTGGGCCAGCGACGCTTCAGGGGATTCAGTGTCGTCGGCTCTGCCTCTCCTGTCCCCGAAAGTTCCGCGGCCAGGCGCCGAGTCTTCGCTCCCATCAGTCATCAGCTCCGTGCAGCCCATTCGCGCCGGCAGCATGCGGACGATTTCTGGCACGGTGTTCTGATAGCGCTGCAGGAGGTTGGCAGGGAGACGGTCTTGCTTCCCGTCTTCGAGCGACTGGATCGTGGCCAGAAAATCCGGCCCAAGCTCCTGAGGCCACACCCGAAGCGGCTGCTGGCTCATCCAGAAGGTTCGCCACTGGTCGAGGATCTCCTTGCGGACATCGGCGGTTCGACGATCCACCTCCACCACCCACGCGTCGTTGGGATGGTTTGCCTCAGCTTGAATACCTTTGAGCGCCGCGACATGGCTGTCGATCGACGCTTTTTGGGTCAAGATCTGCTGCCGAAGGCCGCCGTTCGCCGCGAACACCATCGGGAGCAAGAGGAATGGAACGACCGCAGCGAGGATCCAAAAGTGATACCTCACGAAGCCTTCTACATAGGGGCGTGCCGAGTCAGGAATCTGCATCATGACGACTTCCTTTGTTCAGGGCCCGACTTCGGACGGAGGCGCGGCAGCGGGCGCGGCCTTGCGGGTGCCGCCAGGGATCGTGGGCTGCCACACGAACTGCAAGACGAACATGTATTGACGAAGCGCGATGCCGGGATCCTCTTTCCCCGCCGCATCGGCACCGGGCTCCGGGTCGCCTTCCTGCCGCTGCGCCGTCTTCACGCGAACCGTGATGACCTTCGTCCGCTGAACGATGACGGGATACCCGATGCCAAGCTCTGCGACTGACACCTGCTCGGCTGCCTTCGGTCCGGCCGACACGGTTAGCTTGCCGGCATCGCCCAGGAGGCCACGCACGAGCGTCTCCCGCACAAACTGCTCGCCTTCCCTTGGCTTGTGCCTGTCTTCATTATGGAAATGGCGGCCGACGACCTGAACGACCCAGCCCGGCCCACGAGGACCGACTGGCGCCGCAGGCTGTCCCGTCTCGTCGGTTGGCGGCATGCCTTCGGTCCCTGGCGGCACTTGACCGGTGGTCTCGCCACCTGTCGCCGGGTCCACGGCGGCTGGTGGCGGCGCGGCGGGGACGTTCTTGCCCGCGGCCGTCAGGGTCTTCTGCCAGTCTCCCTCGACGCCCTTGAACCAGAGGGACAGTTCCGGCACGAACTCCATGTCGAGGGAGGCGATGTGGATCTCGTTGCGGTCGGCTGGATTCTGGGGGACGTTGTCTTTGGGGTCATGCGGGAGGAGCTCCGCGACAGCGCGCACGAGATCGAGCGACTGGAATCGCCGTTCATGGACATCCACGAGGTAGCGTTCCCACGCGGACGTATTCTGGAGTCGTTGAGCCGCTTCGTCGAAGGCTGATTTGGCGGTCGACGATCGTTGCTTCGTCGCGTCGGAGTCCGTGAATGCCGACTTGTAGGTCTCAGGCCGGTAGCTGGCCGCAGCGACGAACCAGCCCGAGAAGTTGAAAAGGCCGGCCACGAGCAGCGACACAAGCGCCGCCACCATCCACGGCTTCTTCGCAGACACCAGTCGGTTGAGGATGATCTCGCGCGGCAGGAGGTTGGTGCGAATCGTCGCGGCGCCGGCCGCTTGGAGGGCAAGGCCGTAGCAGGTGCCGAAGCCCATCCGGTTTTCCCGGAACGCGGAGGCTGCGAGGACTGGCCCCTCGAGCGACGCAAATTTCTCGAGCCTGTGGACCTCGAGCTGGAGCTGCTTCGCGACAAAGTCGGAAAGCCCGCGGAGCTTGGCTGCATTGCCGACGAGATACACCTTGCCGATCTTGGCCGAGCGATCCGAACCCGTGAAATAGTTGAGCGATCGCTGAAGCTCGGCGGCAAACTGGTTGAACACCGGCCGCATCGCTTTGAACACGGCCTTGGGATCGCTCGCGCGGATGGCGTTGCGTTTCTCCTTCTCGGCCTTGGCGAACGTGTATTGGAGGTCTTGAAGAATGGCCTTGGTAAAACTGCCACCGCCGATCGGCATGCTCCGCTGCCAGACCTTCAGACCGTTGGTGACCACGAGATCGGTCGAATCTACGCCCATCGAGACGAGCACGATGGAATCTGGTGGCTCGTCGGGATTGATCGTCGCCAGTTCGGGCAACTGATCGAAGATCACCATGTTGGCAAGCGCGATCGGCGTGAGCTGGAGCGTCTCCACCTCGATGCCAGCGGCGTCGAAGGGCGCCAGCGCCTTGGCGACCTGTTCGCGCTTCATCGCAAACAGCGCCACCTCGGCGTCCATGATGAAGCCCCCCTCCTCGACGCCGGTGCCGAGCCGCTGCCAATCCCAGACAACCTGGTCGAGCGGGAAGGGGATCTGCTGGTTGGCCTCGTACCTGACGATGTCGGGAATCTTCTTGGCTTCGAGCGGCGGCAGCTTGATGAACTTCGCCAAGCCCGCCTGACCAGGGGCCGACACCGCCACCAGATCCCCGGCCACGGGATTGCGAGACATGAACTCCGCCAGCGCCGCCCGCACGAGCGCCTGAGGGTCGGCATCCGGCTGCGAGAGCATCATGGGATACTCGATGCAGTCGTAGGCTTCGGCGATGAGCTTGCGGGGATCGGTGGGCGAGAGACGGCAGCGCAGCGCCTTCAGGCTGCACTTGCCGATATCGATTCCCCAGACGTACGCGTTTTTAGCCATTGAACTAATGGTAGAAACGCGTGTGAGGGGGTGTCAAACGCCCGTGAGCCGAACAAGCGAGATTGGCCCGCGTGCCGCGCCTTCCAATCGTTACACTCCTCACCATGCCGCCCCAACCCGTCTCGGTCTTTTTCCCCTGCCATACGCTCGACGACTTCCCTACCTGGCTGGCGGAGGCCGAGGCGGATGCCCTCCTGGCTGCCTGGACAGCTGCGTGGCATCCGGCCGTGATTGCCGCCGCGGGCTGCCGCCCAGGCCACGCGAGCGTCGATCTGCCAGCTCCGGCGGAGGCTGCGATCGGCATCGTGCCGCCATTCTGTGATGAACGGTTCGCCGGGCAGGCCGATTCGGACGACGCCCGAGGGTGGGTGCGCGGGATTGATGGCCTCGAGGCGAGTGTGGACGCCCTCGCCCGCGGGCTGGGCGCGACCCCAGACGCCAGCGGCACGCTCCCCGGCAGTGCCCACGCGGACGATTTTTTTGCCCTCGGCCTGGGGACACTCCTTGCCGAGCTGCTCGCCCGACGGATGCGATCGGAGCCCGACTTCGCCGCGACCGGTTTGGATGCGGCGGCGGTGGCCGCGGCCCAGGCGGCCGTCACCGGCGACGACGAGGGCATGCAGCGGAGCCTCGCCGAAGCATTTGCATGCCTCGATGCAACACGCGCTCGCTACTACCCCGTCGAGTCGTGGGTGATCGACCTCGTGCTGGCCGCGCCCACAACATCGGGTCGTGTTCTCGTAGACGCTCTCGCAAGCCCGGTGCCCGTGGCGCTCGTTGCCACCGGGGCCACGATCCGGCGCCTCGCGGAGCGATCCCCCGATGCGGTCGCCGCCATGCGAGACGCGATTCAATCGGGCCGTGTCGAGGCCTGCGGTGGTCGCGACGACGAACGGCCGCTCGATGCCTGCGCCCCCGAGGAGATCGCGGCCTCATTCGCCGCGGGCCGTGCCGCGTGGCGGGATCATCTTGGCACTGTGCCCACCTGCTACGCGGCCATTGCGGGCGGGGCTTCGGCGATCATGCCGCAAATCCTCGCAGGCACGGGCTCCACCTCCGCGATCTGGAGCCTGTTCGACGGCACACCGCTTCCCGATCCAGGCGGCAGCCGCATCCGCCAGGAGTCGGGCGGCTGCGGGATCGAGGCCATCGCCCGAGCGCCGCTCGACTCGAGCAGGAGCGACACCGTGCTCCGACTTGCCGAGACGCTCGGCGACACGATTGACCACGACCACACCGCCATCATCGCTTTTGCCGCGTATGCGGGAGCCGCCTCACGGTGGCATCGGCTCCTGCGTCGCCTCGCTAGCCACTGCACCCTCATCGGCGGTTTTGTGACGCCCAGCACGCTCGTGGAGCGGTCCGCGGGGTCGAGCATCGCCGCCTCCTTCGAGCCCGACGCCTTTTGCCCGACCCAGCCGCCCAGCGAGGGCGTCGGCGAGGCGATCATGAGCGCGACGACCGCCACGCGTGCATCAGCCACGCAGCTCATGGCCTCGCACACGCAGCTTCGCGACGCGATCGGTCTCGGGCAGCCTCGGGCCGCTTCGGCTGCATCGCCCGTGGCCTCCAGCCGCCGCGGCACCGCAGGCAGGAGCGTGCTTGCTGGGCTCTTTGGCCGACGTCGTGACGACGATGCCCGAGCCCTCGATAACGGACTTGTGCGGCTGGTTGCCAATCCGCGCACGGGCGGCATCCTCTCGCTCCGGCGTCCTGTCGATCGTGGCAATCGCATCTCGCAGCAGCTCGCCGTGCGAACGACCGCGGCCCATGAGGGCTCGCGCTGGTCAGCGCCGGAGGATCGCGCCGAGTGGACCCGCATGGAAGCCGACGCGATCGACCGCGAGGGAAGCGTTGCCGACGGCGCGATTGTGAGTCGCGGCCGGCTCGTCGATGAAAGCGGCCGCGAGGCGGGCCGGTTTCGGCAGCGGGTCACGCTCGTGCCAGGGCTGCCGCTGGCGATGCTCGACATTGAAATGACATCAGCGCGGCCATGCGAGGGCCCGCTGCAAGAATGCCATCTCGCCAGCCGGTTCGCCTGGCATGAGAACGAGGATGCCGAGATCGCGCGGAGCCTCCATCTTCAGTCGATCGTGACGGAGCGCACGCTCTTCACGGCCCCGCACTTCATCGAGATCATTTCGGGCGTCTCGCGGACTGGATCAGGCAGTGGCAGCGTGACGATCCTGACCGGTGGACTGCCCTGGCACCTGCGTTCGAGTCCGCATGTCGTCGATTGCGTGCTCGGTGCGGGCGGCGGGGCCGCAGCGGTGCGCGTGGCCGTCGGGGTCGGCCTGGAGCGGCCGTGGGACGCGGCGCTCGCTCTGGCGTCGGGCGTCACGCCATCACCCACCGCCACGCTCCCTGCGAATATCCGCCTCACTGCCGAGCCGCCGGGCGTGGGAGGCGACCGGGCGGGCAGTCTTTCTCTCGGCCTCATGGAATCGGCGGGGCGTTCGGGGGATGTGCGGATCGACTGGGGCCGCAGAATTGCGCGGGCGGTGGCCGTGGATCTCGAAGGGCGTCCGCTGCCCGACGTCCACGTTGCGGTCGATGGGCAGGCGACCGTAGTGTTTCTCAACCGCTTCCAGTGGCTCCATCTCGTGCTTGAATGGGATGATCGCGAAGTCGTCCAACACCAATAAGGCTTGGCATGATTGTGACGCTTGATGGACCGGCTGGCGCGGGCAAGAGCTCGGCGGCGCGTGCCTTGGCATCGCGGCTGGGCTGGTGTCATTTGGACACCGGTGCGATGTATCGTGCGGTGGCGCTTCTGGCCATCGAACGGCAGGTGCCGCTCGATGACTTTCGTCGGCTTGCGAGCCTCGCGGAATCGCTTGCGATGACGTTCGAGGGAGAGCGAGTGCTGGTCGCTGGGCGGGATGTCTCGGCGGAGATTCGGACGGAGCGGGTGACGCAGGCCACACGGCCGGTGGCAGACGCGCCGGCGGTTCGCGAGGCGATGAAGCGGCTTCAGCGTCGGCTGGCCGAGGGGCTGGATATCGTCACCGAGGGTCGCGACCAGGGCTCGGTGGTGTTTCCGCGTGCAGAGCTGAAAGTCTTTCTGACCGCGGCGGCAGAGGAGCGAGCTCGCCGGAGGCATCGTGAGGAGGAAGCCCGCGGTGGGCCGACGTCGCTCGAAGCGATTCTGCGAGCCCAGACGCGTCGCGATGAAGGCGACCGCAGCCGTCCTGTGGGGGCGATGCGGCCTGCGGACGACGCGGTGATTCTGGAGACTGATGGCCTCTCGGCATCGGAGGTGGTCGATCGGCTCGTCGAGCTCGTCATGGTGCGGCAAGCGGAGCGGACGGTATGACCCGGAAACCGCGAGTCGTGGACGCTGGCAGTGCCCCGTCGGGTCATACGATGTTTGGGCGGGTTCTGTACGCCATCCTTTGGGGGCTCAGCCGCATTTTTGGTGTCACGACGCTTGGGGTTCGGGTGCGCTTTGCGGAGCCGCTGCCGCTGAAGGGCGGCCTGCTCGTGCTGTCGACGCATCAGAGCCATCTCGATCCGCTGCTCTTGGGCTTGGCCAGTGACCGGCGGCTCTCGAGCCTGGCCCGTAGTTCGCTTTTTCACTCACGAGTTTTTGGTGCGATCATTTCCGCGCTCGATGCGGTTCCGATTGACCGCAACGCCTCGATGGTGGCCGCGATAAAGGCGGTGATCGGCCGGCTCAAGGCGGGCGGTGCGGTCACGATTTTCCCCGAGGGTTCACGGACGCCGACTGGGAAGCTCACCCAGCTCAAGCCTGGGTTTACAGTGATTGCCAAGCGGGCTGGGGTGCCGATCATGCCGGTCGCGATCGTGGGGGCGTATGAGTGCTGGCCGCGCACCCGTCTGCTCCCCCGGCCCGGCCGCATTCGTCTCGAGTTTGGCCCGCTCATCACCGTAGAGGACGTCGCGCGGCTTAATGAACGCGAGCTTTTTGAAGAGTGTGTTCGCCGCATCGAGGTATGCGACGCCCGCGCCCGCGCCGCCCGCGATCCATAGAAGCCCCTCCAGAAGCCCCTCGCGGATAGCGCACTCACAGACGATGTTCACATGCCGCGCGTCATAAAAGCCCCTCGCGCTAGCGAGGGGACGGCGGGTGGTTGGGCGAGCCCGCCTGATTCTTTGCGGAGGCACGCCGTTAGCGGCTTCGGGGTTGCCGGCGCCCCTACGCCGGACGTTCGCTACGGACCGCTGCTTTCGCGCCGCCGCCGCCGTCCCGGCGTCGGCTCCGGCTTGCGGCGCTGGCTATCCCGCCCGATCCCTCGCGGATAGCGCACTCACAGCCGATGTTCACATGC
>Ga0163153_10003143_pt1 | contig 22551 bp, 19 predicted proteins | sample OliLakLV19MP6IB1_FD_148629 | JGI IMG/M metagenome (GOLD analysis project Ga0163153, IMG submission 148629) | Freshwater microbial mat bacterial communities from Lake Vanda, McMurdo Dry Valleys, Antarctica - Oligotrophic Lake LV.19.MP6.IB-1 | ecosystem: Environmental > Aquatic > Freshwater >...
TTGAGCGAATGACGCACAAACTCCCGGATACCCTTTAGGTTGTTCAGGCTACACCCTATGTTATACTGATAACTCATTGGCCAATGTCTTAGCTTCCTGCTTGTTCTGTTTTATATAAAGTAAATCGGCCAACCCCAAAATGCTAAACGTGTTGGCCACCTTTTCTTTCATTCCAAATAACACCATTGGTATATTTTTATCTTTTAATTCTTCAATGTAGGACATGAAGACTCCTAACCCGGCTGAGGAGATATATTCCAATGCTGTGCAATCGATGAGAATCTTTCTGAATCCTTCGCCCACACTTTTGGCTATTGCCAGATCGAGCTCAATGGAAGAACTCGCGTCAATCTCCCCAATCACTGCTATTATGTCTGCTCCTTCTTCCTGAATTCGTTTAATATGAACCATGGGTATTTATGTTAAACGGTTTAATTTTTTTTATGTTCTGACACTCTTATCTAAACTTAACGGTCATGGAAGTGTAGTCGTCATTGATCTCTTTAGAACCTGAAAACTCATACAACTTCTGAATGACATGCTTTTCTATTTCCGAAGCACTTTGATGGGTCACCTCAATGAGCGCTTCTGCCAATCGCTCATATCCAAACTCATCGCTCCGGTGATTTTTTGCTTCGGTGATACCATCGGTATACAACAGCATAATATCACCTTGTGCATACGGTATCTCATTGGTTTCAACCAACCGGCTGTAGTCTTTGGTTCGCACCATTCCAAGTGCCGCTCCCTTATCCTTTAAGTATTCGGTTGTTCGGTCTGCGGCCCGATGATATAATACCGGACAATGCCCAGCGCGTGAATAGCGAATCACTTTGCGTGTCGTGTTGATCACAAAATAAGAAGCTGAGATAAACGAGCCGCGCTCCAGACAGAAAACCAGGGCGCGATTAGCACGCTCCATAAATTCCTTTGGATCTAATTCCTGCTGAGCAAGACTATGAAAAATCCCTTTCATCTGCGACATGTGAAATGCCGCTGTCGTTCCTTTCCCTGAAACATCAGCAATGATAAGAGCTACTTCATGATCATTGATGCGGAGTGTATCATAATAATCTCCGCCCACTTCATCAGCCGATTCGGCAAAGGAAGAAATATCGTAATCAGGATCGCCTTCAAGTTTGTTTGGAAGCAAACTTTTCTGAACTGCCTTGGCAATCTTAAGCTCTTCTTTGTAACGCTCATTTTGAAAAGCTTCCTCCATCAATCGGAAGTTTTCAATAGAGATGCCTGCCTGGTTGGCGAATGCCGAAACGATGCGAGTCATTTCTTTGTTGAACCCATCCGGAAGTTCTTTGAGCAGGGCCAGTGTGCCAATCGTTTGGTTTTTAACAATGATCGGGAATGCCAGCAGCGAGCGGAAGCGTGACCCTTTCAACGAAGCAAGATGACGCGACAGATTTCGCGTGCGGTCACTGCTCTGTTCCAATGCTCCTTTTACATTATGATTTTTTAAATGATCACGTATCTCTTTTGATTCGCGATCGGTGATTTTAAAGGTGTATAATCGCTGGCCATCATTCACGCTTTGAATTTCAAGCCAGGCAGCATCGGCAAACACTGAACTTACCGAGCTTTCTAAAAGAATATTATAAACACTTTCCTCATTTTGCTCTGTTTGAATAGACTGACTGATGCGCTGGAAATTAATAACCTCCTCCAGTTTTTGTTCAAACACCGATGAAGTGGGGAGGTTGAATAGAATAACTAAAAATGAAAAAATGCTATACACCAATACGAAACTTAACAACGCCATGTTAAACACATGACTATTAAAATCGAAAAATGAGGGCGATTGATTGCTGATCAAATCAGAGAGCCTGATCACGGTGTAGATAAAGTAACCCAGGTAGAAAAATGAGAGGAGCAAAAGCAACAGGCAGGTCCACTTCTGTTTAAAATTCAAATAGGCAACCCATCGCATATTGGCGGATAAAACCAGCACCAGCAATCCGATCACCACCAGCATAAGGGTAGATAGTGTTTCTGATAAACTGAATTGCACGCTATCGTAGAGCAGAATAAAAAACAACCCAAATTCAAAGAAGGTCCACGTGCGAATCAGCCATTTTGATTTTTGATAAAGAATCAATCGCTTCCAGGCGGCATAGGCAGAGAGCAGAAAACTTAGAAATAAGGCGAGGTTAATCTGATAGATGAAATCGGTGAATAAAATATTAGAAACCAGCACCGTAGTGCCCAACAGAGTTTCCAACAATCTCAATACCAGCGAAACTACGGTTGCGATGAGCCCTGTTGCAAAAACTTTCCATAGCAGGTCTGGAAAGTTCAGGGTTTCGTCAAGCTCAATTTTGTATTTGTAATAATAGAAAAGACATATGATGAAGAGATCAAGCATGAGCCTGGGGAGCCACAATGGAACACCGGAAGGCAAGCCTTTCAAATCGCTGTATAAAATGGTGAGGTCAGAAAATAGCAGTATCACCCATACGACAATGGAGCCTAAAAAGGTGAGACGTACTATGGTTTTTCCTTTGAGCACAGTCGAACGTTAAGTTAATCTCAGTTAACTAAAATTGCTTTCTACAATTATAGTTAATACGCACCAAACAACAACAAGATGTAAGGCGGGCTTTACTTGCGACTGTAATTAGGCGCTTCGCGCGTAATGGTTACGTCATGCGGATGGCTTTCGCGCACCCCGGCAGCGGTGATTTTTACGAACTTGGCTGATTTTAATTTGTCCAGATTTTTGGCTCCGCAATAGCCCATACCTGCTTTCAAACCACCCACCAATTGATACAACACCTCGGCCACCGATCCTTTAAAAGGAACCCTGCCCGATATTCCTTCGGGTACTAATTTCTTAATGTCATCTTCGGCATCCTGAAAATATCTGTCCTTCGATCCATCGTCCATGGCCTCGAGTGAACCCATGCCGCGATAGGTCTTGAACTTTCTTCCTTCATAGATGATCACTTCCCCAGGTGCCTCTTCGGTACCAGCCAATAATGAACCGATCATTACGCTATCAGCCCCAGCCGCAAGCGCTTTTACAATATCGCCCGAAAAGCGAATACCCCCATCCGCTATCACCTTCACCTCAGACCCTTTCAAGGCCTTGGCGGATTCATATACAGCCGAAAGTTGCGGCAATCCAATCCCCGCCACAATACGTGTAGTACAAATGCTTCCCGGGCCTACACCAACTTTCACAGTATCAGCTCCAGCTTTGGCCAATGCCTTGGCCGCGTCACCGGTAGCAATGTTTCCAACAATTAACTCAAGTTCAGGATACTTCTTTTTTACTCTCTTAGTAGCCTCTATGACACCTTTTGAGTGACCATGAGCGGTATCAATACTGATGATATCTACCCCTGAGATTTTGAGTGCCTCAATTCTTTCCAAAACATCGGCCGTTACACCAACCGCAGCGCCAACTCGCAATCTGCCAAACTCATCGTGACAGGCATTAGGCTTGTTCTTCTTTTTCAGGATGTCCTTATAGGTGATTAATCCGGTCAGCTTTCCTTTCTTATTGACGATAGGCAACTTCTCGATCTTATATTGTTGCAAGAGCACCTCTGCTTTTTCAAGGGTAATGCCCTCCGGTGCCGTGATCAGATTTACCTTCGTCATAATCTGCTCAATCGGCATGGCCATATCTTTTTGAAAACGCAGATCGCGGTTGGTAATGATGCCTAATAATTTGCCATTTCCGTCCACTATTGGAATACCGCCAATTTTAAATTCCCGCATAATTTTCTCGGCATCACGCACGGTTGAATTAATTGGCAGCGTAATCGGGTCCAGGATCATACCGCTCTGAGAGCGCTTCACTCTGCGCACCTGCTCAGCCTGCTGCAGGACGGTCATGTTCTTATGAATAAACCCAAGACCACCTTCCAGTGCCATGCCAATGGCCAAATCCGCTTCGGTTACGGTATCCATCGCAGCGGAAATAAGCGGAATATGGAGTTTGATTTTCTTTGTTAAATAACTAGCCGTGCTGGTTTCGCGAGGCAGAACATCGCTATACGAGGGCACAAGAAGCACATCATCATAGGTAAGCGCTTCAAATAAAAACTTGGAAGGATCGTGGGCCATGGCAAATAAGATTAGGATTCATTATTTGCCGGGCAAAGTTAATCTAATTGACTTAGCAACCAATGAAAGGCCGATAAGGATTCATAACTGCGTTTCAAAGGGATTTTTACAAATTCTTCATTTTCCGATAAAGCCTTATAAATTTGTTGTATGAATAAGTGTTACATACTGATTTTCTGCGTCCTCGGCCCTGTTCTTTTTTCTATGGGTCAAAGTCAAACAGGCAAGGCTTCTTTCTATGCCGATAAATTTGAAGGTCAACCCACCGCCAGTGGAGAGAAATATAAGCACAACAAACTTACCGCTGCCCACAAGACATTGCCCTTTGGAACTGTTGTGCGGGTGACCAACCTGGCGAACGGGAATACGGTTGATGTAGAAATAAACGACCGGGGTCCATACGTTGACGGAAGAATTATTGATCTGTCAAGATCAGCAGCAGAAAAACTAGGTTTTATCAATCTTGGAATTGCCGATGTAAAACTGGAAGTGGTGGATGCCGGAGACGGTAAATCAAAATCACAACCTGTGAGCATCGACAATGTTTCGGTTGACGAAGACGAGTATTATAATTTCGAAGTGGCAAGCATTAAGCCAAAAGGCTTTGGTGTTCAGATTGGCACCTACCAGGAATTGGTAAACCTGTTGCGCTTATCGGAAAACCTGAAAGGATCCTATAAAAAGAAAGTGGCTGTTCAGGTAAAGATCTTGAATGGCGTTAAGTTTTATAGCCTCATCATCGGGCCATTTCCTACGCGCGCCAAAGCGGAAAGTTTTCTCAGCGAGGTGAAAAATAAATACTCCGGTTCATTCATCGTTGATTTCAGTAAACTCTAATTGCAGTTAAAATTTCATTCTGAATTTTAATCGCCTCCCTTCGCCTCATCATTCATTAAAAATCAAATCATTTTCCAAACCTTACAAATGCACTGTTTTGACGCCTGGAAAAATGCCGGGAAAGAAACGGACTCCATTGTTTCGGTAAACACGGAAGAGCTAAGCAAGGCACTTTATGAAAACCCGGAGTCTGTTTTATTAGACGGTCGCAGGGATAGCGAATATCGCTCTGAGCACATTGTCGATGCCGAAAATCTTCTGTTGGATTATCTGAATGACAACCTCCACCAAATCAAAAAAGACAAGACCTATTACGTGCATTGTGCCGGTGGATATCGATCCATGATTTTTGTTTCGATTTTAAGGGCCAGGGGTTACCGAAACCTGGTAGATGTAAGGGGCGGATTTGCCGATTTAAAGAAGTCCGGTGGATTCAAAGTCAGTGATTTTGTGCAACCGACCACGATGCTATTAATTTTTTTAAGTAACAAAACACTGTTTTTAACAAAAAATGAAAGAAAATCATGTACATCCTGCTTTTTTTGTGGATAGATTGAAACATTTTTTTGTTACTTACAGTTATGATAGCAATACTATTATAATTATGCCAAATCTTCTCTTTAAGCTGAACGAGCACCTCTATCTTCGCGATCCACAACATACCCTGTTGGGCCAAAATATCGTACGTGTAAGTATCGATCTCATCGACCGCCTTGGCTTTGAGCATTTCACATTTAAGAAACTGGCTGAAGAAATCAATTCAACGGAGGCTTCTGTCTACCGATACTTTGAAAACAAGCATCGCCTTTTGCTATACCTGATTTCCTGGTATTGGAGTTGGATGGAATACCGGATTGATCTTTTCACCAGTGGCATTGCCGACCCGAAAGAAAAGTTAAAGGCCTGCCTAAAAGTAATTGCAGAAGAAAAAAAATATGACCCCAATTTTGAGTTCGTCAATGAGGAGTCACTCGCCCGGATTGTTGTTGCCGAACTGGATAAAACTTTTCTTACCAAATGGGTAGATAACGACAACAAAGAAGGTCTCTTTGGCGGATTCAAATCACTCTGTAAAAAAATAGCAGGCTGGGTGACGGAAGTGAATCCGGATTATCCCTACCCTAATTCATTGGTGAGTACAATTTTATTGACCGCCAAGCAACAGGTTTTCTTTTCCGAACACTTGCCCTCGCTTACGAATATCAATCGAAATGAAAACTCTCAAGATACGCTCAGGCATTTCTTAGAAACTATTGTCTTCCAATCCATTCAGCAAAAGAATTCTTCTCATGCTTAACAACGATCAAATCGTACGATGTCTTCGTGAGGTTGCTATTACGATGAAACATGAATTTTCCACAGATGATATCCATCATTTGGAGGCGAACCCGCGCACCTATTCGGAAACTGATCTTATTGAATTTAAACGCGACCTGGTTGAAGCCGGAAATAAGATCCGGGTATGGTTTATGGAATACCACCTGGATGACACGTCCTTCCAGGAATTCTTCGCTAACCAAAATACACCCCTGCTGGCATTTATTCAGCGCGATGGGATTAAGCCGGTGTTGTTATCGGTCCATAAGAAAAAAATTTATGTAACATACTTTAGCGCAGAAAATACTTCTGTTGATCAAGTCTCCTCAATTTCAGTCATTCCCTTTCTGAAAAATAATCAGGGTGAGATTGAGTTCTTTGCAGTGTTTGCCTATAAAAGCCCGGTTGGTTTGGATGCACACGAAGGTGAAAAGCCCAGTCCCGTAAAAAGACTATTAAAACTGTTGGGCACCGAGCGTAAAGAAATTTTATATATCCTGTTTTATGCAATCGTCATTGGTTTCATCGGGCTGGTAGTGCCACTAGGCATTCAAACAACGGTCGAATTAATCTCTGGTGGTGTGTTCTTTAGCTCGGTATATGTACTTATCGGATTAGTGATCGTGGGTGTTTTACTCAGCGGTGCATTGCAGATTGTTCAAATCAGCTTGGTTGAGTTTTTACAAAGAAGGATTTTCACCAAAGCATCTCTGGAATTTGCATTTCGCATACCCCGCATACGCATTGAATCCATTCAAAAGAATTACGCCCCTGAGCTGGTGAACCGCTTTTTTGATGTGATGACCATTCAAAAAGGATTACCCAAACTGCTGATCGACTTGTCATCGGCAACCTTTCAAATCTTTTTCGGTCTTCTTCTCATCTCATTGTATCACCCGTATTTTATCTTCTTTGGTGTTTTCCTTTTGGGTGTGTTATTCCTTATATTTTATACAACCGGGCCACGCGGACTCCGATCTTCTATTGAAGAATCAAAATACAAGTATAAAGTAGCCCACTGGTTGGAAGAACTGGCGCGGGCTATCCATTCATTTAAGTTGGCCGGCAGTACTGATTTACCCATCAGAAAAACTGACTATAACGTAAACAACTATCTTAAGAACCGAAAGATTCACTTTCGCGTCTTGATCACACAATTCTCTTTTATTGTCTTGTTCAAGGCAATGATCACGGGTGGTTTATTAATTATGGGAACGATCTTGGTGGTAGACCGGCAAATTACATTAGGCCAATTCGTTGCTTCCGAGATTGTGATCATCCTCATTCTGAATGCCGTTGAAAAAATCATCATGTATACGGATGTCGTATATGACTTACTCACCGCGGTGGATAAGGTGGCCCATGTTACCGATTTACCCATCGAACGTGTAGGTGGATTTGATTTTCCAGTAACAGAAAGCAAAGGTTTTAGCGTGCGAACCAAAGACCTTAAATATAAATATGCGGAATCCGGATATTATGCTCTGAAAGGAATTGATCTGGACATAAAAGCAGGAGAAACCATTTGCATTACAGGGCAAGGTAATTCAGGAAAAACCACCTTGATGAATATCTTAACAGGCATGTTTACAGATTACGAAGGTGTGGTAACCATCAACAACTATTCACTCCGCGATCTTGATCTTACGCACATGCGCGACCGGGTAGCAAAAAATATTTCGCAAGAAGATATCTTTGATGGGACCATCTTAGAAAACATTACCCTCGGCAAACCCGGCACTACAGTACATGATGCCATCCAGGCCATTGAACAAGTGGGGCTGAGTGACAAAATCAATGCGTTACCAAAAGGATTGGAAACACATCTGATCAGCGGTGGAAAGGGGTTATCCAAAACGGTGATTCATAAAATTATTCTTGCTCGTTGTTTGGCAAAAAAACCAAAACTAATTGTGCTAAACGATTTCTTCACCACGCTATCTAAATCAGATAAAATGGAATTGCTCGCCTGTGTAACCAACTCACAAAGACTCTGCACTGTGATTGTTGTTTCCAAGGACCCGATCATCATGAGCGCCTGTGATCGTATCATTGTTATGCAGGAAGGGACGATTCGCATGGAAGGATCTATGGAAGAGCTTACAAATAATCAATTATTCAACGACCTCATTTAAATTACCATGCTTAATATCTCATCGCAATCAGTAGAAAAAATGATACCGCAGGACAGATTGTATTCCTTGCGTTCGTTGGATACGCCCATGGCAGGTAAAATATTGGCCCGCTGGTTAATTGGCATAGCCGCAATCTTTTTCATCGTCTTGCTGTTGCCCTGGCAGCAAAACATTCGCGGAAAAGGAAAAGTAACGGCACTTTCACCCAGCAACCGTCCGCAAACTATTGAAACCATCATTGCCGGCAGAATACAGAGCTGGAAAGTACAGGAAGGACAATTCGTAACCAAGGGAGATACGATCGCCATCATCAGTGAGGTGAAAGAAAAATACTTTGATCCACAAATGTTGGCACGTTTGCGCGAAATAATTGGATCAAAGGAAAATAGTTTGCAATCAAAAGATATGAAAGCACAAGCATTGAAAAGACAAATCAATGCACTTCAGGATGGCATGCAAAACAAAATGTCACAAACAAAAGCAAAGCTCGAAGCGGAAAGATTCCGATTTGCGAATGCAAAGAATCAATACGAGCGTAACAAAAAGCTTTTTGAAGCCGGCAACATTCCTCTTACAAAGTTTCAGGATATCGAATATAAATATCAGGGTGCTGAAGCCGATTTCGTAAACGCTGAAATGGAAATTGATCGCGCCCGGGCGGAATACCTCGATAAAATCAACAAAGCTGAATCGGATCTTAATAACACGCTGGCTGAACAATTTGAAACCCAGGCCGAACTATCCAAACTGCGCAACGAACTTTCGAATATGGAGATTCGCAGCCAGCAGTATTTTATCCTTGCACCACAGAGCGGTTACGTAGTGAAAGCAACCCAGGCAGGCATCGGTGAAACCATCGAAGAAGGGGATCCCGTATCCACCATTATGCCTCAATCCGATGATGTCGCTGTTGAGATGTATGTGAAGGCCATGGACGTGCCCTTGATCAGCAAGGGCCGCAAAGTGCGCATTGAGTTTGACGGATTTCCAGCCTTGCAATTCAGCGGCTGGCCCAGTGTATCAGTCGGCTCATTTGGTGGTGAGGTGGAAGTGATTGATTATGTGAATTCAAAACCCGGTGAGTTTCGGATTTTAGTGGTACCCGATAAGGACGATGAAAAGTGGCCCAAGCAAATACGCAATGGATCCGGCACCCAAGGCTGGGTGATGTTAGATAACGTGCCTGTATGGTATGAAGTATGGCGTCAGTTAAATGGATTTCCGCCAAGCTTGTATGAAGAGCCACTTGATGAATCTACAGAAAAAGATAAGAGCGCAAAAACATTTGAAAAAACCCAAAAACAGAGAGAATGAAAAAGTTAGTTATTATTCTCTTACTCAGTCCCCTTTGTTTCAAATCAAACGCTCAAAAAGCGTTTGACTCTCTCTTCGTGCTTTCTGATACGCTAACTGTATTTAGTTTGGAGAACCTGTATGCTACCATGCTGGAGAATCATCCTATTGTGAAGCAAACTAATCTGTTGCCCGAAATGGCTCGGCAGGAAGTGCGTCTTGCCCGAGGTGCATTCGATCCCAAACTTGAGACGCGCTTGAATATGAAAGAGTATGATGATAAGAACTATTATAATAAATGGTCAGCTTCTTTCACTGTGCCCACATGGTTTCCTATTGATCCTAAATTTGGCATAGAACGAAACTCCGGTGCTTATCTTGATTCAGAAAGTTCATTGCCTGCTGCGGATGATAAAAAACAGCTCTTCACTGGAATTTCATTGCCCATTGGTCGTGGCCTGTTTACCGATGACCGCAGAGCGGCTATGCAACAAGCCAAGCTCTTCACCAAAATGGCCGAAGCAGAACAACTTAAATTAATCAATGAAATTTTACTGGAAGCCGCCAGGGATTACTGGCAATGGTATTTTTCATTTTATAACTATCGTCTTCTGGATCGCAACGCAGTTATTGCCGAAGAAATTTTTAACCGCGTGAAGTTGAATGCGCAATATGGTGAGGCAAGCGTTATTGACACCGTGCAGGCACAAATTATTTTGCAACAGCGACTGGTGGAGCGCCAAGAGGCTTATCTTGATTTTTTAAACTCTGGAATAAAAATTTCTAACTACCTGTGGGACGAAAAGGATAACCCGCTCCAACTCTCAAACAATGTTGCACCCGTGCTGGTGCAAAGCGATGGTGAATTACTTTCCATACAAACTTTGGCAGACCTGACGTTTCAGGCGAAACAAAATCATCCTGATCTGCTAAAACTAAATGTTAAAATAAGCCAACTGGAAGTGGATCGTAAACTTGCCGCAGAGTACCTAAAGCCAAAGCTTGATCTTAGTTATAATTTTCTGAATCAGCCGCTCAATCCACAAGGTGAATTTCAATCATTTACTTTTCTGAATGATTATAAATTTGGTCTTGACTTTGCCATGCCCATTCTGATCAGAAAAGAGCGGGCAAGACTGGCTCAAACAAAAATCAAAATACAAAGCACGGAATATGAACGAACCCAAACGGAACGAGAGATTATCAACCAGATAAATGCAACGTACAATCAATTGGTGAATACGAATCGTATTTTAAGCCAACAGTCTTCCGTTGCAGAAAACTATGAGCGACTGCTCGCAGCAGAAATTCTTAACCTTGAAAATGGTGAAAGTGACTTATTCAAAATCAACATCCAGCAGGAGAAATTGATTCAATCGCAATCCAAATTATTGAAGCTAAAAGCGGAGTACGAAAAGATGAAAGCAACTTTATACTGGGCAGCTGGCGTTAGAAACCTCAACTTCCAACAGAATTGATGACCACTTAAACACAATCGGATTTTATCTGTATACGATTTTAAGTTCGGTATCTTATAAATGGCTATTTTGCTGAAAAAGCAAGCCATGTTTGTAACCCAGCAAACCACCACTACCATAAAAAAAGTGTGTGTCACCGGTCCTGAGTGTACAGGAAAATCAGACCTCTCTCAATATTTAGCAGAATACTATAAAACATGTTGGGTGAAAGAGTATGCACGCGCTTACCTGGATAAGCTTAACCATCCCTACCAGCAAGATGATCTGACAAAAATAGCCCATGGTCAACTGCGCATGGAAGATGAGTGGGTGGTTGATGCCAATCGGGTAATGATTTGCGATACCAACCTGCTCACCATAAAAATCTGGAGTGAATTCAAGTTTGGTAATTGCGATCAGGAAATAATAACCAGGATGAATTCACGCACCTACGATCTTTACCTTCTTTGTAATATTGATTTGCCCTGGCAAAATGATCCACAGCGTGAACATCCGGATAAGCGTGAACAATTGTGGACGATCTATAAAAATGAAATTATAATAACCGGAGTTCCCTTTGTTGAAATCAGTGGTGACCGGGCAACCAGAACTGCCAAAGCCATTGAGGCAGTCAACAGACTGTTAGTGTAATCTTATTCTTCGATGACGGAATTAAAACCAAACCCGTATGCGGCCCTTCAGGTTCGCGACTTTCGGTTATTCATTCTTTCAAGACTTTTTATTACGCTCGCCATCCAAATACAAGGTGTGGTGGTTGGTTGGCAGATTTACGAAATTACCAAAGACCCACTCTCGCTTGGCCTGATTGGTTTGGCCGAAGCCGTGCCGGCCATCACCGTTTCATTGTATGCGGGCCATCTGGCTGATATTGTTGAGCGAAAGAAAATCATTCTCTTTTGTGTGATCTTACTAGCATTTTGCTCGGGGGCGCTTCTTTACTTCACTACCGATCTGGGTGCTTTCGTTTTGAATAACGGCACCTTTCCAATATACTCCATCATTTTCTTCACCGGATTGGCGCGCGGGTTTCTCTCGCCCGCCAATTTCTCTTTCATGCCGCAATTGGTGGACAGGTCTCTTTATCAGAATGCCATCACCTGGAATAGCACCATCTGGGAAGGTGCTGCGGTGGGTGGCCCTATGATTGGCGGATTAATCTATGGGTTCTTTGGAATCACTGCGGCTTATACGGCTGATGTTCTTTTGGTAATTGCTGCATTGATTTGCTATTCCATTATTCCCAATCGACCTATACCGCCTGCCAGCGAAGAGCAAGGCATCTACGAAAAAATAAAGGCGGGGATAAAATTCGTTTTCAAAAATCAAATCATCCTCAACGCCATTAGCCTCGATTTATTTGCTGTGTTGTTTGGTGGAGCCGTTGCCCTGCTTCCCATCTTTGCGGATGAAATTCTTCACGTAGGAGCCGTAGGCCTTGGCTTCCTGCGTTCTGCGCCTGCCATTGGGGCTTTGGTTATGGCCGTGTACATGACACACAATCCTATCCGAAAACACATGGGCAAAATTTTATTGTGGTGTGTGGCGGGTTTTGGGTTTTGTATGATCGGGTTTGCTCTCTCCACCAGTTTTATTTTGTCAATGGCCCTATTGATTTTTAGCGGCATGTTTGATTGTGTAAGTGTGATCGTGCGTGGCACACTGATTCACACATTAACGCCTGAAAACATGAAGGGTCGTGTGTCTGCAGTGAACAGCATGTTCATCGGGTCTTCTAATGAAATTGGCATGCTGGAGTCGGGAGTGGCTGCGCGATTGATGGGTGTAGTGCCCTCGGTGATTTTTGGTGGGTGCATGACGTTGGTTGTCGTGGCCACTACTGCGTGGAAAGCAGACAAGCTTCGTGCATTAGACAAAATTCACTAATCCACGTAAGGATTCTTCCTTTCAACAACCCTCTCCACCTTCAGCAAAAGCAAGTATGAATTCAGAATAAATAATTCTAAATTCAATGCTATTGCCTGATCATAAAACCGTTACTCATATGTCAACCCGCAGATCATTCTTTCAAAAAGCAGTAGGAGCCGCAGGTGCCTTATCCCTGACTCCACTCGTTAGCCAGGCTATCTCTGAAGACATCTCTGATGCATTGTTCTCACTGAATAAACTTTCACCTTTTGATGCTGCAACTGATGAAGAACTCTGGGCCCGCATAGCTCAATCTTACACGGTCTCTCCGAATATTCTTAACCTCAACAATGGTGGCGTGAGTCCACAGCCCAAAGTAGTACAGGATGCCGTTGACCGCTATTATCATTTAAGCAATGAAGCGCCCTCCTACTATATGTGGCAAATTTTAGATCGCGGCCGCGAGCCACTCAGAAGAAAATTGGCAGACCTGGCCGGAGTAAGTCATGAGGAATTAGCCATCAACAGAAATACGACCGAAGCATTGGGCACCTTTACGTGGGGCATCGACATGAACCGAGGTGATGAAATTGTGATGACGAAACAGGATTACCCGAATATGATCCATGCCTGGAAACAACGCGAAATGCGCGAGGGTGTAAAAATCAATTGGATCAATCTCAACCTTCCCATTGAAAATGATGAAACGGTTATCAAAGCCTATGTGGACGCCACCACATCCAAAACTAAAATCTGGCATATCACCCATTTAATCACCTGGACGGGACAAATTCTTCCTGCTGCCAAATTATGTGCCGAAGCACGCAAGCGTGGCATCATCAGCATTGTGGATGCAGCACATTCCTTTGCACATATCGATTATAAAATTTCTGATTTGAACTGTGACTATTTCGGCACGAGTTTGCACAAATGGTTATGCGCTCCGTTTGGCACCGGCCTGATGTATGTGCGCAAACCTCTGATCGAAAAAACATGGCCCATTTTTTCAAACGATAAACCATTAAGTCCAGACATCCGAAAGTTTGAAGCATTGGGAACGCGTTCGTTCGCTCCAGAACAAGCCATTGGTCAGGCGATTGATTTTCATACTGCCATTGGCGGAAAACGTAAACAAGAGCGTTTGCATTATCTGAAAAGATATTGGTGCGATGCCGTCACTAAAAACCCTCGTGTAAAACTTCATATCTCGCTGAAGCCTGAGTACTCCTGCGCACTGGGCACATTCAGCATTGATGGCATGGATGTAGGTGAGGTTTCTGCTAAACTAATGAGTGACTATGGAATTCACACCACTTCCATCAAGTGGGAAAATGTAAACACAGTAAGAGTAACTCCGCATGTGTATACAACCACCAAAGATCTCGATCGGCTTATCGATGCTGTGCTGAAGATTGCTACGTCTTGATTTTCTGTTCATAAATTCTTTTATCCTTTTAATAAAAAGCTATGTGGAATAAATTACTTGTTCTTCTTTGTGTTGCCATATCCTCATCTTCCTTCGCACAGTCGACTGAAATTAAAACGGCCGGGCTTCAGCAATCGGTAGAAATCATTCGCGATGCGTATGGCATTAATCACATCTATGCGCAAAACGAACACGATCTTTTTTTTGCACAGGGCTATTGTGCGGCCAAAGATCGCCTCTTTCAATTTGAACTGTGGCGCAGGCAGGCAACGGGAGCCGTCTCAGAAATTCTAGGACCTGGTCAAATCAAAAGAGATATCGGTGCACGACTTTTTAAATTTCGCGGCAACATCGAACAAGAGTTTTATCACTATCACCCTCATGGGAATCAGATCATAAGGGCATTCACAGAAGGAATTAATGCCTATGTAAATGAAGCTTTAGCCAATCCAAAATTACTTCCAGTCGAATTTAGTTTGCTAAACATCAAACCTGGGTTGTGGACTCCGGAAATAGTAATCTCACGCCATCAGGGCTTATTGGGAAACCTGGATGAAGAAGTAAGCAATGCAAAAGCCGTAGTTGCATTGGGTGCACAGAAAGTAAAAGAACTAAAAGCACTTCAACCCGGTGATGCCCGCATGGAATTAGATCCAGTTATCAACCAAAAAATTTTATCGAAAGAGATCGCTGAACTGTATACCGCCTTTAGAAAACCTTTGACATTTACACCGCACGATCTTTCCCTTTCGGCTAATACCAATTTAAAACAATATCAATACCTGTCTAAGCTTGATGAAGAAGCGTACGCACAAGTGATGAATCAAGAGAGAGAAAACATTGGCAGCAATAATTGGATCGTAAGTGGTGAGCTTTCACAAAGTGGGTTTCCCTTGTTAGCCAATGATCCGCATAGGGCTTTGTCGGTTCCTTCACTTCGATATATGGTTCATTTAAATGCTCCCGGCTGGAATGTGGTAGGCGGTGGTGAACCCACGATTCCCGGTGTTTCCATAGGGCACAATGATCATGGTGCCTGGGGACTCACGATTTTTGCCATCGATGGTGAAGACCTATACGTGTATGAATTAAATCCGCAAAATAAAAATCAATACAAGTATCAGGGTCGTTGGGAAGACCTGCGGGTGTTGAAAGATACTGTGAAAGTAAAAGGTGCAGCCGATGTTTACGTTGAGCATAAATATACGCGACATGGTCCTGTCACTTTCGTAGATGCTGATGCCAATGTTGCCTACGCAGTTCGCGCTGCGTGGATGGAAGTGGGTGGAGCTCCTTATATGGCGAGCTTGCGCATTGATCAGGCTACGAATTGGGAAGAGTTTCGTGAAGGATGTTCCTACAGTCATCTTCCTGGTGAGAATATGATCTGGGTTGACAAGAAGGGAGATATCGGTTGGCAAACCGTTGGCATTGCTCCCATTAGAAAAAATTGGGACGGACTGGTGCCTGTGCCTGGTGATGGCCGCTATGAGTGGGGTGGTTATCTTCCCATTAAATCCTTGCCCCATGTTTATAATCCTGAAAAAGGATTTTGGGCAACCGCCAATGAAAATTTAGTGCCGCATAATTACGCTCATCGCGATGCGGTGGGATGGAGCTGGGCTGATTCATGGAGAGCCGATCGCATCAACGAAGTGCTTGGCTCTGGAAAAAAAAATTCGTTGGCCGACATGATGCGCTTGCAGTTCGACTATCTTTCTCTACCTGCGCGAAACCTGGTGCCGTTGTTAAAAGACTTAAAATCATCGGATCCAAAAGTTGAATCCGCCAGAAATCAATTGTTGTCGTGGAACTATATTCTCGATGCAAATTCTATCGAGGCTGCTATCTATGTGATGTGGGAGCGAAAAATTTCTGAAAACATTTTATCACTCTTTGTTCCTGAAAAAGGAAAAGGCATTATCAAGACGATTCCACTCAGCAAGTCCATTGAATGGATCATTACTGCGCGTCCTGAATTCGGAGCAGATCCGGTTGCCGACCGCGATGCGTTTTTGATTTCGTGTCTTCAGCAAGCCGTTGCTGAACTGAATAAGAAACTGGGGCCTGATGTGAAGAAGTGGCAATATGGGCAAGCAGCCTATCATCATGTGCTCATCAAACATCCTCTGAGCAATGCTGTGGATGATGCCACGCGCAAAAAATTAGAAGTAGGCCCACTGCCACGCGGTGGCTATGGCTCTACGCCCGGTGTAACCAGCAATACGGACAATCAAACCCATGGCGCAACATTCAGAATTGTCGTAGATGCATCAGATTGGGATAAAACGATGTTCACCAATTCACCGGGTCAAAGTGGAGATGCATCAAGTCCGTTTTATAAAAACTTATTTCCTCTGTGGGCCAGTGACAAACACTTTCCGGTTTATTTCAGCAAGCCACTTATTGAACGTGTGGCAAAAGAAAGAAGCATACTAAGACCTTGATTTTGTAACTTTGATTCATGGCCGTTGATATATCTCTCGTTAAGAAATTTTTACCCTCTGTTGGCACAGAACTTCAAGGAGTCTTCGCGCAAGATGGCCTCATCATGGATTTTGAAAGTGGTGTTGAAATCTTACGGGAAGGACAATCCGTTAAGATGATTCCGCTGGTACTGGAAGGACTCATCAAAGTGTATACCCGCAACGAGGACAGGGAGCTTCTTTTGTATTATATCGAACCCAGCGAGAGTTGTGTCATGTCATTTCTGGCGGGCATTAAAAACAAGCCAAGTAAAATTTTTGCAGTCACTGAGAAGCCTACCAAAGTAATTTTACTGCCGTCCCACAAAGTAGAAATATGGACGCATCAGTTCCCCGCATTCAATACCTTGTTTTATGATTTATATAACTCACGCTATTCCGAATTGATTGACACACTCAACCAGCTCATCTTTCAAAAACTGGATGGCCGGCTTTTTGAATATCTGAAAGAAAAAAGTAGAGTCAAATCAACAAAACAGTTGGATCTTCGTCATCGCGAAATAGCGCAAGAACTCGGCACTTCGCGTGAGGTTATTACTCGCGTGCTTAAGAAGCTGGAGAAAGAAGGAAAAATCCGGCAAAGCGAAAATGGAATTGAAATAATTTGACTTTTTAATCTCTGTAAATCAAGTCATTACAAGTTTTTATGCACACGTGGTGACACTTGTCACCGGTTAAGGACTTGTACAAAATCTACCTTTGATTCAACAAATCAAGGAAATGAAAAGCAAGCTGCTAAAGTTTATGCTCGTATGCATCATCTGCCTGAGTATTGCTTATTTATTGGTTTGGACAATCGAAACCATCAACAACTAAAATTTTAAAAATCTTATGAAAAAGAATGTTGGAAGTGCAGATAGAATTATCCGTGTGATTCTCGCTGCTGTTTTTGCTGTACTTTACTTTACAGGAATTGTACCTGGCACCGTTGGATTAGTGCTCGTAGCTTTAAGTGGAATTTTTGTACTAACAAGCCTGATTAGCTTTTGCCCCATCTATGCGATTGTAGGATTAAACACTTGCACTGCTAAAAAGGCGTAAGGGAGATCTGAGGCATGTATTAAGTGCCACTTCAAGTGAGTGGCATTTTTCTTTTCAACCGTTGAACCAGTTAGGGAACGACCATACCATCCAGCCATACACGGCAAATCGTATTACACGGGTAATGCAAATCAAAAGGAAGTATTTGAAGTTCATGTTTACCGAGCCAGCCAACATGCAGGTAGCTGAGAAAGGTACGGGTGTAATCGCACCTACAAACACCAGATAACCACCAAATTTTTTAAGCTTACTCTCATATTGCTGCAGATACTTTTCACGAATTCGGGTCTGATAGAAGTTAGTCTTAGAAAAGTTCTTCCCTATATAATATCCCAATACGCCTGCTCCGTAGGAAATAACAGTGAGAATGGAAAGATTAATAATAAATCCGGTGACTTCGATATTATCGAGCACCCAAATCATCATGAAAAATTCAGGAGGAAGTATACCAAAGATGACTTCCGATAATGTGTATACTCCATACAGAATACCTGGATTAGCTCTAATGTCACCGATATGACTTCTGAAGTTGGCCTGAATGTACTCTTCCATGAAAATGAAAGCCGTAATAATAACAGCAAACCAAAGCAGGCCCTTAAATAGATTACGAAATAAAAAACTTGAATGACTCTCCTCCTCCTGCTTTTGCATAGTTCCTGTCAATTAATAATCGGCATTCTTTTGAATGGCTTGGTCGCATCAAAAAGTTTCCGATACGTGGCATGCTTCTTCACCACAGGAGCATTAATTTGTTCAACCACCCGAATCATTTTAGGATTGAAATCACCGATCCAATTCATCTCGTATTCTATATAGTGTATACCGCCTCCCTGAGCAAACTTTCTGAAACTTTCTATGATGGCTCCATCCACTCCTTTTCCCTGATGCTCGGGTGCAAGGCCAAATAGAATTCCAAATGCTTTTGTATTGGTCTTCATCAACTTATGCCATACAAATTTCAATTTACCGATTAAATCCAATTTCCCATTCACATGTTTAAAAACCTGATTTACTTCTGGTAAAGAAAGGAAGAAGGCGATCGGTTCATTCTTGTAATAGCCAAACCAGATTAATTTTTCATCCATGATAGGCTTCATCTGCTGCACCAGGTGCTTTGCCTGCGACTCGGTGAGTTCAGGGATTTCACCTCGTTTTGCCCAGGCTTTATTGTACACAGTTCGGATTTGCTCAGGTAGCGTATTCCAATCAGATTTCTTTACATAACCAAAACGGTAACTAGGGTCTTTTTCAACCAATAAAGATTTTTCAAGCAATCGGGCGTCAATAGGACCCTGAATTGGGCGTCCAAAGGTGAGTTGATAAAAATATACTTGAAATCCATACTCCTCAAAATACTTTTGATAATACGGAAAGTTGTAATTGCACTGATAGTTGGGTTCACGGTCAAATCCTTCCAGCAAAAGCCCCCACCAGCGGTCGCGGTTTCCGAAATTTATAGGACCGTCCACGGCTTCCATGCCTTTTTCCTGAAGCCATTTTTTACACTGATCAAATAACATGAAAGCCGCATCCTTATTCTCACTGCACTCGAAAAAGCCCATGCCTCCGGTTGGCTGATCATTACCTTTGTTAACCGTTTTCTGATTAATGAATGCGGCTACTCTGCCGATCACGTCACCCTGATCGTTGATCAGTATCCAGCGAACGCATTCACCATGATGAAATATTTTATTCTTTACTTTATCAAAAACACCTTCCACATCCGCATCCAGTGGCCGTATCCAATTTGGGGTATTTTTATAGAGCCGAACCGGAAGAAGAAGGAACTCTTTCTTCTCAGATTCGCTGAGCACTTCCTTTATTTGCATAGCACCTAAAAATAATGCTATAAACTGGAATTCTTCTGATTTGGTAAGACAATTTCAAAGAGTGTATACAGGCCCGGCTCACTGCCCACCGATACCCGACCACGTAATTTTTCCACGGCATTCTTCACAATATATAAACCAAGACCCGAACCACCCGATTGCTCGCTAGCACGATAAAACATATCAAATACTTTGTTCAGATTTTGCTTTGTAATGCCAATGCCATTGTCTCTAAAAGAAATCAATGCCTCGTTTTGCTCTATTGTGATGGCAATCTTTATCTCATGCAAGGAGTTATTCATCTTTCGATATTTAATGGCATTAGAAATCAGGTTTCTGAATATCTCCTCAACCCGCCAGGGATCACTATAAAAATCACTTCCCGATATCTGCACTTCCTTACGAATCTGATCAGCCCCCTCCATATAACTTAAGTTACGGAAAGCGGTGTCTACAATTTCATCAAAGCGAATTCGACCGTTCTTAATTTCTAATTTCAGGTTTTTCGAATGACTCAGCACATCACCGATAAAGTGGTCCAGTTGATTCACCTTTTCACCAATAATTCTGAGATACGCTTTTGGGTCATCTTCATTTTGAGGATGCTGGGCCAGGTTCACCAATCCTAATACGGAAGATAGTGGTGCCCGCAAGTCATGGGAGACTTTATACACAAAATTGTCGAGCTCTGTGTTTCGCACCTTGAGTTCTTCTTCTATTATTTTCTGCGATGTAATATCAACGTATACACCAAAAATTCCGATCGTCTCATCCTCAAAATGAACAGGCACTCCATAAATAATTACTGACAGGCGTACATCATCTCTGCGCAAACGAGTAGTTTCCATTCGCACCACTTGATCACTGGATATCACAGAATTCAAATCATTTCCCTCCGCCTCCAGCGTGGGTGGCACGATAAATTCATTCAAACTTTTGCCTTTCAATTCCGAAATGGTAAACCCAAACATTTGCTCAAAGCCTCTATTTACACGGTCTACATTACCATTGCTATCCAGCAATACAATGGCCATCGGTGAGCTGTTGAATAGTTCTGAAAAAAGCAGTTCGGTTTTCCGAATGGTCTCCTGAGCTTTCGTTTGTTCCGTAATATCTCTCACAATCAATTGAACAGCCGGCTCTCCAAAAAAAATAAAGGGATGTGCAGAGGTCTCCACAAATATTTCTTTGCCCCTCAGCGTAATAAATCTTTCCTTGACACCCGATATGCGCTGACCCATCATCACACTTTTCATTCGCTCTTTAACAGCAGGAAGTTCTTCCGGATGAACAAATTCCAGCACGGACCTTCCAATTAACTGATCCACGCTGGAAGCCTCCAACAGAGATGCTGCATATTCATTGGCATAAACCAGTTTGCCTTTCTGATGAATGCCCACGCCAAGTGGCAGGGATTCTACCAAATTGCGATATCGCAAATCTGATTCCTTTTGCTTTTGCTCGAGTTCTTTCCGTTGACGGACATCACTGATTACTCCACTCCACCCTATTTTTCCTCCCTCTAATCTAACCGGAACGCAAGTCACTTCTACCCATTTAATGTCTGCTCTCGTTACGAAAACCCGACCCTCCCACTTAAATGATTTTTCTTCCTTAACTGACTCTTCAACTAGTCTAATAAATTCTTCGCGATCATCATTGTGTATAAACCTTTGCAAAGGATAAACCCCACTTAATAATATTTCCCTGTTTACACCTAAAATGGTTTCACACCCAGGACTTAAATAGGTAAAATCTCCTAATCCATCAGGAAAAACAGTATACTCAAAAATAACAACAGGAAGGTTGTCAATAATATGTTGCATACTTGGTGAAGATGGCATACTCTTAATCAACTTTTTTAAACGAAAGTGAACGCACAAGATAATACTTTTTGCTCTTTCGTTTGACTGACGTAAGAGTCACGTAAGATTGATGGCTAAATAAAAATTAATTCACCCGAATATGTTTAATCGTGCTCAAGTCCCAGTCAATTACGAGTCCTTTGCCAATGCCATCAGCAGTCTTTTTGCCATAAAGTAGTTCCACCAGATATAAGGCCGGATCGTAGGATTTGGCCCCACCCGCGGAAGTAATCATTTTGCGGTCGTGCACAAAGCTCACGTCTTTATGTATGGTAAGCTGTGGAAATGTCGTTTTGAATTTTTCGATGTCACCGGGGAAAGTGGTGCACTGATGCATATCCAGCAACCCAGCTTTGGCCAGAACAAATGCGCCATCGCAAAGAGAGAGAACATACGAGGCTTGCTTCCCGGCATTTCTTACAAACGCAATGAGCTTTTCATTGTCAAGATCAGAATCCATACTATGCTGGGCACTGGGCACAATTAAAATGTCAATAGGAGGCAGTGTGTCTGTTTCAAATGAATAATCCGGAACAATATGTAATCCTTCAAATGTGATGATCGGTTCGTTCTGATTGGAAACCGTGAAAACCTTTATACCTTTTTCGTTATGAAAGATTGTGTGTTGCAAGACATCCATCGGGGCAACCAATTCTGAATTATAAACTCCATCAACAATCAAAAACGCTGCATGCAATTGTTGGGCTGGCAATACAGGCGGCCCTAATTGTGAATTGCCTTTCTCCTGGTCGCAGGATATAACCCGTGTGAACAGAAAACTTATTATAAAGTATTTCATGATTTAGATTTTAGAGTAAGGACTACTATTTTACTAAGTTGTTGACTGAATATAGATTAGCCGTAATAAATCCATTTTTAAATTTCTTACTTT
>Ga0163153_10003145_pt1 | contig 22547 bp, 20 predicted proteins | sample OliLakLV19MP6IB1_FD_148629 | JGI IMG/M metagenome (GOLD analysis project Ga0163153, IMG submission 148629) | Freshwater microbial mat bacterial communities from Lake Vanda, McMurdo Dry Valleys, Antarctica - Oligotrophic Lake LV.19.MP6.IB-1 | ecosystem: Environmental > Aquatic > Freshwater >...
ATCTTCCAACCTACCTATCTTAAGTGAAGAAGGTAAGCACATCCCGTACGAAGAAAGAAAACAGTGGAAGAGATTCTGGATGGTTGATCCACTTGATGGCACCAAGGAATTTTTAAAACGCAATGGAGAGTTTACAGTCAATATTGCCTTGATCGAAAATCAGCAGCCAGTGATGGGTGTGGTTGCGATACCGGTCAATGGGGATGTCTTTTATGCACAACAAGGATCTGGTGCCTTTATTAAGCGTCAGGAAACCATCAGCTCCCTGCCAAGAAGGTCCGCCATTGATTTAAAGAAGCCAGGGTTACGGGTGGTTGCCTCCCGTTCTCATATGAGCGAAGAAACCCAAGCTTTCATTCAATCTCTTTTGGGCCCCACCTTAGTGTCACAGGGCAGTAGTCTGAAATTCATGTTACTGGCGGAAGGCAAAGCCGATGTATATCCACGTTTTGCTCCTACCATGGAATGGGATACCGCTGCAGCACATGCCGTAGTTATTGAAACTGGTATCTCGGTATTTCAAAAAGATACAGACACTCCATTGCTCTATAACAAGCCTGATTTATTGAATCCGTATTTTCTTTGTATTTGAATTAACCCCTTCCGAAGTAAGGCATTTGATTTGCCATTACGGTGATGAATGGAACATTCGTATCTAACGGCAAGCTGGCCATATACACTACTGTGCGCCCTACATCATTTACATCCATAGTGGGTTCAATTTTCTGAGAGCCATCCGCCTGAATAATTCCAGCTTCCATTTTCTTAGTCATGGCACTACTGGCATTTCCAATGTCAATCTGCCCACAGGCGATATTGTATGCACGACAATCCAATGAGATGGATTTGGTTAATCCGGTAATTGCATGTTTGGTTGCCGTATAAGGAGCAGAATACGGACGAGGAACATGCGCAGAGATGGAACCGTTGTTGATGATGCGCCCACCCATAGGATCTTGATGTTTCATGATTCTAATCGCTTCCTGTGCGCATAAAAAGGTTCCCGTCAGATTAGTATTGACTACGAGTTGCCATTCTTCCAGCGTTAAATCTTCCATTGGTTTGGCCGGAGCTCCAACGCCTGCATTATTGAAAAGTAAATCGAGGCGACCAAAGTTCTTCAGTGTTTGACTAAATAGATTTTTAACGCTCGCAACATTATTAATGTCGGTGGGTACGACCAACGTTTGTTCACCACATGCTTTCGATGTTTCAATCAGTTGATCTTCACGCCTGCCTGCAAGCACAACAGTCCATCCATCAGTATGCAGTGCAATTGCCACCGCTCTTCCAATACCTGAACCGGCTCCGGTTACTATGGCAATCTTTTTATGCTGGCTCATCGTAAAATTTCAAATTTATTTATTGACTATACCTTCTTCTTCCATGAACAACTTTATAATTTCTGCAGCCGATGCATCTCTTACAAATCCCAGTTGATTGGCTCTAACCGTTTCAAAATGCGGGGGCCACGTAAGTACAATGCTTTGCAGAAATGCATCCGGTTCACAGGATAGTAAACTCGTTACTTCAGCACTGGTAATTTGTTCCATACTCTCTATCATTTCCTGGATAGAAACTGTCAATCCGGGTAGGTTGATGATTCTGTCGGGGCCGAGTACTTTTTCATCAATGTTTGCAGCGTGAATAAAATTCTGGATGACACACTTTGGAGACAAAATCCATACTTCCGTTTCTGGAGGGACCGGATAGGTTGCCTTTTTCCCATGTAAGGGTTCACGTATGATGGAACTTACAAATGAAGATGTAGCAGCATTTGGTTTTCCTGGTCGCACTGCAATAGTAGGTAACCTTAAACTTCGGGCATCAACAAATCCTCTCCGGCTGTAATCATTCATCAGGAGTTCTACCATCGCTTTTTGTGTGCCATAAGAACTGCGTGGCCTGGCACTCGTTTCGTCTTCGATTACGCTGGAAACATCACCACCAAATACTGCGCAAGAACTGGCGAATACAATCCGGGGATGAATAGTTAGTTGCCTGCATAATTCCAGTAGTTGTAAGGAACCATGAAAATTTACTTTCATCCCTAAGTCAAGATTTTTTTCTGCCTCTCCACTTACAATTGCCGCCAGGTGAAATATCACATCGGGATTATATTGAAGAATGTTTCTGATAGCTGCCTCATCACTAAAATCTGCTGTTATACATTCAAGTCTTGAATCTTGAGGCATATCTTCAGGGAATGCGAAATCCATAAGGGTTAGTTGAGTAAGTTCACCTTGATCAAGGCCTCCCTTCACCAGCAATTCAATCGCTAGTCTTTTACCTAAAAAACCGCCACCACCTAAAATAAGTACACGCATATTGAATTGGTTATCTGTTTAATTATCATTTGTTCATTATTGCCAATCATCATACTAATGGAAATAGCCAGGACATTAACAAGACCTGACTCAATCCAACAATAGAAAGTATGGCCAGTAAAAAAGTCCAGGTCTTTAATCCTTCCTTTTCAGTAAAACCACTCATACGCACCACCACCCAAAAGCCACTGTCATTCATCCAGGAAATAAAAAGAGATCCGAATCCAACTGAAAGTAAAATATAAATGGGATGATAGGGAAGTTCAGTTTTGCCTATAAGTGCCACCATGATCGCTGAAGCAGTAATCATGGAGACTGTGCCAGAACCCTGAGCAATTTTCATAACAGCAGCAACCATCCAGGCGAGCAAAATATACGGCATATCAAATCCTGCGGTGGCATAACTGATCGCATTGCCAATGCCACTGTGTTTTATCATGGCACCAAAAGCTCCCCCTGCGCTGGTGATCAGAATAATGATTCCTGCTGTTTCCAATGGTCTGGCAGCAGCTTCCCAAAGATCTTTTGATGATAATTTTTGAGCCTTTGCCCAAAGAACCAGCGCAATGAAGGCACCTGCACTCATGGCAATATTTTTATTTCCCAGAAAAGCAATCCAGCCCGGAAGACCGCCAGTAATTCCCTCTACCATGGATGCCAGGCTGATCATGAAAAGTGGCACGATAACAGGCAAAACAGAAAGTATCAGTGAGGGAGGATTATGAATTAACGTTACATGTTTGTCCATAACCCTGACCGGGATGGTTAACTTTTTATTCATCCATCTGGCTACAATCAGTACAACGATAGCAGGGATAATTCCGGCAGCAAGGCCCGCTAAAATAACGGTGCCCAGTTTAATATTAAATGTTTCGGCCATCATCAATGGTCCGGGTGTAGGTGGCACAATCGTATGCGAGATAACGGCTCCACCACCAATAGCAACCACATAGAGTACGAAGTTCTTGCCTGTTTTAAGAGCGAGGGTTATCGCCAGCGGGACTAACAATAAAAATACGGTATCAAAAAAAACAGGTATCGACAATACAAATCCGCTGATGATCAAGGCGATCGCAGCTTGCTTTTCTCCAAGTGTTTTCAATAACCAGTTTACAATCTGTTCGGCTGCTCCACTTTCCATCATAGCGGTGCCTATCACAGAAGCCACCGCAATGACCCACCCAATTTTACCGACCATAATTCCAAATTCAGCCATGGGCAATTCAACTACCGTCACCAGGGGATTTTGGCCGGGCTCCACCGGTAATGCGGGAGAAAGAAGTCCGGCCAATATTGCGGAAAGCATAAGCGCAATAAAAGGATGAACACGCCATCTGGTAATCTGTACAATCACCAGTGCCACGCTCAGCAGAAGCACTGCAAAGGGCCAGTAATCAGAATGAATAAGTTCTTGCCAGTAGTTGGACATCAAGGTCTTCCTTTTTAACAGGGTTCACATAAATATAGCCATCAGGGAGATTAAAGAAGATACCAACCCCACCACCACTTTACAAAAAGGTTGATAATTGAATCCACATTTTCTTTTTAACTAAATGGCAGTTTATATACCCTTTTCAGTGACTTTAATCATCCGCAACATTTATAATAAAATTGCCAGAATACCTGAGAAGGTTACTTTTTAATTGAAAATCAGAGATTTTTGAGAAACTTGGTATATGGCTTTTGCACAATTGCAATTCTCTTTTACCTTTGCAGTCCTTAAATAAAAGGGAGCTTAGCTCAGCTGGTTCAGAGCATCTGCCTTACAAGCAGAGGGTCGGGGGTTCGAACCCCTCAGCTCCCACTAAAGCCTCAGCATTCACTGAGGCTTTTTTTATGACTGCTAAATTCTACATCCTGTTCTCTACTTCCGCCAACAAATATTACGTTGGGCATACAACAGAAGCAATTGAAGAACGACTTCGAAAGCATAACGCTAATCACAAAGGGTTTACCGGCAAACTCAATGATTGGATAGTTGTTTTTACCGAAAATTTCTCTTCAAAGCAACTTGCCTATGCCAGAGAAAGAGAAGTGAAAAATTGGAAAAGCCGTAAGAAAATTGAACAACTCATTTCAGAGCATCCCGACTCGTAAGTCGGGAGGGTCGGGGGTTCGAACCCCTCAGCTCCCACTAAAGCCTCAGCATTCACTGAGGCTTTTTTTATTTCGATCTGTCAATATACTCAACTTACTGGCCTCATTTGGTGAAATGCATAAGGTGGCAGAGCACCGCCTTTGAAATTCTATTATAACAATAATCCACCTTTGATATTGGTTTAATAGTTGTATCGTATTTTTGCATAACCATTTTTTCAACTTGAAGCAGCTTAAGAAGGTACTTTTTTATCTGTCGCTCGCTCTATTGGTCATCGTTGCCGCTTTGATGATATCGGTCTTTTTGTTCAAAGACCGCATTATTCAACAGTTTGTGAACGAGGCCAACAAGAGCCTGAATACCCCTGTCAAAATCGGGAAGATTGATATCTCTGTGTTTACCGACTTCCCCAACCTGGCCATTCAATTCAACGATGTGTACATCGAAGACAGTCACCCGGGCAATTACCCGTTGCTTACCGCAGAACGGATTTCGTTCAATCTTAGCCCAATTGAAGTGTGGAGAGGCAATTACTCCATTCGCGGCCTTTCGGTGTCGGGGAGCGAAACGAACCTGAAGATCAATGAGGCAGGAAAAAATAATTTCAACATTTTAAAAGAAACAAAAGGTGATGGCAGCGGCACGGTTCAATTTGATTTGCGACAGGTGCAACTTTCAAAGACCCTCGTCACGTATGACGACCGCGAAGCCAACCAACACCACATCTTCAACAGTGAAAACCTGATTGCCTCTATTTTAGTGACGGGCGATTTATATCAAATCGAGGCCATGGGCGATGCCGTCACTAAACAAATTGGCATCGACAACTCCGTTTTTCTGGTCAACAAAAGTTTTATTATTGATACGAAGCTGGATTATGATGATAAGAAAAAAGAGGTGCTCTTTAAACCCTCGTCACTAAAAGTGGGTGAATCAGAGTTTACCATCATCGGCAATTATCTTTTCAAGGAGAAAAACCTGATCAACCTGAAAGCGGAAGGGAAAGACACCGATATTCAAACCTTGCTATCGCTGATGCCGGAAGAAACTACCGAAAAACTAAAGCAGTATCGCAGTGATGGTGATGTGTTTTTCAATCTTTCACTCAGAGGCGAAATCAGCGAACGGAAAAGCCCGTTGATCTCGGTTGCTTTTGGATGTACAAATACAACGCTCTATCATCCGGATTATAAAACACAAATCAAACACGCCAATCTGAAAGGATCGTTTGCCAGTCCTTCTGCTACTGATTTCTCCAACGCTGAATTATTTCTTAGTGATGTGAATGGAGAACTCAATGGCCAGGTCTTTAATGCCAACCTTTCCATACGCAAATTCAACGACCCTTTTGTAACGTTTGATTTTAAGGGAGACCTGGATGCGGCTTCTATTTTTAACTTCTATCCCATCGCAGGAGTGACGGGGCTTGAAGGATTTCTCTCCACAGACATTTCCTTTGAAGGGCAAACCTCCATGCTCAACAAGAAGGCTACCGTGCAACGCGTGAAGACGAATGGAGCCATCGTGATGAGTAAACTAAATTTTGCCTACGGCCCGCAGAAGATTAAGTTTAAAGATATCAACGGAACCCTGCAGTTTGATAATCACGACCTCGCCCTCAGCAACGTTACCGGCCAATTCGAAAATAGTGACTTTCACCTGAATGGATTTTTTAAAAACATCATCACTTTTCTTCTTTTTGAGAATCAGCCGATCGGTATCGAGACAGATTTGAAATCAGATTTTCTGGACCTGGATCAGCTATTCACCATCGCCTTTGGCGAAGAACAGTCCGAAAATTATCACTTCAGTATTTCACCCGATGTACAACTCAATTTCAATTGCGATGTGAGGCGAATGAAGTACAAGCGGTTTAAGCCCACTAAAATTAAGGGTGATCTGCTTGTTAAGAATCAGGTAGCCGTATCACGCAATATTACTATGAACACGATGGGCGGAGCGCTCACACTAAATGGTATTGTAGACGCTAAAAACCCTAAAGCGATTGATGTAGTAAGTTCGTTTGAACTCAATGGCATCTATGTGGATAGTATCTTTTATGTGTTTGAAAACTTCTACCAGAATTTCATTCAGGATAAACATCTGAAAGGTCAGGCCTATGCCGAAGTGGAATTGGAGATGGTGTTAAACGAACAACTTCATTTAATCTCTCAAACATTGATTGCCGACATCAGTGCCACCATTAAAAATGGTGAACTCAATAACTTTGAACCGCTGAAGAAATTAAATAAATACATTGATGATGAAAGTCTTAGCAAACTCCGCTTTGGTGACTTGAAAAATGAAATCCACATTGAAAATAAAACGATCTACATCCCGCAGATGGATATCAAAAGCAATGCCACTGACATTCGCTTAAGCGGTACTCACACCTTCGATCAGCAAATTGACTATCGGATTGTTGCTCCGCTCAGAGGTAAAAAGAAAATTGACCCTGACGAAGCGTTTGGCGCCATTGAAGATGACGGATCGGGGAAGCCAAAGATTTTCTTAAAAATAACCGGTACCACCGATAAATATGAAGTGGGCTTAGATAAAGACGCGGTGAAGAAAAAAATTGCCAGTGACCTGAAGAAAGAAGTTCAGGAATTGAAAGATGCTTTTAAACAAAAAGGCATCAAGAAAAAGAAAGAACTCGAATTATCAACCGAAGAGTTTGATTGGGAGAACGATCCGCAATAATCTTAGTTGAAAATAATAACAACGATCAACGTACCGATCGATGTTACTACACCTGCCAACAGCAACCAACCTGTAATCTTATTAAGTTGTTTCTTTTCTGATTCTCTTCCTTTCCGCCAGAGAAAAAAACCAGCAATGGCAAATGGGAAAACGAAAATAACATTAATCAGGAACGTCCAGAACCATCCAAACAACAAAAACCAGATGGCACACAAAAGTGACAGCACATTAAAGGTGACTAATCGTTTTTCACTCGCCATAAAATTTTGTTTGGTTTAAATGATGATTAAATAGATTTTGCCCTGTTCCAATATTCGTCCATTTCAACCAGCGTCATCTCCCCCATTTTCCTTCCGTCTTTAGCGGATTCAGTTTCAAGGTATTGAAATCGTTTAATGAATTTTTTATTGGTTCTCTCCAAAGCCTCTTCTGGGTCTATGTTGATGAACCGGGCATAATTCACCAGAGAGAAAAGTAAATCACCAAATTCGGCCATGGCTTTTTCCTTGTTGATGGCTTCGTTGGTCTCGGCATTAAATTCATTTTTAAACTCCTGCATTTCTTCTTCCACCTTCTGCCACACTTGCTCTTTCTTTTCCCAATCGAAACCAACACCACGGGCTTTATCCTGAATGCGAATGGCCTTGACCAAAGCGGGCAATGTTTTAGGCACTCCTTCCAACACCGATTTGTTTCCTGTTCTTAGCTTGATCTTCTCCCAATTCTCTTTTACGGTCTTTTCATCGGTGGCAATAACATCGCCATACACATGTGGATGCCGCTCGATTAACTTCTCGCAAATTGAATTCAAGACATCGGCCATATCAAAGGCTTTTGTTTCTGAGGCAATGCGCGAGTAGAAAGTGATGTGCAGCATCAGGTCGCCCAACTCTTTTTTCACTTCATTCAAATCACCTTCCAGAATAGCATCGGATAATTCGTACGTCTCTTCAATGGTGAGATGCCTCAGCGTTTCAAGCGTTTGTTTCTTGTCCCAAGGGCAATTTTCGCGCAATTCATCCATCACGGTGAGCAGGCGATCAAATGCTTTGAGTTTTGCTTCACGGTTTAAATCTGGGTCTGAAAGTGGCATTTTTTACTTTTTTTAATACGGAATGTAAACTTAACAATTGAATGAGGTGTTGTACTTTTGTTGTTAGAAAAAATCGCAATTAAATCATGGCCATTTTCCTTCTCACCATCGGAGTTTTTGGATTGTTCTTCTTACTCATGTCTGTGCGCTTGCTATTTGTAAAGAATGGCGAATTTCGCGGCACATGTGCAACCCAAAGTCCATTTTTAGCGAAAGAAGGAATCACATGCGGCTATTGTGGTAAAACCATTGGTGAAGGTGAAGCGTGTGGCGATCCTGAAAAAGCTGCTTCATTACAGATGCCGGATATCAATAAGAAAGGCTAGTCAAAAGTCTTTTCTTACTTTCTAAAAGCCTGAAAGGCTGATATTATTATAGAAAAGCAGATCAATCAACATTCAGAACCCCAAAGGGTGAAATTATTCCACCCCTTCAGGGTTCAATACCTATCCGGTTTTCATGCTATAATAATTTCATCCCTTCGGGATTGTCATCGAAAAACTAATCTTCTGATCTCCTGTGCAAGCTCGTTTTCTTAACTATCAGATATGGTTAGCTTTGTAGCTTAATTTTATACCGTGACCCTAATCAAATCTATTTCTGGTATCCGCGGCACCATTGGCGGTGCTCCTGGCAATGCCCTCACTCCTGTTGACGCTGTAAAATTTGCCGCTGCCTATGGCACATGGATAAAATCCCGCAAAGGAAAAAAAGTTGTCATTGGCCGTGATGCACGACCCTCCGGTGAGATGATCAGTCAGCTGGTGGCTTCAACACTTCAAGGCCTTGGATTGCATGTGATCGATTTAGGACTATCAACAACACCTACCGTAGAGATTGCTGTACCAAAAGAAAAAGCCGCGGGAGGAATTATTTTAACAGCTAGCCATAACCCGGTGCAGTGGAATGCACTTAAGTTATTGAATGAAAAAGGTGAATTTCTGTCGGCTGCAGATGGCGCTGAGTTATTGAAAATTGCCGAACACGATAGTTTTGATTTCGCCCCCGTTGAGCAATTAGGAACGTACACCCGAAATGATACTTACATACAAAAACACATCGCCCTGATTTTAAAACATACGCTGGTGGATAAGAAGGCGATTCAAAATGCAAAATTCAAAATTGCTATTGATGCGGTGAATTCTACCGGTGGCATTGCCGTTCCTCAATTGCTAAAAGCACTGGGAGTGAAAAAAGTAGTTGCCTTGTATTGCGAACCCAATGGAAAATTTCCTCACAACCCCGAGCCACTACCAGAACATCTTAAAGTAATCAGCAAGGCGGTTAAAAAAGAAAAATGTCATCTGGGAATTGTCGTTGATCCGGATGTTGATAGACTCGCATTCATCCAGGAAGATGGAAAACCCTTTGGAGAAGAATATACGTTGGTGGCTGTTGCCGATTACATCCTGAGCAAAAAGAAAGGCAATACTGTTTCTAATCTATCATCCACCCGTGCGTTGCGCGATGTGACTGAAAAGCGTGGTGGCAATTATCAGGCTGCAGCCGTTGGCGAAGTAAACGTGGTTACCAAGATGAAAGAAACCAACGCAGTTATTGGGGGTGAAGGAAATGGCGGTATCATCGTACCCGACTTTCATTATGGCCGCGATGCGATGATAGGAATTGCCTTGTTCCTCACTCATCTGGCAAAATCAAAAATGAAAGCATCAGAGCTGCGCAAATCGTTTCCGGTCTATTTCATTTCCAAAAATAAGATTGAGCTCACTCCAAAAATCAACGTGGATGAAGTGCTTGAAAAAATTAAAGCGAAATACGCGCACGAAAACATCAACACCATTGATGGCGTAAAGATCGATTTTGAAAGAGAGAAGGAATGGGTGCACTTGCGCAAGAGCAACACCGAACCCATCATTCGCATTTATGCTGAATCTCAGAATGAGGAGAAAGCCGATGACCTTGCTCAACGAATCATTAACGACATAAAAGAAATTATTAAATAACGTCCACAGACCACAGTTGGCGGTCGATAGTGGTCTGTGTACTTTTGATCAATTATCAAGAAAATGAGAATCTACTTTGACAACGCAGCCACCACGCCACTCGATCCGGAAGTATTTGAAGCGATGAGGCCTTTTATGCTGGAGGATTTTGGAAATCCATCCTCCACGCATGCACATGGAAGGAAAGTGCGTGCCGCGATTGAATCAGCCCGCAAGAAAGTAGCGGAGTTGCTTAATTGCACGCCCGGTGAAATTATTTTTACTTCCGGAGGTACGGAAGCAGACAATACAATTATCCGGAGTGCCGTTGAAACGTATCAACTCAAACATGCTATCTCTTCTTCGATTGAGCATCATGCCGTAACGCATACGCTCGGATTGCTCGAAAAGCAAAACGTCATTCAATTACATCATGTAAGGCTTGATGAGAAAGGTCACGTTGACTTGAACCATCTGGAAGAATTGTTAAAAGAATTTCCCAAAGCATTGGTGTCGCTCATGCAAGCTAATAATGAAATCGGAAATCTATTGGACATGGAAGCCGTTGGAAATCTTTGTCATACTCATCATGCATATTTTCACTCTGATACCGTGCAAACCATCGGGCACTATCGCCATGACATGAAAAGACTAAAAGTGCATGGCATGGCTGCAGCGGCACATAAGTTTCATGGACCCAAGGGGGTTGGGTTTATGTACATCAACAAAGACAAGAAAATACATTCCTTCATGCAGGGAGGTGCACAGGAGCGCAATATGCGTGGCGGAACTGAGAATGTGTATGGCATCATTGGCATGGCCAGGGCATTGGAGATTTGCTATCGCGACATGGATGATCATAAAGCATACATCGAAGGATTGAAAGAACGGATGATTGAAAAATTAAAGTCGGGCGTGCCGGGTGTCACTTTTCATGGTGATTCTGTCAATTTTGAAAGAAGCCTTTACGCGGTCCTGAATGTTAGCTTACCCGAATCAGAAGAAAATGAAATGCTCCTTTTCAATCTCGACCTGAAGGGCATCTCTGCATCGGGTGGAAGCGCCTGTTCCAGCGGGGCATCAACAGGTTCTCATGTATTGGGCGCACTCTATCCAAATTCGAAACGCGGAGCCGTTCGCTTTTCTTTCTCCAAATACAATAAGGCAGAAGAAATTGATAGCGTGGCCAATGTGATGGAAGAAATTTACAAAGTAATCGTTTAGCGTACCGTAAACTGACGGCTTCCAAACCGGTTGGTGATTTCCTTTTCTAATTCTTCACGGTGATCGGGGTGAGCAATATTCATTAGTGCCAGGGCCCGTTGATGTAAATTCTTGCCATACAGATACGCAACACCATATTCCGTAACCACATAATGCACATGAGCGCGCGTTGACACCACGCCTGCTCCTTGCTTTAAGAAAGGAACAATCTTAGACTCTCCTTTCTTGGTTACGGATGAAATCGCAATGATGGGCTTGCCTCCCTCTGACAAGGATGCTCCGCGAATAAAATCCATTTGACCACCCACGCCTGAAAACTGGTAGGTGCCTATGGAATCAGAACACACCTGGCCAGTGATATCAATTTCGATAGCACTATTAATGGCCACTACCTTAGGGTTAGAGCGTATCACACGCCCATCATTTACATAGTCTGCTTCTAAAAACGCAAAACCGGGATTATCATCAATAAAATCGTAGAGCCTGTCAGTACCAAGAGCAAAAGAGGTTACTACTTTTCCGCGATGTTTCTTTTTATATGCATTGGTGACGACTCCATTTTTTATCAAATCAATTATTCCATCTGAAAGCATCTCGGTGTGAATACCTAAATCCTTGCAATGACCCAATGATTGTAACACCGCATCCGGTATCGCACCGATGCCCATTTGAAGTGTTGATCTATCCTCAATTAATTCCGCTATTTTATTTCCAATGATTCTCTCGGCATCAGAGGCCCGCATGCTATAATTTACCACCGGCAGCAAATCGTTAACCTCCACCATAGCATCCAATCGGCTACTATGAATAAATCCGTCTCCGTGCGTGCGTGGCATGTTTGGATTTATCTGGGCGATAACTTTTTTTGCGTGCTTCACGGCAGACTTAGCCACATCTACCGAAGTTCCCAAAGAACAGAAACCATGTTTATCAGGAGGGGAAACATGGATCATGGCCACATCGATTGGTAAAATACCTTTCTCAAAAAGTTTAGCGATTTCACTTAAAAAGATGGGGACATATTCGCCATTGTCACTATTCACACAGGCACGAATATTTTCGCTCACAAAAAGTGAGTTAAAATAAAAGCGATCTTTAAACTCAGGTTTAGCAATATCTAATTGACCTAATGTGCTTATGGCAAGCATTTCTACGTTGCGCAAATGGTCTGAATTTTCGGCCAGGGCCTTCAACAAGGAAATGGGAGTGGCGGCACTTCCGTGGATAAACACGCGATCTCCGGATTGAATCAATTTTACTGCTGCTTCCGCGGAAGTATTCTTCATGTTCATATTCCGAAAGGTAAAATGTGTTTTTGCATTTACATCTGATTTTGATCAGTTAATTAATTAATTTTAATCACATGGCCACTCCAATTTTTGTTTCGTTTATTGGTTCAGGTAATTTAGCCTGGCACCTTGCCCCCGCCCTGGATAATATGGGGTATGTAGTAAGAGAAGTTTATAGCCCTCATCCAAATCATGCGGAAGCACTCACGGAAAGACTCTATCAGGCTGAAGTAAAAGCTACGCTCGATTTTTCCACCAGCGATTCGAAGGTTTTTATTATCGCGGTGAGCGATGATGCCATTGCTGATATAGCGCGCGAAATTATTTTACCTGAAGATGCTATTCTTGTTCACACATCAGGAAGTCAACCCATTTCACAGCTTCAGTATGCTGCTACCCAACACCTGGGGGTTTTTTATCCGCTGCAAACATTTTCAAAATCCAAAAAGGTAGACTTTAAAGATATTCCCATTTTCATTGAAAGTTATACCGAAGAAGCTGGGCAGGCCCTGATGCAAATTGCAAAAAGCATCAGTAAAGAAGTGAGAAAAATCGGATCGGAAGAACGTAAAGCCTTGCACGTTGCGGCCGTGTTTGCCTCCAACTTTTCGAACCACATGCTCACCCTTGCAAAAGAAATTATGCAACAAAACAGCCTCGACTATGATTGGCTCAAACCCCTCATTACTGAAACCATTAATAAAAGTATGTACATGGGCCCTGAGGAAGCTCAAACCGGCCCTGCCAAACGGGCCGATTTAAATGTATTAGACATTCACCTGGATTTTTTAAAAGAGCAGCAATCCATAGCCGAAATCTATAAAGTAATCAGCCAACATATTATTGATACTCATTATGAGGGCTGATTTAAATTTGAGTATCTTGATTTAAAATTGATTCTTATGAAAATCATTGTTGCACTACTTTTAATCGCAATGCCCGTTCTATTGCAGGCGCAAAAGAATAAAAAAATCAATGACACAAAGGTTGTGATAATGTCATCAGAAACAATGAGTCAAAGCAAAGCCCTGTTTATTTTGAATGGGGTGATTCAACCTAACGACTCAATTAATAATCTGGACTCCATGAATCCCGACAATATTGAGAGCATCAACGTATTGAAAGGAGAACAGGCGATTTTACAATACGGAGAAGCTGGTAAAAATGGAGTCATTCTTGTCACCACCAAAACACCGGTTAAGAAAGAACCACTTTATATTTTAGATGGCGTTAAAATCAAAAGTATTGTTGGACTAAACTCCGATGACATTGAATCAATTCATGTCTTGAAAGGAAAAGAAAGCACTAGTGAATATGGCAATGAAGGAGAAGCTGGAGTTGTATTGATCTCCACCAAGAGCTCAAAGAAGCAGCACAGAAAATAATCAAACCTTCAAAAGCGTATTAAAAGGAAAAGTCAGGCTTATCACCTGACTTTTCTTCATTATTAAGCTCTGAAATTATTTTTGTGAAGCTCCTGCGGCTTGTACTTCTCCTTTAATGGTTAATTGTACAAATCCACTTTCGATATTGGCCGTTACAGTTACAGTTTTGTTGAACGCGCCTACGGCAGCTGCATTGTACGTTGCTTTTATAAAACCACTTCCACCCGGCATTACTTCTTCTTTTGTCCAACTTGGAGTTGTGCAACCGCAAGACGCCTGCACGTTGGTAATAATCATGGGAGTTTTTCCAGTATTAGTAAATTTAAATTCATGGGTAACGGGGGTTCCTTGTTTGATTTTTCCAAAATCATGAGAGGAAGAATCCCAGGTAAAAGCAGCGAATGCTGACTTTGCAGGAACCTGTTGCGCATAGGTTGTTCCAACCACAGTTGCGAAAAACGCGATAACGAGCAATTTTTTCATTTGATTTATCAATTTAGGTTTAAACTTAATTCCTTCTTTTGAACGGTACAAACTTCGTGATCAAAAACCACACCACCTGTTAACGAATGCCTAAAAAATGTTAAGGACTTGTTAATCAGTCAATCCAACCTAAATACTAGCTACATTTGTATGGTGAGCAGGTCTACACTCAGAATTGTCATTATTTTGGCGGCCCTTAGTATTGCCGGTATCACCGCCACGCAAATCTACTGGGTGCGAAAAGCATTTGATCTTAAAGAGAATCAGTTCAATCACGATGTAAACGCCTCACTGACCAGCGTTGCCAATAAAATTATAGAAATCGGCAAAACCCCTTCAGCGGCCAATAACCCTGTTAAGCAACTCTCCACCAATTACTTTGTCGTATTAGTAAATGGCCCCATTGACAGCAACCTGCTGGAATTTTTGCTGGTAACGGAATTTGAAAAACGCAACGTAACTGCCAGCTTCGAATACGGTATTTATGATTGTATTGAAAAGTGCATGGCGGGTGGAAAAAATGCCTCTCCTCAAAAAATAAGTAACCAAACCAATATCAACGAACTGCCCACCTGGAATAATGATGGCTACTATTTTGGTGTTATGTTTTCGGGAGTAGAAGCAAACCTAATCAGCCAGATGGGCATTTGGGGATTTTCATCTGTGGTGCTTCTTATCGTTATTTTCTTTTTTGTTTACACGCTGTTGGTCATACTCCGGCAAAGGAGGCTTTCAGAAATTCAGAAGGATTTCATCAACAACATGACTCACGAGTTTAAAACTCCCATCTCCACCATTGCCATCTCCACACAAGTATTAAAAGATCCGGGCATCGTACATTTTCCCGAGCGGCTGCTTAACTACGCAACCATTATTGAAAATGAAAATCAGCGTTTGAAGCAACAAGTAGAACGCGTTCTCCAAATGGCTCGCCTTGAGAAAGAAGATCTTGGATTAAAAAAAGAAACCATTGATTTTCATGATTTGATTCAGGAGGCTGTAAAAAACAAATCATTTCAAACTGCCAATGTCTCCATTCAATTAAGACTGGAGGCGTGTACCAGCATAGCAATCGTTGATAAACTGCACTTGGTGAATGTGATTTACAACCTGTTGGACAACGCCATAAAATACAATAACAGAAAGCCTGAAATTCTGATTTCCACCAGCACGCACAATAAAATACTTCGCATGGAAATTCAGGATAATGGTATTGGAATTCAAAAAGACAATTTGAAAAAAATCTTTCATCGATTTTATCGGGTATCTACTGGCAACTTGCACGATGTAAAGGGATTTGGTCTCGGACTTAGCTATGTAAAACGGATGGTGGAAGCGCACGAAGGAAAAATTACAGTTACCAGTGAACCTGAACGTGGCAGCATATTCACGATTCAATTACCTTTAGCTTCATGATCGTAAAAATTCTTTTGGTTGAAGATGACCCGAGCCTTGGTTTTGTAATTAAAGATAACCTGACTCTCAATGGATTTGACGTTACGCTCTGCGATAATGGTGCTGATGGATTTCAGACCTTCCAGGATAAGCCTTTTGATCTTTGCATACTGGATGTGATGATGCCCAGGCAAGATGGCTTCAGCCTGGCGAAAGACATTCGCGAAAAAGATAAGCAAGTGCCCATCCTATTTGTGACCGCCAAGTCCATGCTGGAAGATAAAATAGCGGGCTTTGAAAGTGGCGGAGACGATTACATTGTGAAGCCCTTCAGCATGGAAGAGCTGATATTGCGCATTGGTGTATTCCTTCGCAGAAGCAATCCAACCAATGGTCGTGAAGAAGTTTTCAATGTTGGCTCTTTCTCTTTCCACTTCACGAACTTAACCCTTCATCACGCAAGCGGATCTAAAATACTTACTCATAAAGAAGCGGAAGTATTGAAATTGCTTTGTGAAAACAAGAACCGCGTTTTAAAGCGAGAAGAAATATTAAAGGCGGTGTGGGGTGATGACGATTATTTTTTGGGAAGGTCCATGGATGTTTTCATATCCAAACTCAGAAAATATCTGAAGGAAGATCCCAGCGTTCAAATTGTAAACTACCACGGAGTTGGGTTTCGGCTGGAGGTAACTGTCTGAAACCTTGATTTAATTGATTCAGGGATTACCTGATTTAATACCCGTTAGAAAAGGCGATCGATTAATTTATCAACCGTCATTCCTTCTGCTTCTGCCTTAAAATTTCTGACGATTCTATGTCTCAACACAGGACTGGCTACTGCCCTCACATCTTCAATATCGGGTGAATATTTGCCGTTGACAATCGCATTGCACTTCGCGCCTAAAACCAAATACTGAGAAGCTCTTGGGCCAGCGCCCCACTCAAGATATTCATTAGCAACGGCTGAACCTTGCGGTCCGGGGCGTGTGGCCTGACTTAACTTCACCGCATACTCCACGACATTGTCTGCCACAGGCACTCTTCTCACTAAATGCTGAAAGTAGGATATCTCTTCACCTGATAAAATTTTAGAAACCTGTGGCAATTCATCGGCTGTGGTATTTTTAACAATATCCACTTCCTGCTGATAGGAAGGATAATCCAATAAAATGTTGAACATAAAGCGATCCAGTTGCGCTTCCGGCAGTGGATAAGTTCCCTCCTGCTCAATCGGGTTTTGAGTTGCCAATACAAAAAATGGCCGTGGCAAATCATACCGTATGCCTGCAATAGTTACAAGGTATTCCTGCATAGACTCCAACAGTGCCGCTTGTGTCTTGGGAGGTGTCCGGTTTATTTCATCGGCCAACACGATATTGGCAAAGATTGGGCCCTTCACAAAATGAAAATTTCTCTCCTTGTCCATGGTTTCCGCACCCACGATATCGGACGGCATAAGGTCGGGAGTGAACTGGATCCGCTTAAACTGTAAATCCAACGATTTAGAAATGGTTTGAACCAATAGTGTTTTGGCAAGGCCCGGTACCCCAACCAGCAGGGAGTGGCCCTGACAGAAAATTGCCGTAAGCACCAGTTTTACCACTTCCTCTTGCCCAACTACCACTTTTGCAATTTCCTTCCTTAGTTTTTCAAAGGATTGCCTCAGTGCATCTGCCGCTTCTACATCATTGGAAAACACGTGTGCCATACTTAGTCTTTGTTTGTTAAAAGATAGGAGTTTCTGTTTACATGGAAAAAAGAACTACACCAGCGGCACTACTCTAAGATTTTACAACCATTAAAGACAGGATCAATATTGATGAAAACATCTTGCCGCGCTTTGCTAAACCATTTGTCAAGGGCTTTATCTTTTTTCTCAGCCAAAGCTGCAGACTGAATACGGCTCCAGTCATCCTTTAAATTGGCCTGATGAGGCGGCAGTTTCTTTTTAAAATAAATAATACGAACAGCGTCTTTACCCTCATCGGTGCGGTATAAGAGAGACTTTGAAATATTTCCAACCTTCATGGTGTCGATATTCAGATAAACAACCGGATCAATATCGCGCATAGAAATTTTTGTTCCTCCATCCTGATCCGTAAAGAACCCTCCACCTCCTTTTGTTCCCTGATCATCAGAGTATTCTTTGGCAGCCTGTTCAAACTTGATACTGTCTCTCAAAATCATCGTGCGGAGACTATCCAGATATTTTTCTGCGTTGGCAATATCCTGAGCAGAAGGAACCGCTGAAATCAAGATATGACGTGGGTTATATTCATTACCTCTACGATCGATCAATTGCAGAATATGAAATCCAAAAGAAGACTCAAAAGGCTGTGATATCTCACCTATTTTTAATTTAAACGCCATCGCTTCAAACTGTGGCACCATGGCACCGCGCCCTACATAGCCCATCTCTCCTCCATTGTATTGGGCACTTGGGTCTTCCGAATTTTTCATGGCCAGCTCGTTAAAATTTTCACCATTCAAAATCCGTTCACGAAGTCCATTCAACTTTTTTCTGGCTTCTTCTTTTTGAGAGTTACTTACTTTGGCTTCGCGCACAAGTTGAGCCACCTCTACATCGGATGAATAAAAAGGTAAACTATCGGCAGGTATTTTATTATAAAAACGCCTTATCTCAGCCGGTGTAACTGAAATATTTTTGGTGATGCGCGTTGTCATTTCACGCGATAACAGTTGCTCTCTGATCTGATCTCTTAATTCTAATTTAATCTGCTCCAGCGTTTTTCCGTAGGTACGTTCCAGTTGCTCAGGAGAGTTACCTGAACTTTGCAGAATCATTTGCATACGCTGCTCGGTGTTCCCATCAACTTCAATGTCGGTGACAATCACCGAGTCGATCTCTGCTTTGGCAACCATCAATTTATTTAGGATTAACCTGTTGAAAAGTTCACAACGGGCATCTTCCGAAGCCGGGTTGCCCTCGGCCAAATACCCCTGATAGGCCAACTCCAACTCTGACTTTAATACAATATAGTTATCAACTTTACCGATGATCTTATCCACCACCAAACCCGTATCCTGAGCCGATGCAACACTCGAAAAAAGGGTAATAGCAGAAAGAACGCTAATTGCTAAAAACCTCGAAATCCTTACGTTTTGCAGCATTTTCATATACATCATCTTCCAATTTTCTCGCAAGTTCAACTTTTCTTTTATTTAAAATAATGTTTTCAATGTCTTGTTTTACGAATTCCAACGGGGATACGTTATCTGAAATTTTGTATGCGTCAATTTTAAGGAAATACAAAAAATCATCATCCGTGGTTTCATAGTAGTTATAGCTTCTTAAAAACTGAACCTTATTGGGTATTTCCGACAAAGGAGAATTGGCTACCAGCTTATCAAATTCAATCCAGGAAGAATCTCCCAAATGATAAGCCGCAGAAAAACCAATGCAGTACGACTTTAAATCGACCTGATCTTTACTTTTTTTTGAAAACATAAGTTCTTTAATCTGCTTGGTGCGCGGGGCACTTTTGGGCACTTTGATATACGTGCCCTGGATGATGTTCTGCTTTAAAATAAAATTGTCAAGTCCCTCTTTGTAATACTTCTCAATCTCCTGATCAGAGATACTGTCATTCAGGTTTTGTTTGATATAATAATTCTGGTACTCATAGCCGATGAGACTGTATCGGTAATCCAGTACCTTTCGCTCCACTTCCAATTCATTGATGTCAATGTTTTTCATGGCCTCATTAATCACCAGCTGCTTGCGCACCCAGCTGTTTACGTAAGCTGTAACTCGTGCCACACTATCCGTTGACTCTACTCCCATGGGTGCAATTCCAATTAATTCGTCCTGATATAAATAGGAGTTGCCTACCCGCGCTACGCGTTTGCGCAAAGGTTCGTCTTCACCGGCTTCTTTCTTAACTCTGATAAAATCGCAGGAGCCCAACAGAATAATAAAGATCAACCACGGATAGAATGAACTTCCTTTTCTTAGCAATGTAAACGATGAGTTATTCATTGTTACTCTCATTTTACTACGTTGTTCACACAATGCATTACTTCTTTTTAGTCAATTCAGTTAACACAAATTTCTTCCCTTTATTATTCATTTTCACAGGGAATTTTTTTCTTAACTCGTTTAGCCACGCTTTTTCCAGGTAATCCTGATAATCTGAAATAACACTTGACCGTGCCTCTTCAAAACTTTTTACACCGGGTGCTACCAGGCGCTTCACTTCCACAAGGTAAAATTGTCCGTCCACTTCAGCTTCTTGCAAACCGGCAGACCAGTTGATGCGATCAATCACCTTGCTATCTTTTCGTTCATACAATCGAAATGGCTGTATGGATTTGAACTTCTTAAGATCGTCATTACCGATAGAGTCTCCGCTGTTTACTTTAGTCATTATTCCGGTAATAATTGCCTTATCGGAAGCTGTGAAGATACGTGCCTCAAGGCGATCGCCTGCCTGATACTTAGTTTTGTTTTCCTCATAAAACTTTCGCTGACCTACTGAGTCCTCCGATGCTTTATTCCATACTTCCTTCTCCATAATATCAAAAAGCAAAATGCCCTCGCGATATTCGGTGAGTAAACTTTTAAATTCAGGATGTTCGCGTTGAAGCTTCTCTTCTTCTGCTTCCAGAATTTTATCTTCAGCAAAGCCATCATACAATTGTTTCATGTAGGCCGGTGGTGTCATATTAACCGATGTCTGATTTACTTGAATATATTGAACAAACTCGGATGCCAATGTTGGTTTGCCTAGAATTGTGAATACCGCCTGAGAATTCAGTTCCTCACTTCTGGGGAAGTGCCATTTACTCTTTATCAGGGTGGAGTCTGCCAAGGCAAAAATTTTATCCTTCACAGCCCGATCTTCTGAGAATTCATATTCTCTTTTACGTTTGTCGCTTAATGCCTGTTTTGAAATTTGCAGACGCTCATCCCGGTTCAGTCTGCGCTTCAGTGCTGGCTCCATTTCAGAAAATGAAAGTAGTGGAATCTTCTTCTCTAGTCGTATGATATGCCAACCTATATTGGATTGAAAGGGATCTGATATATCTCCTGCCTGCTTCATGGCAAAAGCGGTCGCTTCAAACTCGGGCACTGATGCCAGTGCTCCTATGCCGAAGGCTCGCAGTCTTCCTCCCGTATTTTTAGTGGCGGCATCATCCGAATATTCTTTGCATACCTCCTCCCAATTTCTTCCCGCCTTTAGTTGATCATACACTTCAAAGATTCTTCCTTTTACTTTGTTGTCATCAGGTGCATTTGTGCGCAATAATATGTGCGATACTTCCACCTCACCACGAGCAGGCTGACGATCATACACTTTGAGGATGTGATAACCAAATTGGGTTCTTACGATAGAAGAAATTTCACCAGGCATGGTTTGATAGGCGGCTTCTTCGAAAGGATACACCATTTGCATGGCTGTGAAATATCCAAGACTTCCAAAATTATATTTAGCGGATGGTTCTTCTGAAATCTCTCCGGCAACTTTTTCAAAACTTTCGCCCTGCATTACCCGGTTGCGGGCCATCGTAATTTTCTCAAATGCCGCAAGGGTATCAGAAGGTGGTGAGTCCGGCTTCACCATAATCAGGATATGAGATGCCTTTACTTCTTCGGTCAGTCGCTGGTAAGTGTCCTTCGTGAGTTTATCGAGCGCATCGGGTTCGGCCCGGTAGGGTCTTTTTAACTCTTCGCGATAGGTTTTGAATTCCTTATTAAATTTCTGTGTGGTGTCCAAACCACGGGCATGCGCTTCTGCTATCTTCAATTTGAAATTGACCAGCAAATCAAGATATTCTTTTACGCTTTCCTCCTTGGAGGCCTCTGCTCTATTCAGTGAATTCTTACGATACAAGTGTAAAAACTCATCGGTAGTGACTTCGGCATTATTAACGGTAAACAGAGTTAAATTCTTCTTTTCCGGTTTAACCTGCGCGATGGCTGTGAACGTCAAAAATACAATCAAAACAGAAACAATTATCCGCATAATTCAGAGTTACAAGTACTTAATAGGATTGCAAAAATAGGATTTTTACGGGTGTAGAACTAACCGGCACTCCACCTGAAAGGAGGCACTGAGTTCATCAAGGTTTAATTTCTTTGGTAAGGCGACACACATTTTTGTTATCTCTGCGCAAATACTCCACATTGTCCATAATGGCCTTCACCAGGCGTATGCCAAGGCCGCCTTTCCTTTTCTGATGGATAAGGTTGTCCAGCTCGGGCTCGTGAAATTCATTGATATCGAAGACGGAACCATCGTCAATAATTTCAAATATCAGTTTGCCTTTTGAGGGTGTATCGATATGCAACTCGAGAAGATGATCCGGATTACAATGATGAGCATGGATCATCAGGTTAGAGCACATCTCATCCAAAGCCAGTACGATGGCACTCATTTCAACCTCGGGCACACCCTCGTGCTTGAGCGAATGACGCACAAACTCCCGGATACCCTTTAGGTTGTTCAGGCTACACCCTATGTTATACTGATAACTCATTGGCCAATGTCTTAGCTTCCTGCTTGTTCTGTTTTATATAAAGTAAATCAGCCAACCCCAAAATGCTAAACGTGTTGGCCACCTTTTCTTTCATTCCAAATAA
>Ga0163153_10003148_pt1 | contig 22509 bp, 27 predicted proteins | sample OliLakLV19MP6IB1_FD_148629 | JGI IMG/M metagenome (GOLD analysis project Ga0163153, IMG submission 148629) | Freshwater microbial mat bacterial communities from Lake Vanda, McMurdo Dry Valleys, Antarctica - Oligotrophic Lake LV.19.MP6.IB-1 | ecosystem: Environmental > Aquatic > Freshwater >...
TTCGGAAGCCGAGCCCGGTGATACCGCCCACGCCGCCCAGTGGCGGCAGGCCCTCGGTGCGCCGATCGTCGAGCCAGATCATCGCCGGGCGCAGCGGCCGGCCGCCGGCATCGGTGACGACGACCGTCCCGCGTTGCGTGGTCAGGGCGACGCCGGCCAGGGCATCGGGGCGCACCGCGGGATCGGCGAGGACGCGCTGCGTCGCCTCGACCAGCGCGCCCCAGTGCACGTCGGGGTCCTGCTCGGCCCAGCCCGGATGGGGGGCCACATAGGCGATGATCGGGACGCGGGCGCTGGTCACGAACGTGCCGTCGGGCGCGATCACGTGGGCCCGCACGCTCTGGGTGCCGACATCGATGGCGACCACGAGGTCCGCCTGGGACCGTGTCACCGATCGTCCTCCAGGAGCACGCCGCGATTGAGGATACCGTCAGGATCGAAGCGCGCGACCGCATCGGCCAGGCTGGCCATGCCCAACGGCCCGCGCTCGGCGGCGAGGTACGGCGCGTGGTCCGTGCCGATGCCGTGCTGGTGGCTGATCGTCGCGCCGTGGACCACGATGGCCTCGCTGGCCGCGCGCTTGAGGCGTCGCCAGCGATCCATGGTCTGGTCCGGGTCCGCGGCGACCCGGTAGAGGTACGTCACGTACAGGCTGGAGCCCGTCGGGTACAGGTGCGACAGGTGGCTGAACGCATGGACGCGCTCGCCCTCGTCGTCCAGGCCATGGCGCAGCGCCGGACCGATGGCGGCGGCCAGGGCCGGGATCGATGACCACGGCGCGGCGGTCTCCAGGGTGTCCACCGCGTAGCCCGCCTCCCATAGCGCGTGGCGCGCGTACGGCCCGCGGAAGCGCTCGCGCCGCCAGGCCGGACCGAGGCCCGGCACGCCGATCCCGCGCGCCCGGCGCACGAGCGTGGCGACCTCACCCTCCGTCGAGCGCACGACCGAGGTGGAACCCGCGAACCCGACGAGGACGAGGCAGCTTTCCGGTCCGTGTCCGCGCCAGCGCACGTAGCGCTTGAGCCAGCGCACGCCGCGGGCGTCGCCGGCCATCGACAGCATCGAGTGCGTCTCCGCCGGCGTCGAGACGCGCACGAAACGCAACGGCAGGCCGGCTCGAGCCAGCGTCCGGCCGAGTTCCAGGGCGTCCTCCCAATCGCGCAGCCGGTAGGCACGCACGATGTCGCGAGCGGGACGCGGTCGCGAGCGGACGATCACGTCGGTGATGACGCCGAGGCGTCCCTCGGAGCCCAACACCAGCTCGCGCAGGTCCGGACCGGCGGCGGACGCGGGGTACGGGGCCAGGTCGAGGCCGCCCGCAGGAGCCTCCAGGTGACCACCGGCGAAGAGCGCCTCGATGCGCCCGACGCCCATCGATTGCGACCCGGACGAGCGCGTCGCCACCCAGCCGCCGACCGTCGACCACTCGAACGATTGCGGGACATGGCCGAGCTCCAGGCCGTACGGCTCGAGCGCCGTCTCCACGTCCGGGCCAAAGGTCCCGGCGCCGAACGTCGCCAGCCCGGAGCGCTCGTCGAGGCCGCGCAGGCCGGCCATCGCGGCGAGGTCCATGGTCACCACCGGTCGCGTGTCGGCACGGACCGACACGCCACCCACGACGCTGGAGCCCGCGCCGTACGGGATGCACCGCCAGCCGGCCGCCCGCGCGCGTTCGAACAGCGAGCAGACTGCGGTCGCGTCGGCCGGGCGGGCGACGGCATCGGGGACGGCCGGCAGGCGACCGCTGCGCAGGGCGATCCAGTCGGGCAAGCTCTGACCGCGCGCTCGGCGGACTCGATCCTCGGGCGCCAGCGACAGGCCGAGCGCCGCGGCGTCCGCGACATCGATGCGCGACGGCGGCACGGCCGCCACGACGGTCTCCAGCGGCGCGTCCCGGGGCGGCGTGCCCGGTCCGACGACCTGGCCGAGCATCGTCAGGGCGGTCTCGGGCAGCGTCATCGTCACGTCGGTCGCACCCCAGCCGTTCCAGCGTCGCTCGCTCGTCATCGACGCATGATGCGGGACGGGCGCCGTGCGAGGGCCGCCGTTCCCGCCTTCCGAGGCGATGGGGCACACTGCCAGCGATGGCTGATGACGATGCGCCGGACTCCGCGCCGAGGACCTCGATGGGCCGCCTGCGGGCCAGTGCCGAGGCTGCGGCCGAACCGCTCGTCGGGGGCGTGACCTCGGCCATCGGCGCGGCCATCCAGGCCATGCCCTCGCTGCCCGGTCACCGCGTCCGGGCAGTCAGACGGCGCGGCCACGTGCCGCTGCCATCGCTGTCCGACCTGTATCCGCGGGCACGCCTGGCGCGGCCAGTGGAGATCGGCTTCCGGACCATCGACGTCGACCACATCCGGGGCACGGCTGTCGGTGGCGGCGATCAGCGCGGTGGCGACTTCCTGCCGTTGCGCCCGTTCCGAGGCTCCAACTGGCAGGCTCGATGGCAGCGCCTGCGCCGGGCCCACGACCAGCTCGCCGACCTGCCGCCCATCGACGTCGTGAAGCACGATGGCGGCTACTGGGTCATCGATGGCCACAATCGCGTGGCGCTCGCGCTGTACGCCGGTCAGTGGGACATCGACGCGACCGTCGTGGAGCTCGTGCCACCGGGCGGCCAGCGCACGGAGCCCATCGGCACACTGGCGGCGGAGGTCGAGGCGTCGCGTCTGGTCCGCGGCCGGGTCGATGCGGCGACCGCGGCGGCGGATCCGTCGGGCACCCGGGGCACCGCGACCACCCGGGGCGCCGCGGCCGCGGAGGGCACGGCGGCCGCGGAGGACGCCTGATGGTCCGGCGCCTTACCGTCACCTGGCCCGACCCGCGACCGTTCGCCGGCCGCGATGGTCGGCCCATCCGCTGGCTGGCCGTGTCCGACGACCCGGACCCGGCATTGGACCATGCGACCAATCGGACCGACCTCGGCGTCCTGGATGCCCTCGTCGGATGCGGCGACCTGGAGCCGGACTACCTGTGCTTCCTCGGCGACGCGTTCGCGGTCCCACTCGAGTACGTGCGCGGCAACCACGATCACGGCGTGCGCTGGACGGACAGCGTGGCTGCGTCAGCGCCCCGACCGCTGCAGAGCGGGAGGATCCACGAGATCAGCGGCCTGCCCGTGGCGGCCCTGGAGTGGCCCGGGTTGCGCCACGACGGTCGCCGCCGACATGACCGGTCGGCGTGGCTGGACACGGTGGGCGTTGCCGGTCGACGCGGCGTGGGCCGGCTAGCTGGTCGCGACGGGCCGGTGGTCGTGCTCAGTCACGCCCCACCGCGTGGTCTCGGCGATCGCGCCGCCGATCCATATCACGTCGGCTACGCCGGCTATCGATGGCTGCTGGAGCGCTGGCATCCGCCCCTGTGGCTCCACGGGCACGTGCCGCCCGCCAGCGTCGACGGCTGGCGCGTAGCCCACGACGGGACGGAGATCGTCAACGTGACCGGCGCCGTGCTCATCGAGATCCGGCCACCGGGCTGAGCGGGGCTCAGAACGGCGGCCAGGGCACCGCCGGCCAGGTCGGGGAGGGGAGCGGGAACCGACCGGACGCGAGCAACGCATCGGCCCGCCGGACCGTGGCCTTGACTTCCACCGAGCGAAGCAGGCCGCGCAGTGTCGCGCCGAGCTCCCCATCGAGCGCGTCGCGAACCCGCTCCAGGCCGGCCAGTTCGTCCGGCTCGAAGGGCTCACCGCGCCAGCCCCAGAGCACGGTCCGGAGCTTGGGCACGGGCGAAAAGCACACGCCGTGGTCCACGCCGTGGATGCGCTGTCCGCCATCGACCGGCAGGATGTGGCCGCCCTTGCGGTCGGTGTTGTTGACGATGGCGTCGAAGGTCGCCATGCGGCGGAGGCGGATGTCGTCCTCGACGACCAGCGCGACGACGTCGACGTCGTCGTCGGGCTCGATGAACGCCTGCAGCATGCCCTCGCCGAATGGCCCGTCGCGCAGGATCGTCGGCGGCACGATGTCCCAGCCGATGGCCTCCGAGACGTGCCACGCGGCGACCTCGCGGCGGGTCAGCGTCCCGTCGGGGAAGTCGTCCAGGGGCCGCTCCCCGATGGTCGGCTTGTAGACCGCGTCGAGGACCTGCGGCGGCGCCGGGTCGTCGCAGATCCGGGTCACGCGTACGAACAGCGCGTTGTTGCTGGAGCCCATGATCCGTCCGAGGACGTCGATGGAGCCCTCGCGCAGCACGTCGAGGGTCGTCGGCCGGTCGAGGGTCATGGTCGGGGGCGCGCTCGGGGCCGGCCGCTAGTTGACGTAGTGGCCGTTGCGGCGCGGGCAGATATGCCCGATCGGATCGAGCGGTGCGCCGCACAGCGGACACGGCGGGCGGCCGGCGGCCACGATCCGCGTCGCGCGCTCCACGAAGATCCGTGCGGACGCCGCCGACATCCGCACGCGGAGCAGGTCCGGGCCGTCCTCGTTCTCGTCGTCATCCTCGTCGGGATCGACCGCCTCGCCGTCCTCGTCCTGGGCTCGCGCCTCCACCAGGACGATCTCGTCGTCACCATCCCAGCCAAGGGTCAGTGAGCCGGCCCGGAACGCCTCGTTGATGGGCTCGTCGAGGGGCCCGGTGTCGATGGCGGTCGCCGCAGGTTCCGTCCCCGGCGCGACCCCGCGCCGGTCCAGCTCACCGAGGAGTTGGCCGAGACGGTCGGCGAGGACCGCGACCTGGACCTTCTCCAGGGCCACGGACACGATCCGGGCGCCGTCACGGGCCTGCAGGAAGAAGGTGCGGTCGCCGGGCTGGCCGACCGTGCCGGCGATGAATCGGTCGGGCGGATCGAAGAGGTAGCGTCGTCGGGGCATGGTCCGGACTGTAGCGCAGGTCGGCGTTTCGCTGCGCCGAGGGTCAGGAGACGCGGATGCGCCGGTCGTGCCAGCCGCGCGCACCGTCAGGCGCCGGTGGCGAGGACAGCTCCACCTGGACCACGCCGTCGCCGTCCGTCGCCCGGACCTGGATGACGTGCTCGCCCGGCGTGGCGTCCCAGCGGATCAGCCACTGGACCCAGGTCGTATCGGCGATGGGCGACGACAGCTCGGCGTCGCGCCACGTGCCGTCGATGGCGACCTCCACCCGGCTGATGCCGCGGTCGGGGGCCCACGCGACGCCGGCGATCGGCACGCGCCCGGCGGCGACGTCGCGGGTCGGCGTGTCGATCCGGGACTGGGTCAGGATGGGGCCCTCCTTGGCCCATCCGAGGGGGACCCAGTAGCCATCGAACCCTTCCCAGGTGGTGACCTCCAGGTCGGACAGCCACTTGGTCGCCGACACATACCCGTACAGGCCGGGGATGATCAGGCGGGCCGGGTAGCCGTGCAGCGGCGGCAACGGCTCGTCGTTCATCTTCACCGCGATCATCGGCTCGCGGGAGGGGTCCATGACCCAGGCCATCGGCATGCCCGCGGTCCAGCCGTCCACGCTGCGACCGACGAGCTGCGTCGCGTTCGACTGGACACCGGCCAGGGCCAGGACGTCGCGCAGCCGGACGCCGGTCCACTTGGCGTTGCCGACGAGACCCCCGCCGACCTCGTTGCTGACGCACGAGATGGTCACGTACTGCTCGAACAGGGGCAGGCCGACGAGCTCCGCGAAGGTCAGCGTCGTCTCGCGGTCGACCAGGCCGTGGATGCGCAGCGTCCACGCGTCGGCGTCGACGCTGGGCACGAGCAGGGCGGTGTCGATCCGGTAGAAGCGCTCGTTGGGCATGACGATGGGCGTCAGGCCAGCGACCGTCGGCGCCAGGTCCTGCGCCTGGCTCAGCGGCGCCACGACCTCCGATGCCGGCGGGATGGCCGAGCCCTCGGTCGGGGCGGGAGCGGTGCGCGTCCCCTCCAGCAGGGAGCGTCCGGTGAGCCCGGCGATGACCGCTCCGACGCCGAGCCCGGCCGACTGGAGCAGGAACGAGCGACGGGCCGGCGAGGGCATGGCCGCCGTCGGATCGGTCGGCGCGGACGCGGCGCCTAGCCGGTCCAGGAGCCACGACAGGGCTTGCAGACCGATGCCGACCGACAGGGCGACGCTGGCCGCGACCATGACCGGGCTGGCCAGCGGATCGCCCAGCGACGCCACGAAGCCGACGATGCCGAAGGCGATGAAGCCGGCCATCGCGATCGCGAACGAGCGCCGCGCGAGGACCCCGATGACGGCCCCGATGGCGATGGCGACGATGGCCACGAAGAGCTCCAGGGCGAGCTTGTCGTTCGTCCCGAAGAGCGCGACCACGAAGTCCTTGGCGCCCGGCGGCTGAAGATCGATGACGACCTGGCCGACAGCGGCGATGAGCGACGTCGCGCCCGGGAGGATGCCCGCCAGCAGCTCGGAGACGCCCAGTGCCAGGGCGGCACACACGCCGCCGGCCAGCGCGGCCAGGGCGGCAGGCCGGCGCAGTGGGGTGGCGGGGCTGGACAGGGGCGTCGTGGTCATATCGACATCGTGGCGTCTCGATATGACATTCGCGTGTCGAGCGCGAACGGATCAGGCACGCAAGCGAGCGGTCCAACGACCGCCCTCGCTGGCGACGTGCAAGGGCAGGCCGAACGCCGCCTCCAGCACATCGTCCCGTAGGACGTCCTGGATGGAGCCGACGGCCACCACCTGACCGTCGGCCAGGACCAGGGCATGCCCGAATCCGGGTGGGATCTCCTCGAGATGGTGGGTCACGAGGATCGTCGCCAGCGGCCGGTCCGCGGCGGCCAGCTCGGCAAGGTCGGCCAGCAGCCACTCCCGGGCGGCGAGGTCAAGGTTGGCCGCCGGCTCGTCCAGGATGAGCAGGTCCGGGTCGGGCATCAGGGCGCGCGCGATGGACACCCGCCGGCGCTCCCCGGCGGACAGGGTCTCGAAGGCCTGCTCGGCACGGTCGCCGACGCCGAGGCGGGACGCCAGGGCCAGGGCACGCTCGTGATCGGCCGGTTCGTAGACGTGCCACCACGGCTCGGTGGCGCCGTGGCGCGCGGTCATGATCAGCGTGTGTGGCGTGAGGTCACCGCGGAGGGTCGCCTCCAGGGCGCTGCTCGCGACGCCGACGCGGCGCCACATGTCGCGGGCATCGGTGCGCCCGTAGCGCTCGCCCAGGACCTCGACCGTGCCCGATGTCGGCCACAGGCGCATCGACGCGACGGACATGAGCGTGGTCTTCCCCGAGCCGTTGGGCCCCAGGACGACCCAGCGCTCGCCCGGCGCGACCGACCAGTCGAGCGGGCCCAGGATGGTCCGACCGGCACGCCGGACGACGATGGCGCGAAGCGAGACGGCGGCGGGCTCCACGGGACGTCCGGTCAGGACGGTGCGGCGGAGGGCGCCTCGGTCGGGGGCGGTGTCGGCTCGGGCGTCGGTTCGGGCGTCGGTTCGGGCGTCGGCTCCGGCGTCGGCTCGGGCGTGGCTTCCGGAGTCGGTTCCGGGGTCAGCGACGGCTCAATCGACGGCGACTCGCTGGGCGATGCGTTGGGATCCGGCGACGGCGGCGGGCAGGGCAGGGCCGCGACCTCGGAGCCGGTCGGCGACGGCACGGCGAACGATGGGATGACGCCACTGGCATCCGGGGTCGGCAGCGGGATGCACGACGGCGACGGGCTCGGCGAGCCGCAGCCATCGCCCTCGATGAGCGGTCCCCAGGTGGCGCCGAGCGGTCGGAACCCGCCGTTGTAGAAGTACGACGTGCGCGTCCGATCGGGGCCGCCGACCGTGCCCGGACCCTGTTCCGCGCGCCGGATCCAGTCCTGGTTGAATGGCTCCCAGGCGTCGAAGCGGTTCTCGAAGGAGAGGCCGCTGTCGGTCATCCACTGCAGGACCGCGCCGCCGCAGGTGTTCGTCGGTCGTCGGTCGTCGGGCTGCGTGCCCTCGATGAACCACTCCTCCAGCGCGCCGTCGCCATCGGCCAGCGCGCCGGTGAACGGGTCGATGGCGACCTTCACGAGGCCGCCCGGTCGAGCGAAATTCGCGACCGGCCACTCCGCGCTGGCCTCGGTGAGGAAGCCCTGCCAGACGTACGTGGAGATATCGATCGAGAAGACCGGGGCGTCGGCGGTGGACACCGGCGTGTTGTCGCTGTTGCCGTTCCACACGCCGACGGCCAGGGCATACGCGCCGGCTTCCCGGTCCTCAGTGCTGGGTTTGGCGATGTAGCCGTAGGCGTTGAGGTCCTTGGCGTCGTTGTTGGTGCCCGTCTTGAGCGTGGCCGGGCGGCGCTCGTCGCCGGCGGTCCGGATCTGGAACTCGCCCCAGAACGGGTTGACCCGGCGGATGGTGTTCTCGTTGAGGATGTCGGTGACGATCCATGCCGCCTGCTCGCTGATGATCTGCTCGCCCTCGGGCGTGACGTACGGGTCCAGGACGTCCGCGCCGGACCGGTCAGCGATGCGCAGGATCGTCGTGTGGCCGACCGTCCGCCCGCCATTGGCCAGCGTCCCGTAGGCGGTCACGAGGTCGATGGGCCGGACCTCGGCCACGCCCAGGGCCAACGTCAGACCCGCGTCGCTCGTCTCACGCTGGAACTGCATGCCCAGGTCCTTGGCCCGCTGGAACACGTGGTCCACGCCGTTCACGGCCACGGCCTTGACCGACGGGATGTTGAGCGAGAACTGCAGCGCGGTACGCACCCGGACGGGGCCGCGCTCCAGCCGGTCCGCGTTGTTGGGCGTATAGCCGCCCCCGAAGTCGGTGGCGGTGTCCATGAACACCGTGCCCGCGGTCATCGTCCGGTCGTCGATGCCGACGGCGTAGTTGAACGGTTTGAACGCCGAACCCGGCTGGCGGAAGCCCTGGCCGATGACGTCGTACTGCGGCTGGAACTCCGGGCTGCTCACGGTCGCGTAGTAGCGCGCCGAGCCGACGTAGGCGATGAGCTCGCCGGTCTCGTAGTCGTAGGCGACGAGCGCGCCGTTGCGCACGTTCTTGTCGACAAGGTTTTCCATCCACGGCTCCCACTCGAAGCCGAGCTGCTCCGCGACGGCCTGTGGGTTGCTGCGATGGGGGACGTGGGCGGCCACCTCCACCCAGCGCTCGGCGATGCGCTGGATGCGCAGGTCGACGGTCGTGGTGACGCGCAGGCCTCCGCGCTCCAGGGCAGCGCAGGTCGTGGCCTCTTCGCCGCACAGCTTGGTGGTCAGCTCGTCACGGACGGCCCACACGAAGTGGGGCGCCTGCCAGCGCGGCGTCGTCTGGCGGGCCAGCACGACCGGCTCGGATTGGGCGGCCGCGAAGTCGGCGGCCGAATAGGTGTCCTTGGAGATGGGCGTGCGTGGCTCGGTCAACAGGTCCAGCACGGTGTTGCGGCGCTGGACGATCTTGGTGTCCTCGGGCACGACCAGCGTGCTCTCGGCGGGCGGGCACTCGTCACCCTCGGCGATGTCCACGCCGCACTCCACGACGGCGTTGCGGACGAGGTCGTAATTGGACGGCGACTGCGGCAGGGCGGCGATGATGGCCGCCTCGGCTGGGGTCACGTTCTCTTCCGCGAAGGCCTTGCCGAAGTACGTCTCGTAGGCCGCCTTCACCCCGTAGGTCTGGTTCCCGTAGTAGTTCTGGTTCAGGTACGCGGTGATGATCTCGTCCTTCTCCAGCACCTGGGTCACCCGGATCGACTGGATGATCTCCTTGAGCTTGCGCTCGACGGTGCGGCCGGGCTCCTGGACCAGATCCTCCGGCAGGAGCATGTTGCGGACCAGCTGCTGGGTGATCGTCGAGGCGCCGCGACTGTCGCCGCGGATCGAGTCGAGGCCGGCGGCGACGATCGCCAGGGGGTCGAAGCCGGAGTTCTCCCAGAACGTCTTGTCCTCGATGGCGGTCGTGGCGTCCAGGATGATCGGCGGGATCTCCTCGAAGGTGACGACCTCGCGCTTGAAGTCACCGAAGCGCGCCAGCTCCGTCTCGCCGGTCCGGTCGTACACGATCGACTCCTCCGGCAGCTGGTAGTCGAGCAGGCTGAGCGGGTCCGGCATGCTCTCGGGATCGGCCAGGCTGCTGAACGCGGACACGACCGCGATACTGCCGATGGCGCCGATGCCGGCCATGAACGCGAACAGGATGACGGCGATCCAGCCGAGGGTGGACTGGGATCGGCGCGGGGTTCGACGGGGCGCAGCGGGGCGGGCGGCAGGCGGGCGAGCGCCGCTGCGGGATCTGGGTTGGGACACGCTGGGGGAGTCTCCGAGATGCCTGGGGTGTGTGCGCGGACAGGATGCCCCAGATGGCCGTTCTGTGACGTTCCGCGCGTGCTACGGGGTATCGCAGGGGCATCGCAGTGTCGCGGCGGGCGCGGCGGGCGCGGCGGGCGCGGCAGGCGCGGAGGGCGCGGTGGGCCTACTGGCGGAACAAGGCTCGCAGGGCGCGACGAAGCGGATCGATGAGGATCGCCAGGCCCAGCGCGATCACGACCGCGAGCAGGCCATGAGCCAACCCGTTCCCGGCCTCGTAGCCGGCGATGCCGCTGGCCGTGCGAGTGGCATCGAATGGGACCGGATCCGTCCGTGTCCGTCCATCCCTGGTGCGTCGTCGTCGTTTCATGGCGTCACCATACTGCGACAACGTTCCGAACGCGTTACGACGCGGTGGCCGGTACGGAGGCCGCCGCCGCCGCATGCGTCGAGGTCCGCGAGGACGGTGCCCACGCACTCACGTCGGAACGGTGTCTGACAGGCGCACGCTCGTGTGAGGCGCGGATCTGCGATGAACGAGCGTGACCGGCGCGCAGATCCGACGCGAATCGCACGATCCGCGCCCGGTCCACGCTCCTTCGTGTCGAAACCGCGTCTGACAGACGCACCAACCGTTCTGCATCGAGCCATCGGCAAGGACGGCGGCCACGCGCTGGAGGTGCATCTCACCGAGCGGGTCGGACCGACGGCTCTTCAGTCCACGAACTGCAGAGGCGTCACGACGAAGTCGTCCGGCAGGCGGATGCCGGTCGCGTGGTTCGGGCAATAGCCGTTGGGGACCTCACCGAGACTGGCTGCTGTGGTCGAGTCTGGCAAGATTGCTCAATGCCAATGGCGGAGATGGGCGACACCGTGGACATCGTCGGTTCTCCGGAAACGGTCGCAGCGGGTCACGCGGGCCGGAGAGGCATCTGCTACGGCTTCACGACGCCGTCCGTTACGGGCGTTGACGTCATCGGGGACGCCGGGGACGACGTCGCCATCAACGTCGGCTTCGAGGACGGAGCGTCCGCTTGGTTCCATCCTTCATTGGTCTCATTCGTGGGCCTGAATGCCGGACAGGTCGCCACCGTGGGCAACAAATCGTTCGTGCGCGGCGCCGATGGAGGCTGGACCGAGGTCCCTGAGTAGTCGCGCTCGGTCCGCGTACGGCAGCGGCGTCACGAAGAAGTCATCAGGCAGGCGCACGCCGGTCGAATGGTTCGGGCAGTAGGGGTTGGCTCCTCGGTGCGAGCTATAGGCTGACGGGTTTGCGACCTCAGCGTGACTGCTGCGGGGAGTTCGCGGGGCCTCGCCGACGGGCCTGTTCGTCACATATGCTGCCGTCGTGGAAGACGTGACCTGCAGCGCATGCGACCAAGTCATGGACGGTTCGTCCTGTGTCCAGCGGATGCACGTCCTATCAGGCTTGGGCAAAGCGGTTGAGCCATACGGTGCCGAGGCTTGGTGGACGGAATTCCACGGGCCGCCACCGGACGCCGCCTGCCACGACTGCGGCGTCCGCCTCGGTGGATTTCACCACGACGGTTGCGATATGGAGCGTTGCCCGCACCATGGCGGGCAGGCGTGGGGCGACGAGTGCGAGGTGATCGACGGACCTTGACCTGTGAAGGCTCAGTCCACGTACTGCAGCGGCGTCACGACGAAGTCGTCGGGCAACGTCACGCCGGTCGCGTGGTTCGGGCAATAGCCGTTGGGGACCTCAGCGGGACTGCTGCACTGCGAAGCGTGAAATCGCATTGACGTCCCCGTTCCAGAAGTCCTCGACCGCCTGCCACGCCCGACGCGTCGTCGGTTTGAGGTACGGGACCCACACCTCGTTGTCCAGCTCGGTGATGTTCGAGTTCTGGAGGTCTTCCAGCAAGCCGACCATGACGAGCGTCACAGCTTCGTCGTCACCCTCGTGGAGGCATCGCTCGACCGAGGCGAAGAAATCATCGAAGTTGGTCGTATCGCCTGTGCGCAGCTTGCCCGCGAGGAAGAGAGCGACGGCCGCCATTTCGAGGTAGGAGAGCCCGCCGCTGGCAGGGTCGGCGTCGTGCTCCACGAGGAGCGAGGCCAACGCCGGCCAGTCAGCTTCGAGGGCACCCCGGACGTCACTTGCCTCCATTCACTGGAAGCCTAGTCTACGTATTGGAGAGGCGTAACCACGAAGTCATCGGGCAGCTTCACGCCGGTCGCGTGGTTCGGGCAATAGCCGTTGGGGACCTTGTCAAGGTACTGCTGGTGGTAGTCCTCGGCGTAGAAGTATCGATCGACGGGGCGGATCTCCGTGGTGATCTCGCCGTGGCCCGCGCCCGTCAGGCCCACCTGGTAGGTGTCCCGTGACGCCTCGGCGGCGGCCTGCTGCTCGTCGTCGGCGGTCAGGATAAGCGACCGGTACTGGGTCCCCCGGTCGTTGCCCTGGCGCATGCCCTGGGTCGGGTCGTGGTTCTCCCAGAACAGTTTGAGCAGCTGCTCGTACGAGACTCTGGATGGGTCGAAGGCGACCTGGACGACCTCGGCATGGCCGGTTCGGCCGGAGCACGCCTCGTCGTAGGTCGGATTCGGGGTGGAGCCACCGGCGTAGCCGACCGACGTGCTCACGACACCCGGGAGCTCCCAGTACGCCTTCTCGGCGCCCCAGAAGCAGCCGAGGCCGAAGATCGCGGTCTGCGTGCCCTCCGGCCACGGGCCGGCGATGGGCGTGCCGAGGACGGTGTGGGTGCCGGGCCGCACGATCGGCGCGTCGCGGCCGGGGAGGGCTTCATCCGGGGTCGGGATGGACTGGGGCTTGGAGCTGAAGAACCACATGTGCGAAGTCTACGAGCCCCGTGCGACGGATCGATGACGCGAGGAAGAGGCTCCAGCCGGAGGCCCCGGCCCGGCGGCCGGCCGGCGCGACAGATACGATCGCACGGATGCCGACAACCCTCGACGCCATCCTCGCCAGCGCCGACGCCTGGGGCGCCGCGCATGTCGCCCTCGCCGCCGTCGGGCCCGAGGGCACGATCGCCAGCCACGGCGACCCGGAGCGGAGCTTCCGCTGGGCGTCGGTCACCAAGCTGGCGACCGCCCTGGCCGTCCTGACGGCCGTCGACGACGGGACCCTCCACCTGGATGATCCGGCCGGTCCGCCCGGGGCCACGGTGCGCCACCTCCTGGCCCATGCGTCCGGCCTGCCGTTCGAGGGCGACACCGCCGTCAGCCGCGTCGGCGCGCGCCGGATCTACTCGAACGGCGGATTCGATGCACTGGGCGCCCTCCTCGCGGACCGCGACGGCCGCTCATTCGCCGACGCGCTCCAGGCCCGCGTCCTGGCGCCCCTGGGGATGACCGGCACGGAGTTGCACGGGCGTCCCTCCGAGGGACTCCACGGCCCGCTCGTCGATCTCGCCGCCCTGGCCCGGGAGTTGCTGCGACCGACGCTCGTCGCGCCCGCGATCGCCGTACTGAATCGGACGGTGGCGTACCCGGGCCTCAAGGGCGTGCTGCCCGGCGTCGGGACCTTCGATCCGCTCGACTGGGGGCTCGGCGCGGAACTGCGTGGGGACAAGGCGCCGCACTGGACCGGGCGCCGCAATGGCCCGGCCACGTTCGGGCACTTTGGTGGCTCTGGGACGTTCGTGTGGGTGGACCCCGCCCGGGACGTGGCCGTGGCCTGCCTCACCGATCGCGACTACGGCCCGTGGGCGCTCCAGGCCTGGCCGCCGCTGAGCGACGCCATCATCGAGGCGTTGGAGCGTTGACCCGCGCGGCCATCGCGGCCTCGATGGCGACGCCGTCCTGCCAGGCATCCGGATGGTCTGCGGCGAGGCGCGTGGCCTCGGCCGCGAGCACTGGCCAGAACGCGCCAGCGCGCTCGCGCAGGACGCGCGAGGCCCGGTAGCGGGTGACCGCATCGGCGATGAACGCCGCATAGCGCGCCAGCGGACGGGCGGTGGCGATGCGCGCCTCGAACCCCTGGACGTAGTCGACGGCCAGGAGCATCCGCGCGAAGAAGGCGCCGAGTTGCTCGCCGCCCGCATCCCAGCCCTGGGAGTGCCCACCGGAGCGCAAGATCGGTGCATCCGAGGTGAAGCAGGCGACGAGCACGCCATCGAGCATCGCGGCCTCCAGGTGCGCGCCGAAGGTCAGGTACTCGTTGGTGATGGCGAGGCGATCGGTCAGGCGGATGCGTCCCCACGAGACCTCGTCGCGCATCGGGACCTTCGACTCGCGGGTCAGCCAGCGTGGACGCCCACGGCCCGCCTCGGACACCCAGTAGGTGACGAGCTCCGGGTCGTAGTGGCGGAGCGTCGGCCGCTCGCGCAGCGCAACGAGGAGCGAGGCCGGCCCCGGCCGGTCCGGCAGGTCCGGTGTCGCGAGAAAACCCCAGTCGGCGAGTCGATGGAGGGCGATCTCCGGCGTGATCTCGAGCGTGGCAACGCGCGACGGCGGAGCCACCGGGCGGTCCCCGGCGGCGACGGTCATCGGGTCGCCGACCCCTTGGCGTCGACCACGCCCAGGACGGATCCGACGCCGACCATCACCCAGTCGCCGATGGCCAGTCGCCGGACGTGGCCGCTGCTTGCACGCCGCAGCACGCCCTCGATGTTGACCACGACCTCGTCATCGAGGATGGCCACGACGGTGCCCACGGCGCGCTGCATCGATGCGGCGTCCGGGGCGGCGTGCTGGAGCGGTTCGCTGGGTCTACGCATGGCGCGTCTCGGTGGTGGTGGCGGGTCGTGACCCGCCGGTGCTGTCCGCGTTCAGCGGGCGGCGGCATCCTCCAACAGTGGCAACAGGTCGCTGACGGAGACGATCCCGATGGGCGTGGCCCCGTCATCCCCGACGATCACGAGGCGATGGACCCCGTGCTCCTCGAGCCGACGGATGGCCTCTGGCAAGGGCAGGTCTGGCCTGGCCGTGACCGCCTGGTGGGTCATGACGTGGCGGGCCGTGTAGCCGTCGAAGGCGTGGTGGTGGGCCGAGCCGGCGGCGGCCGCGCGGACGAGATCGGTCTGCGAGATGACGCCGATCATGCGGCCACGGCCGTCGACGACGGGTGCCCCGGAGATGCCGTTCTGAGCGAACACCTCGGCGACCTCGTCGAGGGTCGTGTCGACCCCGATGACGAGCGGGAAGGGTGTCATGACCGCGCCGATCGAGAGGGGAGCGTGGCTGGAGCGTTCGATCTCGTCCATGCCCGCATGGTGGGCCGCCGCCCGGGTGCCGGAAACGGCCGGGCGGCCCCATCGCCCGTGACGTTCGGCCCGCTCGCGCGGTCGCGTCGCCGCCCGCCGCGTGCGGCAGGACCCTTGCCACCGATGGGGCCGGATGGCCCATGACTTGCTGACCGGGGACCGGTCCCAGGCGAGCATCGGGTCGCGATGCTGAGGGGTGGACCCGAGGCTTCGGGTCGACGGAAGGAGAGATCCCCATGCAACGGATCCTGTTGGCCTATGACGGCACGGACGCCGCCCGCACGGCCCTCGACACGGCCGCCACGTTCGCCACGACGTTCGGCGCCAGCATCACCGTGGTCAGCGTCGTCCCCGTCCATCCCGGCCGCTCGCCGATGGACCCCTGGGACGATCGCGATACGCACGCCCAGGAGCTGCGTGAGGCTGCCGGCCTGCTGCGCGAGCGCGACGTCACCTTCGACCTGATCGAGCCGCTCGGCGACGTGCCGCGCACGATCGAGCGTATCGCCGACGAGGGCGACTACGACGTCATCGTCGTCGGGTCGCGCAACCTCGGTTCGGTGGAGCGGCTGCTCCAGGGCAGTGTCTCCGAGCACATCGCCACCCACGCCTCCACGACCGTCGTCGTGGCGCGCTGACGGGAGGCCATCCGCAGGCCGGTCGGACCCTCGGCAACGGTGCCGACCGGCCCTGTGGCGCGCGCCCTGCCCGCGGTTACCGTCAGGGAACCAGATCGGAAGAGGTGTCGTGATGCGGATCCTGTTGGCTGTCGATGGCAGCGTCCACTCGGAACTCGCGCTGGAGGTCGTCGCCACGACCCATTGGCCACAGGACAGTCGGGTGCGCGTCGTGTCCGTCATCCCGGACGCCGGCTTCGTCCCGCTCGACTGGGCGTTCGACACGCCGCCCGGCAACGACGCCGACCTGGAGCCGGCGCGCCACCACCAGCTCGCCCTGGAGCGCGCGATGCGCGACCTGGGCAGCCCCGGCCGGCACGTCGAGCGGATGGCACTGCACGGCCGCGCAGCGAGTGCGATCGTCGACGAGGCCCGTGCCTGGGACGCCGATCTCATCGTCGTCGGCAGCCGCGGCCGCGGCGTGTGGCGCTCGATGGTCCTTGGGTCCGTGTCGGCGGAGGTCGTGGATCACGCGCCGTGCCCCGTGCTCGTCGTGCGCGGCCCCAGCATCGCCCCGGTCCTGTTCGCCGACGACGGCTCGGAGGGCGCCCGTCGCGCCGAGGCCGTCCTTGCTCGCTGGCCGATCCCGGCGAGCAGCCACGTGGACGTGCTGAGCGTCGTACGGCCGGGAGCGCTGGCTGCCGCGGCCCCGCCGCTGCCCATCGACGCCCCGGCGGAGTTCGTGGCCGACACCCTGGACGTCATCGATGCGGCCTTCGCCGAGGCGCAGGCCATCGCTGATGAGGCGGCGCAGCGACTGGGCACGGGTGGGCTGCAGACGCGGGCCAGCGTGGCCGGCGGCGACCCGGCCGAGGCCATCAACGACATCGCCAGCGAGCGCGGCACGGGCCTCATCGTCATGGGCACCCGCGGCCACGGTGGCATCACCGGCCTGCTCCTGGGCAGTGTGGCGCGCAATGTCCTGCTCCACGCCCCGTGTTCGGTGCTCATCGTTCGGCCGTCGGTCGCGACGCGTCCGATCAAGGAGCGCGAGGTCGCTATCGCCGCCGGCCGCTAGACGGCGTCGAAGGGCGCCGGCGCGCGCCGGAGTCTCCCCCGGCGCCATCGAGGGACTTCCAGCACGCCCCAGTCGGGCTGCACGGCACTGGGCGCCATCCGACCTGCGCGAGACACTGGCGGCCAGGGATCCCACCACGCAGCGAGGGACGACGGCCATGGACGAGATCACCATCAGACGGACCGTGGACCAGCCCGTGCTGGCCATCCGGCACGCTGTGCCGTCCAGCATGTTCCAGGCCACGGACATCGAGATGCCGATCGATGCGGCGCTCGTGGCCGTGACGTCCTGAGCAGGAGGCTGCCATGACCACCACGTTCGGCGACGCGACCGTCGCCTTCACCCAGCACGAGCACGTGGACCTGCGCCCCGGCCTGGACCACATCCACGACCTCGCCCTGCGCGCCGCGCACCTGCCCACGACCGAGCTGTCGCCGGCCGTCCACGACGTCGTGGGCTGGGCGACCCGCGTCCTGGCCCCGCATTGCGCCTGGGAGGATGCCTGGCTCTACCCGGCGATCGACCAACGTGCCGAAACGAGCTGGGCCACCCGCGCCATGCGCTTCGAGCACCACCAGATCCGGCGCCTGGTCGACACGCTGCGCGCCCAGCGACTGGACCTCCTGTCGCACGACGGCGTCCACGACCCGGCCGCGGTGGCTGCCGCGCTCATCGCCGTGGAGACCCTCATCCGGGCGCACATGGAGCGCGAGGAGCGGTTCCTCATCCCCCTCCTGGACGAGGCGGCGCATCACCCGATCCTGCCCTGACGATCCGCCCACGCTCGACCACGACGCCGACCGCGCCGAGCAGAGCGCCGAGCGCGAATAGCCCGGCCGTCAGGGGCACGACGGCCACCACAGCCCCGACCGCGGCCGGGGCTGTGAGCAGCGCGCCAGCCCGGAATAGCCCTGACAGGGCGAGTGCGTCGCCCTGCTCCTCGGGGCCCGCCTCGGCGGCAGCGAGGGCTGGGGCGAGGGTCGTGACCGTGCCGCTGGCCGCGCCGCCCACGAGTAGCAGCGCCACGTAGACGGGCAGGACCGCGGGCGCGACGGCCAGGCCGACGAGCGCGAGGCAGCCGGCGAACCCGCCGATCGCGACCGCCCGACCGATGTGGGCGACCGGCAAGCCGCGGAGTACGAACAGGGCGGCGAATCCGGCCGCCTCGGACGCGGTGATGAGCCCGCCGACGCCGAGCGTGCCGACCCCGACGCTGACCAGCAGGACGGGTACGTACGAGCCGAGCATCGCCCACCAGCCACCGCCGACGGCACTACCCCAGCTGGACGCCGCGATACCCGGGCGGCGCAGCAGGCTGAGCGTCCCGCCGGCCCCGCGGCGGTCGAACGGCGGGAGGCGGTGCAGGGCGAGCGATCCGAGGGCGGCCCCAGCGGCTACGAGCACGGCCGCGCCCAGCGCGAGTCGCAGGTCGATGGCGCCGAGGGCGCCGGCCACCAATGGTCCGCTGAGCGTGCCTGCGTTGCCGGCCAGGTTGAGGTCGACCAGGCGGTCGACCGGGCGGCCCGTATCGCGGACCGCGTGGGTCTGACTGCTCGTCCAGAAGATCGCCCGGCCGAGGCCCTGCAGGACCTGCGCGGCAAGGAACACGGGCAGGGCCGTCGACGCGATGAGTGACGCGAACGAGCCCACGAGGCAGACTGCCGCGGCCGCTGACAACGAGCGGTCTGGATAGCGACCGAGCAGCCACGGCAGGGCGAAGCGGCCGATCAACTGGGAGGCCGCCGCGACCGCCACGAGGAAGCCGATGGACGGGGCGTCGTAGCCAGCCGCGATGGCGACGAGCGGCACGGCCACCAGGCCGATGCCCAGCCCGTGCGAGAAGAGCCCGACGACGAGCAGAGCGATGCGCCGGTCGGAGCGAGGACGGGACGCGGTCAACGGGCCGCCGCGTGGCGCACGGGATGCACGGTGGACCAGTATGCGGGCCGCCTGGCCGTACCATCCCTGCCATGTCGACACGACGGAGTGCCGGGATCCTGCTGTACCGCCGTCACGGCGGCCGATTGGAGGTGCTCCTGGCGCATCCCGGGGGACCGCTCTTCGCATCCCGAGACGAGGGCCACTGGACCATCCCCAAGGGCGAACCGGACGGCGATACGGACCTCTTGCGGGTGGCCCGCCGCGAGTTCGCCGAGGAGACCGGTCACCCGGCCCCGGATGGCCCGCCGATCGAGCTCGGGACCATCCGGCAGAAGGGTGGCAAGGTCGTCCACGGCTGGGCGCTGGAGGGCGACCTCGATCCGGCGACGGCGCACTCGAACACGTTCGAGCTGGACTGGCCGCCGCGATCCGGTCGGCGCATCACCGTGCCAGAGATCGATCGTGTCGCGTGGTTCGCTCCGGATGAGGCGCGGCGCTGCATCAAGTCGACCCAGATCCCCCTGCTCGAACGTCTGGACGCGGCGTTGGATCGACGGACCTGATCGCCGGGACATGAAGCCTCTGGCTGCGATCCCGGGCCTCTTGCTGTCCTGACTACGACGGTAAGCTGATCTGCCATCCTGGCGGGCGACCTGTGTGGCCGGGTGACGGGACCGATACGAAGGTGCCCGCACCTTGCAGTGGCGTCAGGAGCAATCGCGCGGCGCCGCTGACGGAGCGGCGGCGTCAGCCGTGGCCTCGCTGACCTCGGTGAACTCGGCGGTGATCTGGAGCTTGGGCACCGTCCCTGTCGGCCCCTCGCTCGTCTGCAGGACGAGGATCCGTTCGTCGGCAGCCAACCCGGCAGCTACCGTCCGATCCAGGGCGTGCCGCTGGACGTCCGTGATGCGGTACGTGTACCGCCGCGCTCCCGTCGAGTAGACCTCCACCTCGGTCCCGATCAGGGACTCGCCGTCATCCTGCTCCGACGCCGTGAGCAGCGGCAGGAACATCCCCTCCCGGGCGTGGGCATAGATCCAGGTCGTCCCGGGTCGGCCGGGATAGCGGTAGGTCGTCAGGTACTGCGCGACGTCGCACAGCGGATAGTCTGGCGAATTGCCGGCGACCGCAAGGTCGCCGGAGACGATGGGCAGGTCGATCTCGAGCGCCTCGATCACGACTCGAGACGGAAGATCGTCGCGCGCCGGATCCGCCTGGCTCGGGGCCGGGCTCGGTGTGGCGGCGGTGGCTGATGGCTGGCTCTCAGCCGAGCTGGGCAGGCTGGACGGACGAGTCTGGCTACTCGCGGGCGACGGGGCGTTCGAGACACCGTCCCCACTGGCACAGCCGCCGATCGTGACGAGCAGGATCGTGACCGCGACGAGGGATCGGCGTGCGAACGGCATGGGACGTCCTCCTGGTGGACATGGTGCGGCCGGCGCCCCCGTGGGGACGCCGGCCGTGAGCTGGATGGGTGAGGGTCAGACGGTCTGGCGACGCAGCGCGATGGCGCCGGCCAGCAGGGCGAAGAGGAGGCCGGCCGCGAGCGGCAGGACCGGAGTCTCGTCGGTGGCCGGGATGGTGTCGGTCGCTGGCGACTTCTCGAAGTTGTAGATGTGCAGCATCGCCGTGTTGTCAGCGTCGCCCGACAGGTCGAGCGACACGGTCGACGTCTTGGCGGTGAAGGTCGCGCCGGTGGCGGCGTCGTTGCTGCCCTCGGCCTGGAGGGCCTGCGGGGTCAGCGTCAGCGTGCCGAACTTCCAGCCATTCGGGGGCGTGGTCTCCTTGACCGTGACGTCGCCGACGGCAAGGTTGGTGAACATGTAGTTCGAGATGTCGAGGCACACGTCGGCGGTCTTCTGGCCGTCGCCGTTGGCGTCGCGATCGATGTCCGTCTCGCACAACTTGGCGGTCACGAGCTCGGCATCAGCCAGGGTCTGCGTGTCGCCGTTGCTATCGGTGACTTCGAACTCGAAGTCGACGGCGGGGCCGTGGATGCCGTCGGAGAAGCCGCCCTCATCGTCGCTCAGGACGATGGTCGGGCAGGCCAGCACGGTCAGGGCCAGCGCCGTGATCTCGTCGCCGTCAGCCTGGGCCACGATGGCATCGAAATCGGCCTGGTTCATGACCGGCTCTTCAGTACACGCGTGCTTCATGATCATCAGCACGCCCTCGTCGCCTTCGGCGGCAAGCGCCGGCACGGCAGAGATGGCGAGCAGCCCTGCGGCGATCATGATCGAGATGGTCTTACGCATGAAGCGTCTCCTTGGTGGGATGGCATGTGGGGAACGCCCGGTGGGTGAGGTCACCCGACTCGATGGCGTGATGCCGTCTGCTTGTTGATGCGCACGGATGACCGGCGAGGATGGCCGCCAACCTTGCAGTAGCGTCTCTGCCGCGGCCCATCTGATTGCAACGTTGGTGCCGCCAACGGCGCGCGCCGACGTCACGCGGACGACCGGTCGCGTGCCCCTGCGACGTGAGCCGTCTGATCCGCGCGGATCTGCTACGTGCCTGACACATGGGCCACCGTCGCCGATAAGGCCAACGCCCCCGTGGGGCCTCGACGATGGTCCCAGGCTGCTCTTCGCGGCCTGCTCGACGGCCCGCCGCGGCGTCGATCCGGGGGCGATGAACAACGCGGCGATCAACAAGACGGAGGCGTCATCATGGGATCAGCTACTAGTGCCGACTTGCTCCAGGGCTGGCCAGAAGAAGCACGAGAGGCCGCGCAGCTCGTCATCGACCAGTACGGCGAGCCAGACGAGTCGACCGCCCACGACCTGACCTGGCGAGACGTCGGGGACTGGAAGCGCATCGTCGCCCAGCGCGCCTTCTGGGCGCACGACTTTCCGGCGCCTCACACCGACTCGGTGGAGACCTTCATCGACTACCGAGTCCCCTCCGAGAAGTTCGAGGAGCTTGCCGAATTCGACGGCAGCGTGATGGTCGAGCGAACGACCGGTGAAGTCTCGGCTCGCTGTCACGACGAGCAGGCCAATGCCCTGGCCCTCAACCTGATGCATGACATCGTCGTCGGCGACAGGACGGTCGCCGAGGCCCGCGACTACTACGCCAAGGAGTTCCTCGACGCGCGACGCAAGCAGCCGACACCGTACATGGACGGTCTTCGCTTCAAGACCGGCAGCGACGCCGCTCCGGATCCTGACGAGCGGGTCCTTTCGGACGTGCAGCTCAAGGACGCGAAGCGGGTCGGGGAGTCATCGGTCGCGGGCTGAGCCGTGCGGGCTGGCGGGCGGTCTGCCGCGAACCTGCTACAGCGGCCGCGTTCTGGGTCCGGCCGGTCCTGCGGTGCGGCCGTTCAGCGGTGGCCGGTCGTGCGCTCCTGGCGGACGGGGTACTTCTGGCCCCGGATGCCGGCGTTGCGCAGGGCGGTCGCGATCGGGTCGGCGAGGTGGGCCAGGACGTCCACCAGCGAGTAATCGTCAAAGAGCTGGATGGCGCCGACCACTGAACCCGGCACGCCGGCCTCGTTGGCGATGGCCCCGACAAGATCGCCCGGGCGGATCCCCGCCCGCCGGCCGCCGCCGATCCACAGCTGGGCCCAGCCCTCGCCCTCCGGGCCGCGCGGCGGGCGGGCCGGAGGG
>Ga0163153_10003151_pt1 | contig 22504 bp, 17 predicted proteins | sample OliLakLV19MP6IB1_FD_148629 | JGI IMG/M metagenome (GOLD analysis project Ga0163153, IMG submission 148629) | Freshwater microbial mat bacterial communities from Lake Vanda, McMurdo Dry Valleys, Antarctica - Oligotrophic Lake LV.19.MP6.IB-1 | ecosystem: Environmental > Aquatic > Freshwater >...
ACTCCTGCTCCTGCTCCTGCTCCTGCTCCTGCTCCTGCTCCTACTCCTACTCCTACTCCTACTCCTACTCCTACTCCTACTCCTACTCCTACTCCTACTCCTACTCCTACTCCTACTCCTACTCCTTTATTTCTCTCCCTTCCTCCGCTTCAACACCGGGTCCCCCTGCAACGGCAGCTTCACTGCCTTGCCGGTTTCCGCCGATTTGTAGATCGCCAGGATAATCTCCACCGCTTTGCGTCCTTCGCGCCCGTCCACGGCCAAGGGACGATCTTTCTTAAGGGCGTCGACGAAATCCTGAAACTGCCGCGTATGGCCGTGATGGCCGATGGCCTTGGGATCGGCCGCGCCGCCACCGGTGCTTTTCGAGCGTTGCATGGCCGCCTGAATGGCTTCGTCACGCTTCTGCTTCTTGGCGAAGTCCCAGCGGACGATATCTTCCTCTTCCATCGCAGCGGAACCCGCGTTGCCGTGGATTTCCAGGCGTTTGAGATAGCCGGGATAGACCGATGTCGTGGCCTCGATCACGCCCAACGCGCCGTTGGTAAAGCGCAAGGCCGCCACGGCGGTGTCTTCGACGGCAATCCGATCGTGTGCCAAGAGCGCGGTCTGCGCCTGGACCTCGGCCACGGGACCCATCAGCCATTGCAGTAGATCGATGTTATGGATGGCCTGATTCATCAACGCGCCGCCGCCGTCGAGCTCCCAGGTGCCGCGCCAGGCGCCGCTGTCGTAGTAGGCCTGCGAGCGATACCACTTCACATAGGCATCGCCCAACGTCAGGCGACCAAAACGTTCGGCGTCGACCGCCGCTTTGAGCGTGCGGCTGCTGTCGTGAAAACGCGAGGGGAAGATGGTCGCCAGCCGTACGCCCTGTCGATCGCAGGCGTCGATGATGCGATCGCAGCGCCGCAGCGTGATCTCCAGCGGCTTTTCCACGATCACATGCTTGCCTGCTTTGGCGGCCTGAACGGCCGGCTCCAAGTGCGCGCCGCTGGGGGTGCAAATTGTGACAACGTCGAGTTGCGGATTCGCCAGCATCGCGTCGAGCGACGCGAATGCTTCGCAACCCTGCTCCGCGGCGAAGGCTTTGGCCGCCTCGGGGCGACGCCCATAGCAGCCCACTAGTTTCGCGCCACGCACGTCGGCAATCGCCCGGGCGTGAAACTTGGCGATCATCCCGACGCCGACGATTCCAAATCCAAAACTCATCCGACTGCTCCCCACGTGTTGACGAACGTCATGGCGAGCGAGGATTATAACGGGAGCTGACGTGGCGTTGCGCTCCGGACCCAGGGAAGGCCTCCTGAGATCGAGGGAGATGGAGAGGTTTTTGAGGGCCTTCCCTGGGCTTAGACGTAGCGCTCGATGTGACCCGACGACGACGGTTCGCTTCTAATTCATAGCTTCTCGTTTCCCGACTCCTGGTTGCTGCCCATGCTCGACATCCTCGTGATTGCCCCGCATCCGGACGACGCTGAGCTTGGTTGCGGCGGCGCGATTTTGCGCTGGAAGGCCGAAGGAAAACGGGTCGGCGTGCTGGATCTCACGAGCGGCGAGCCCACGCCGCATGGCAGTCTGGAGATCCGCGCTCGGGAAACTGCCGCGGCGACCGAAATCCTGGGATTGGACTGGCGCGGCAACCTCGGATTGCCCAACCGGAGTCTGGAACACACGCTGGAGGCCAGAGCCAAACTGGCCGGTCTGATCCGGCAACAGCGGCCGAAGTGGTTGCTGGCGCCCTATTGGGTCGACGCGCATCCGGATCACCTCGCGGCGACGGAGCTCATCGAGGCCGCACGGTTCTGGTCGAAGCTGACGAAGTCCGATTTGCCCGGCGAGCCATGCCACCCGGAGCGGGTCATTCACTACTCCTGCGTACATCTCAAAGTGCTGCTGAAGCCTGATTTCGTGTTGGATATCAGCCCTTTTTGGGACGCCAAACGCCGCGCCATCGAGTGTTTTCATAGCCAGTTCATCGAGGGGCGTCCGAGCGAACCGCCGACGTTTGTCGACCGCTTGCGAGATCAGGCGGCATACTGGGGCTGGTCGATTGGCAAGCAATACGGAGAGCCGTTCATGTGCCGCGAGCCGATCGGGCTGACGAGCATGCGGGACCTCGTCTAACGGCTAAGGCGCCTCGGCCGGGCTTGGGTCGCGGTTGTCCGGTTTTGCCTGGGAATGATATGTTGACCGGATTCCCGCGGTTGCGGAGTGCGGGATTCTCCTCCTGGGCGGCACAGCGATATGAATAATTGGCGTGGAACGCTTCGTTTGGCCGCGGCTTGGTGCGCGGTGCAATGGATGCTGGGTGCGGGCCAAAGTGCTGCCCAAACGGGCGAGGCCCAATGGATTTGGGGCTCGCCGAATCCTTCGCAGGTCAAGGTTTGCTATTTCCGTCAGGAGTTTACGCTGCCCAAGCCGGAAGCGGGCACGATCGAAATCACCGCCGACGGGAGTTACGAGCTGTATCTTAACGGCGTGCGTGTCGGTGACGGGAGCGGCTGGGAAACGCTGGAGCGCTTCGACCTGCTGTCGCGGCTGGTGAAGGGGCGCAACGTGCTGGCGATCAAGGCCAGCAACGACGACGGCGGTCCGGCGGGGCTGGTAGCGCGCGTGACCGTCCGCAACGAAGGGAACACGGACGTTTCCCATTCGACCGACCCCAGCTGGCGTGTGAGCACGAAAGAGACCGCCGGTTGGGAGCGTTCGCGCTTCGACGATCGGGCCTGGCAACCCGCAGTGAGTTTGGGCGAACTTGGCGGCGCGCAGCCGTGGGGTGACAAATTGCGCACCCAGGATGGCAAGGCGAGCGGGCGCTTCACTTTGTCGCCAGAGTTTCGCGTGGAGCGCGTCGCGCCGCCGGCGGAAACGGGCTCGCTGATCGCGATGACATTCAATGAATACGGAGAAATCCTGGCGTCGCGCGAGCGCGGGCCGATCTTGTTGATTCGCGACGCAAACAACGACGGCGCATTCGACATCGCCGAAGTATTCAGCGACCAGGTGAACGATTGCCAGGGCCTGTTGGCGCTGAATGGGAAGCTGTATGCCGTCGGTGATGGACCGAATGGGATTGGCTTCTATTTGTTGCAAGACACGAACGGCGATCGCAAAGCAGATCAACTCAAACTGCTGTTTCGCTTTCAGAAGCCGCGCAGCGAGCATGGTCCGCACGCACCCGTGCTGGGGCCGGACGGCCGCATCTACTTGATGGTTGGTAACCTGAATGCGGCCGAGGTGCGTTACAAGGCGACGAGTCCCTACCGATACTTCTACGAAGGAGACCTCGCGCCGAAGCGTTTCGACGTCGCGACGGGCAATTCCGCCGGCATCACGGCGCCAGGCGGCGTGATCTTGCGAACCGACACGGAAGGTCAGAACGTCGAGGTTTATTGCGGCGGGTTTCGCAACGCCTACGACATGGCGTTCAATCAATCGGGCGACCTGTTCACGGTCGATTCCGACACGGAGCTGGACATCGGCCTGCCCTGGTATCGGCCCACGCGAATGTGTCTCTGCGTGTCCGCGGCGGAGTTCGGTTGGCGGGCAGGTTGGGGCAACTGGCCGGCTTACTTTTTTGATTCACTGCCGTCCGTGATCGACCTTGGGCGCGGCTCGCCGTCGGGCGTGGAGGTTTACGATCACGTCCGTTTTCCACTTCGTTACCATGGCGCGGTGTTTGCTTGTGATTGGTCGCGTGGAAGGATTCTGGCTCTGCATGTGGAACGCGATGGGGCGCATTATCGAGCCGAGGAAGAGACGTTTCTCGAGGGCCGCCCGTTGAATGTCACCGACATCGCCGTCGGTCCGGACGGCTGGCTGTATTTTTCGACCGGCGGGCGCGGCACCGAAGGAGGCGTCTATCGCGTCGTCGCATTGCGGCCGTCGCTCGTACCGTTGGTGGAGCCGGGCATCATGCAAGCGATCCGGCAGCCGCAACTGCAGAGCGCCTGGGCCAGAAACGCCATTGCCGGGCTCAAGGAGCGGATGGGCGCGCAGTGGGATTCTCAACTCGCGGCGGTCGTCGCCAGCGCGACGCATTCTCCCGTGGATCGCGCGCGCGCGCTGGATTTGATGCACCTGGTCGGTCCTGCGCACACAACGGCCGGACTGTTGAAGTTGTCCGCGGATGGAGTTCCTGAAGTGCGGGAAAAGTCCGCGATGTTCCTCGGCATCTACGGCGATGCGGCGGGAGATGCGCGCTTGACTGAAATGCTGCGCGACTCCGAGGCCATGGTGCGCCGCAAGGCCTGCGAAGCGTTGATGGAACGCAATGTGGCGGTCGATGCGGCGAAGGTGATTCCGCTCTTGGCGGACGCGGATCGTTACGTACGGTGGGCGGCTGGAAGACTCATGGAACGGCAACCGCCGCAAACGTGGCAAGCAGCGGCGCTCGAAGCGAAGCAGCCACGGGCCTTTCTGGAAGGCGCGCTCGCCGTCCTTCGCACCAGTCGCAGCGCGTCTTCGATGACGCTCGTCTTGCTGGGCGCCGCTGATTGGATGAAAAAAGACCTGAGCGAGGTGGATCGCCTCGATCTCCTGCGGCTCGTGGAGGTGGCGCTGCATCGCAGCGGATTGCGCCGGGATCAAGCGCCGGAGATCGCGGCGCTGTTGAACGGAGGGTATCCGGCCAAAGATCCGATCGCCAATCGCGAGTTGATCCGGCTGTTGGGCTACTTGCAGGAGCCGACGTTGGCGCCGCGGGCGTTGCAACAGATTCAATCTTCAGCGCCGCTGGAAGACCGGCTGCAAACGGCGCTGTTTGCCGTGTTCGTGGCGGATAAGTGGCAACCGGCCGAGCGGCAGGCGCTGCTGGAGTTCTTGGAGTTCGCGCGCTTTCAGTCCGGCGGGCAGGATTTGGAGAGTTATATCGACACCGTCACGCGCGAGTTCGTAACGCGACTGGCGCCGGCGGCGCGGTTGGAGATTCTTGAATATGCGGACAAGGCCCCTAGTGCCGCGACGGATGCATTGCGGACACTGGGCGTGCCGGACAGGTCGATGGTCGAGAAGCTGATGCAATTGGACGGCAAGCTCGCGCCGCGCACCCGCGAAATCGCCGTAATGCGCTTCCGCACCGGCATCGCGGCGCTGTTGTCGGCCAGCAAGCAGCCGGAAGCTTTGAAGTATCTGCGCGAATTGTTCGAACGCGAACCGGATCGAAGGCAAATTCTGGCGATGGGCCTCGCGGTGGAGCCGGAGGGGGAGAACTGGCCGCTGCTGGTCCGCGGGATGGCGGTTGCGGAAGGCGAACCGGCGCGCTTCATTCTGGGGCAGCTCGCGCAAGTGCCCCGCAAGCCCGAGGCGCCGGAACCGATTCGGCAGGCGATCCTTTGCGGGCTGCGGCTGGGCGATCAAGGCGGCAAGTTGGCCGTGGCGCTCCTGGCGCATTGGACCGGCGCGAATGCGAGCGCAGCCGACGAACCGTGGAACACGGCGCTTGCCAAGTGGCAGGATTGGTTTCGCCAGAAGTATCCGAACGAATTGGATCCTGCACCTCCGGTCGTCGGCGACGGCTCGAGTTGGACCCACGAAGATCTCATCGGGCTGCTAATTGGCGCGGATGTGAAACCCGGCGACGCCGAGCGCGGGGCCGTGGTATTCGAGAAGGCGACGTGCATCAAATGCCACCGTTACGGCGCCCGCGGCGAAAGCCTTGGGCCGGACCTCACGACGATCAGCCAACGGTTCCACAAGAAGGAAATTGTTGAATCGGTGCTGTTCCCCTCGCAGGTGATCTCCGACCAGTACGCGGCGAAAACCGTGCAGACCAAGGACGGCCTGACTTACACCGGCATCGTCGCCGAGCAAGGCGGCACGACCATCGTGGTGCTGGACAACCAAGCCAAGAAAAACGTGATCGCCAAGGAAGACATCGCCGAAATGGCTCCGGCCAAGCAATCCGCGATGCCGGACGGGTTGTTCAACACGCTGACCCGGGAGGAGATTGTCGACCTGTTCGCGTACATGGCGAGCCCGCCGCAGTAGCGAGCGCTGATGTGGGTCGTCGAAATGGCCGATGCTGGGTATATTGACGCGGTTGACGCTTGTTCACATCGGATGATCGGCCATGGCGCGGGAGACAATCCTTGGAGGGAGTGCGGCCGCCAGCAGCACGGCCGTTGTCGCCGTGGACGAATTCGATCGTTCGCTGCGCCCCACGCGGATGCGCGACATGGTCGGGCAGCGCGAGGTTTACGCGCGGCTGGAGATCGCGCTGGATGCCGCGCAGAAGCGGAGTGAGCCGCTCGGCCATATTCTCTTCGACGGGCCGCCCGGGCTGGGCAAAACGACCTTTGCCTCGGTGTTGCCGACGGAGATGGGGGTGCCGCTGCAAATGGCGAGCGGCGCCGCCTTGGCCGCTCCCAAAGACTTGCTGCCTTATCTGACGAACCTGGAGGAAGGCTCCGTCCTATTCATCGACGAGATTCACCGGCTGCCGAAGGCGGTCGAGGAATTCATGTATCCGGCGATGGAAGATTTTCGGATCGATATCGTGCTGGGCGAGGGGATGAACGCCCGGACGATCAATATGCCGCTCAAGCGGTTCACTTTGATCGGCGCCACGACGCGGAGTGGCATGCTCTCCGCGCCATTGCGGGACCGGTTTGTGATTCGGGAACATCTCGACTTTTACACCGTCGACGAATTGGCCGAAATCATTCGCCGCAACGCCGTGCGACTGCAATCGGAAATCGCGCCGGAAGCGACGCGCGAGATCGCCGAACGGAGCCGGGGTACGCCCCGAGTCGCCAACAATCGTCTCCGCTGGGTCCGCGACTATGCCACGAGCAAGGCCGACGGCAAGGTGAATCTCCACCTCGCTCAGGCGGCCCTCGATATGGGCGGCGTTGATCCGCGGGGCCTCGATCGGCAGGACCGTCGCTATTTGGAGACGATCATCCGCGTCTTTCATGGCGGTCCGGCCGGCATGGAAGCGATCGCTCACACGATGAACGTGGCGCCGGATACGCTGGTCGACGAAGTGGAGCCGTACTTGCTGCGTTCGGAGTTGGTGATCCGCACTCCGCGCGGACGGCGCGTCACGCCGGCGGCGTACGAGCATTTGGGGCTAACGGTTCCTGACGCGGACGGCCAGAGTCGGCTATTCTGATCACTGTATGAGGTCATCGTTTTCGGGTGCCACTGGCGGCTTGTCCGCCAGTGAATCATCGCAGCTAGCACTGGCGGACCAGCCGCCAGTGGCACCCCATAGTTCGATTTCAAACGGCTCCGGGTTGTTTGCTTGGCAGCATGCACCGTCCCCAAACCGGCCTTGCCGCGTTTTCCACCCCTTTGTATTCTCCGCCCGCGATGTGTAGGTGGCCGTGGAACCCTTGGCGCGTGAACCCGCTCGATTACCGGCGCGTTGGCGCGTGACGTTGATGCTACTGGCCCTGGCGATGCTGATTCCCTTAGTGGTGGCGAGCCGGTTGACGCCGAACGCCGCCGGGTTGGGGACGCATCAACAGTTGGGACTGCCGCCTTGCACCATCGTGTGGTACTTCGGCATGCGCTGTCCGTCGTGCGGCATGACGACGTCGTGGAGCCTGGCCACGCAAGGCAGGTTCATCGCGGCGTGTCAGGCAAACGCGGGCGGATTGCTGCTGGCGATCACGGCGGCGGTGGCCGGTCCCTGGGCCTTGGTCTCGGGACTACGCGGCCGCTGGCTGTGGGGAGCGCCGGGTGATCGGCTGCTGGCCACAGTATCGGTGATCATCGTGGGCGTCACGCTGATCGACTGGTATGCGAGAGTTTGGCGGTAACGAAGGCGGAAGTATGCATGACGCAGTTTGAACAGGGATGTTCATTGCGCGTCATGCTTCGCTGATACTTTTTTCGTGGGGCCGATCGATGGAACGACGGACTACTTCGCGCGCGGCATGGAGCTGGGCGCTGCTCGTGGCGATGCTGTTGCCGACCTTTGCCGCCGCTGGCTGCGCGAACTGGATCGCGGGCGCCATGTGGCTGATGAAAGGGACCAACCGCATGGCCGAGTGTACCGCGCTCAAAGGGCAACGCGTGGTCGTGGTCTGCCGCCCGCCGGCCGAGATGGAATTCAGCGACGGCGCCGTCGGCAGCAAGGAATTGGCAATCGCGATCGGCGAATTGCTCGACACCAACGTCAAGAAAATTGAAGTCGTGGACTACCGCGACGTCGATGAATGGACCGACGAGCACACTTGGCAGGAATACACCGAGGTCGGCGAGGCCCTCGAGGCCGACATGATCGTCGGCGTCGATCTGGAGACCTTCCACATCTACGCTGGCCAGACGCTTTATCAGGGCACGGCCGCCATCTCGATCACGGTCTACGACATGAACGAACGCGGCAAGGCGATTTACGAGAAGATGCTGCAGGTGAAGTATCCGCCGAACGCCCCCATCGCCCGCGACAGCAAGCCGCCGCAACAATTCCGCCGCGAATTCGTCGGCGTCCTGGCGCGCCAAGTCGGCAAGCTGTTCTACGATTACGATAACTTCGAAGACTACGCGATTGACAGCAAGGCGCTGTAGCCGAGACGCTACGGGCCGGTGACTCTGGCGAGCACCGTCGACCGGACAATTCCGCTTCGCGCGGTGCTATTTTTCCACGCCGCGGAGCTCCGCGCCAAGCTGCTTGGCACAGGCGGCGACGATTTGCTCACAGACTTGATCGGCCGCCTGGCTGGTGAGCGTGGCGTCGGGGTCTCGCAGAGTGATGGTGAGCAGCAAGCTCTTCTTGTCGGCGCCGAGGCGTTCGGCGTGTCGGTACGTATCGCGGTAGGCGATTGTTTCCAACAACGGTCCCGCCGCAGCACTGGCCGTGGCCGCCACGTCCGACCATTGGGTCGATTCGTCGACGACGAGATTCAAGTCGCGCTCGATCGCCGGATGTTGCGGCTGCTTGACATAAGTGGGGATCAAGTTCGCCAGCTTCGTCAGCAGCGAGAGTTGCAATTCCGCAGCCGTCGCGCCGCCCCGCAGGTCGAACTTCTTCTGCCCCGCGGAGCTGACTTCGCCGACGTAACCAAGCGTTTCGCCCGCGATCGAGAGCCGCGCGTAGCGCCCCTTGGCGAACAACTCGTGCTCGGCCGGCGCAACTTCGACCGTTAACGTGGGATGCAACTCGCGAACGAGCGCCTCGATGACGCCTTTTAGCTCGTGATAGCCGCCGCCGGAGGTAATGCCGATCAGTCGTTCCTCGCTCGGCAGTTGACCGGGGCGCGGCAAATAGACTTTGGCGATCTCGAACAACTCAATCACCGGATTCGAGAGGCTCTCGTTGGTGCGCCGCGCGACGAGCAAGCTAGGAATCAGGCTGCGCCGCAATTGATTCGCGCCGCGCAGGATCGGCATTTGCGAAATGAGCGGCGCGGCGTCGGTCCAAGGGCTATACGCGGCGGAGATGCCGGGTTCGACGGCGCTCAGCGTGTAAGCCTCATCAAAGCCGGCCGCAGTGAGCACGTGGCGCACGCGCGACAGCACGCGGTCCTCGTCGCTCCGCGCCGACCGGGCCATCGGCACGCTGACGTCTTCGGGAATCTTGTCGTAGCCATGAATCCGCGCGACTTCTTCGACGAGATCGATCTCGCGCGTCAGATCGCGCCGCCACGACGGTGGGACGACGGCAATCTTGGAGGCGTCCGCACTTTGCGCAGCGCAACCGAGCGAGCTCAAGATGGCTCGTACCTGTTCAGCCGGAACGTCGATTCCCAAAATGCGCGGCAATTGGTTGAGTCGCAACACGACCGGCTCGCGCGGTGGCCGTGCAGGTCCGACATCGATGACGCCCGCGGCTAGTTCTCCACCGGCCAGGTCGAGGATCAACTCGCACGCCCGGCGGCTAGCCCAGTCGATGCCCTCCGGATCGACGCCGCGCTCGAATCGGTATGACGAATCGCTGCGCAGATTGAGCGCTCGGGCGGTATTGCGAATGGAACCGGGCAAGAACTCGGCGGCCTCGATCAGCAGGTCGGTGGTCGATGCGGAGACTTCGGAATCCGCGCCGCCCATCACGCCGCCCAATGCCACGGCAGTCTCGGCGTCGGCGATGACGCACATTTCGCCGGTGAGATCGTACGCCTGGTGATTGATCGCTTGAAACTTCTCACCGGCTTTCGCGCGGCGGACGATAATCTGCCGGCCTCTGAGCCGCGACAGATCGAAGGCATGCAGCGGCTGCCCGCATTCGAACAGGACGTAATTCGTGATATCGACGACGTTGTTGATCGCCGCCACGCCGAGCGTCGCCAGGCGTTTGACGAGCCAGGCGGGACTCGGACCAATCTTGACGCCGCGTACGACCCGCGCGGTGTAGCGCGGGCAGAGATCGGGGCAATCGATCCGGACTTGCGCTAATTCCGCGACGGGCGTGCGTCCCTCGCGCGGTTTGGACTCCTTGATTCTCCAAGGCAGCCCGAAGATCACGCCGACTTCCCGGGCGATCCCGACATGCCCCAAACAATCGGGCCGATTGCTCGTCACTTCCAAGTCGATCGCCACGTCGTCGCCGACCTTAGTCGTCGACTCGTGATTCAAGCCCGCCATCATCAACCGGCGCGCCAATTCCTCGGCCGGCATCTCCAGCGCAACGTAATCAGCGAGCCAGTTCCAGGAGATCAGCATGGGGCGGGGTTAGTTTGAAGTTTTCAGTTTTCAGTTTTCAGTTTTCAGTATTGGAAAGCAAACCATCCTCACCTACTCCACCTACTAACTACTCCACCTACTTCGTTCCGTCAGAACTGCCGCAGGAAGCGGACGTCGTTTTTGTAGAACTCGCGGATGTCGGTGACTTGATGGCGTCGGGCGCAGACGCGTTCTACGCCGAGCCCGAAGGCGAAGCCGGTGTATTCTTCGGGATCGTAGCCAACCGCCTGCAGTACGTGCGGGTCGACCATGCCGGCGCCACCCATTTCGATCCAACGATCGTGCCAGCTCATGTCGACTTCCACGCTCGGCTCGGTGAACGGGAAGAATGACGGGCGGAAACGGATATGCACGTCGCCGCCGAAGTAAGCCGCTGCGAACAATCGGAGCGTGCTCTTGAGATCGGCCATCGTCACTTTGCGATCGACCAGCAGCCCTTCGATCTGATGGAACATCGGGTAGTGCGTGTCATCGGCCGTGTCGGGCCGATAGACGCGCCCCAGCGAGATGATCCGTACCGGCGGCTGCGTGGCCTCCATGACACGAATCTGCACCGTGCTCGTCTGGCTGCGCAACAACAACGGCCCGCCGGCGCCGCGCTCGGCCGTGGCGAGATAGAAGTTCTCCAGCGGATCGCGCGCGGGGTGCGAGGCCGGAATGTTCAACGCTTCGAAGTTATGCCGCTCGTCCTCGATCTCCGGCCCGTCGGCGACGTTGAACCCGAGCCGGCCAAGGATTTCTTTCAATTCCTCGATCGTCTGCGTGAGCGGATGCAGGCGACCGAGACGCAACGGACGGCCCGGCAGCGTCAGGTCGATTGGCGCCAGGCCCGGCTCTGTGCTCCCCTGCGCAGAGTTGCGCTCTTGAGCGCTCGTGAAGGCCGCTTCGATGGCCTGCTTAGCGTCGTTGAAATGTTTGCCGGCCGCTGGCTTGTCGGCTTTATCGACCGCGCCGAGTCCCTTTTGGGCGTCCTTGATGCGACCGCTCTTTGCGCCGAGGAACTCGATTCGCGCGGCTTCGAGCGTCACAGCGCCGTCGGCCTCGGAAAAAGCACGCGAGGCGTCCGCGACAAGCGTTTCAAGTTCGGCGAGGAAGTTGGCCAGGGCCACGGCGAACACCAGTGCCAGATGGGGTAGTCCATCAACACTAGCCCGTTGCGCAAGCGAGGGAGAGTTGACGACGCTTACCGGAAGTGATCGAACTCTCGGTTGCTCCGACGCGGCGCAACGGAGAGTTTCATCTCCAGCGGCAAGCAACGTCCGCTCTCCCTCGCTTGCGCAACGGGCTAGTGTTGGGATGTTCCAACGACGGACTTAGGCCGCGTTTTGCAGCAGCGCGCCTTTGACCATTTCGACGACCTTGTCGAACGCCGGGGCGTCGTGGATGGCCATTTCGGACAAGGACTTACGATCCAGACCGATGTTGGCGCGGTGCAGTCCGGCGATGAACTCGCTGTAGCGGAGACCGCGCATCTTCACGGCCGCGTTGATGCGGACGATCCAGAGCCGGCGGAACTCGCGCTTGCGGTTGCGGCGATCGCGATAGGCGTACGCGCCAGCCCGGAGCAAGGTTTCCTTCGCGGTACGCAGCAGCTTCCGACGGCCGCCGACGAATCCCTTCACCTTCTTGAACAGCCGCTTCTTGGCTTGGTTGCGAGCGGCGCCCTTTTTGGTACGCATGGTCTTTCCTTAACGTCTTCCTGCGCCCCCTTAGGGGCGAATGTCGAATTTCTAAATCGGAATGACGAATCAAATCTGAAATCTGAATTTCGAAGGCCGGAGCGTTCGTCATTCGGATTTCGAACTTCGTCATTCCCTTAGTAGCTGTTTCCCTTGAGCATTTCCAGCACGCGGTCGGCGTCCATTTTGTCGAGGACGGAGGTGCCGCGGAGGTTGCGCTTGCGCTTGGCGCTCATCGCCGTCGCCAAGTGGCTCGTGCCGCATTGACGATGCTTGATCTTGCCGGTGCCGGTTGCCCGGAACCGCTTCTTGGCGCCCTTATGTGTTTTCTGTTTTGGCATTGTCGCTGCGTCCGTGGCAAGCCAGTTGGGTTTTGAAGAATCCATGATTATAGGGCCGCTCGCCGCCAGCGGAAGGGGGAAAGGCGGTTCTCGAACCAAGGAAAAATGGTCGATCGCGCCAAGCCCAGGGAAGGCCCTCGAAGTCCTATCTATCTGCGATAGACTGGGGTGGCCTTCCCTGGGCTTAACGAGCGAAATCGCGTAATTGTGCTAGTGCGGCCTCCTACTCGTCGGTCACGCACCCTTCGCTCGCGCTCTTTACGAACCGGATGTACTTGGCCAGTACGCCCCGGGTTGCTTTGAGGGGCGGGGCCTTCCAGGCCTTGCGCCGGTCGTTCATTTCTTGCTCGCTGATCGCGACTTCAATCGCGTTTCGCGAGGCGTCCAGCGTGATCTTATCGCCGTTCCGAACCAGGGCGATTGGTCCCCCTTCCTGGGCTTCCGGCGTGACGTGGCCGACGATAAAGCCGTGCGAACCGCCGGAAAAGCGGCCGTCCGTCATTAGCGCCACGTCTTTACCGAGGCCGGCCCCCATGATTGCCGAAGTGGGGGTCAACATTTCCGGCATGCCGGGGCCCCCCTTCGGCCCTTCGTAGCGGATGATCACCACGTCCCCTTTGACGATTTCCTTACGTTCCAGGGCGTGAAGCATGTCTTCTTCGGAGTCGTAAACCTTCGCCGTCCCGGAGAACGCCAGCCCTTCCTTGCCGGTGATTTTGGCCACGGCGCCTTCCGGGGCCAGGTTGCCGCGGAGAATCTGGATGTGTCCGGTCGACTTGATCGGTTTTTCCAGCGTGTGAATTACCTCTTGCCCAGATTTCAGGCCCGGCAGTTCTGCCAGGTTTTCCGCCACGGTGCGGCCGGTCACCGTCAGGCAACTGCCGTCGAGCAGGCCTTTTTCGAGCAGGTACTTCATCACCGCCGGGGTGCCACCGACGTTGTGCAGGTCTTCCTGGACAAAGCGTCCACTGGGCTTCAAATCGGCAATAAACGGCACCTTGTCGCTGACTTTCTGGAAATCGTCGATGGAAAGCGGTACGTTGACCGCCTTGGCCATGGCGATCAGGTGCAGCACGGCGTTGGTCGAACCGCCGAGCGCCATCACGATCACCATGGAGTTTTTGAACGCCGCCCGGGTCATGATGTCGCGCGGCTTGATATCGCGCTCCAGGAGCAGCCGCATCGCCTTGCCGGCGCGGACGCATTCGTCCGCCTTGGCCGGGTCCACGGCCGGAATCGACGAGCTGTACGGCAGCGTCATGCCCATCGCTTCGATCGCGGAGGCCATCGTGTTGGCCGTATACATGCCGCCGCAGGCGCCGGCGCCGGGGCAGCTCTTGGCGACGATTTCTTTCCTAACCTTGTCGTCGATCTGATTCGAGAGGAACTGCCCGTAACACTGAAACGCCGAGACGATATCGAGGGCCTCGGCACCCAGGTGACCCGGCTTGATCGTGCCGCCGTAGACCATCAGGCCGGGGCGATTCAGCCGCCCCAAGGCCATCAAGCAGCCGGGCATGTTCTTGTCGCAGCCGGGCAGCACGACGCAGCCGTCGTACCACTGAGCCGAGCAGACCGTTTCGATGGAATCGGCGATCAAGTCGCGCGAGGGGAGCGAATAGCTCATCCCATCGGTGCCCATCGAGATGCCGTCCGAGACGCCGATGGTGTTGAACCGCATCCCGACGAGATCGGCCGCCACGACCCCCTCTTTGACCTTCATCGCCAGGTCGTTGAGGTGCATGTTGCAGGTGTTGCCCTCGTACCAGACGCTGGCGATGCCGATCTGGGCCTTCTGCATGTCGGCTTCGGTCAGGCCGGTGCCGTACAGCATGGCCTGGGAGGCGCCCTGGCTCTTCGGCTGGGTGATGCGGGCGCTGTACTTATTGAGGGACATGACAACTCCGAGTGCGGCGGGTGGCGGGCGAGGAAGCGACTATCTTAGCGCGAGGCGGGACAGCATTCCAGCGGTAGGCATGGCAGCGCGATTTCGTCGCAGCAGCCGCCCCGTAGGTCAGTCGCCGCCGCCAAAGGAAACTGCTTCGATCAAGCGAGCGCACAATCGAAGTCCGGAGCGACTGCGTAAGGCGTGCCTGACGGAATACGCAGCGCTTTCCTGTCAGGCACAATTCCGGAATACTCTTGGATGTTGACAATGCCTTGGTGTTGGCCGTGTCATTCGCCTTCGACTGCGGTGGCTGACCTACGGGAGAGCCTTCCTTGCCAGGTATCCCGGCGCGCGAATTCCGCGTCGAGCGCCGTTCTCAACCCCGGCTTATCCAGGCACCACGCTGGCCCGATGAGGTAATCGGGCGGGGCGTCGCCGCTGACGCGTTCGACGATGCATTCCGGCGGGATCCGTTCCAGAAAGTCGACCACCGTGCGGACGTAGTCGTCGCGCTCCATGAGTTGGACCTCGCCGCGGGCGACCTGGTCGGCGAGCGGCGTGTTGCGGACGGCGTAGAGGTTGTGGATTTTCACCGAGTCGAGTCGTAACCGAGCAATTTCCCGGGCTGTGGCCAGCATATCGGCGTGAGATTCGCCCGGCAGGCCGAGCATGACGTGGGCGCAGATCTCAAAGCTGCGGCCGCGGCTGCGTTCGATGGCATCGACGCTGGCCGCGTGGTCATGGGCGCGGTTCATCCAGACCAGCGACCGGTCATGCATCGTTTGCAGGCCGTACTCGACCGACAGATACGTCCGCCCGGCGACTTCCGCGAGCAGGTTCAGCACGTCCTCCGGGACACAGTCCGGCCGGGTGCCGACGGCGATGCCCACGACCTGCGGATGCGCCAGGGCCTGGTCGAACATCGTGCGAAGCTTTTCCAGCGGCCCGTACGTGTTAGTGGCCGGCTGGAAATAGGCCAGGAAGCGGTCCACCTTATAGCGAGTTTTGAGCCGGCGGATGCCGTCGTCGATCTGGCCGCCGATGTTCAGCCGCGGCACCCGGCGGCTGGGGCTGAAGCTGCGGTTGTCGCAGAACGTGCAGCCGCCCGTGGCCTTGGAGCCGTCCACATTTGGGCAGGTGAACCCGGCGTCGACGCTGACCTTTTGGATTCGCTCGCCAAAACGCTTCCGGAGGTAGAAGTTGTAGGCGAAATACCGGAGCCCGGCGGACCGCCATTCCGGGATCGCGGCGGGCAGGGTCGGCTGATTGATTGACACTAATCCATGCCCTGCCTAGACTTTAGTTGAATTCATCGCGCATTGTAGCCCGTCGTTATCCCTCCCCTCAAGAGTCCTCATAGGTTGCCGGAATGTACGGAGAGCTGGTCCCCATCGGCGGCGGCGACACCATTCCCTTGCTGAAATCAAAGCTATTGGTCGGACGGAGGGAGAGTTGCGACATCGTGTTGCGTTTTCCGAACGTGTCGGCCCATCACTGCGAGCTGTCGGTGAACGGCGGCTACTGGTACGTGAAGGATCTGCAGAGCCGGAACGGCGTGAAGATCAACGGCGTCCCGGTCACCGAGGAAAAGCGGATCGATCCGGGCGACAGCGTGGCCATCGCTAAGCACAAGTACGAACTGCACTACGTTCCCGCCGACATCGGCGCCGTCGGCCCCCCGCCGCTCGACGACGACGCGGCCCGGATCTTCGGCCAATCGCTCCTGGAACGCGCGGGGCTGAACAAGCCCGCTAATCCGGAGCGCGACCGCGTCCAGCGCTACGACGTCACGAACAACGAAGCCGGACAAATCAAAGACCCGAACCGACCAGTTTAGGAAAAGTCGAAATTAGATACGAGGAACGCAGCGCCTGGGCGCGAACAACTTCAATCGACGTGCCTAACACTGGAAAGGAGCCCTGTCATGGCAAGGATTCGATGCAACAAGATTGAAGCAGGACTGAGGTCGTCGGAGGTCGTCGCCCGGTTCAAGGACTACCGTGGCCGCGAGCATTTCATCCGCGTGGAGGAAGACTTCCTCACCAAGGAAGACGAAACGTATTTTTTGCCAATCGGCGTGGTGCAGGTTGATATTCCACATCAAGCTGCGCTCATTGAACTGCCGCATGAGGCGGAAACCGGTGCAAATCGCATTTGGGTCAAACAAGAGCAACTTGATGAACCCATCGAGGCGCTTGCATGATTCTTTCTGACCGGGAAATCCTGGCCGCGATTGCACGAAACGCACTCAGCATCACGCCAAAGCCTTCCGCAGAAGCTTGGTCGTCAACTGCGGTTGACTTGCGTCTCGCAAAGCAACTTGTGATCTGGAAGCGACCCGGCGGTCATGGAGTCGAGGCAGTCGTTTGTCCTTCGAGCCCAGACTATGATTTCGAAGTTGTGCGCAACACATACAGTGAGCGAATTGAAATCACAGCGGACGGATTCACCTTCAAGTCACAGAGTTTTTTGCTAGGTTGGACGCTCGAAAAGATTAGACTTCCACACCAATCACGATTGGCCGCACGCGTTGAAGGTAAGAGCAGCCTGGCTCGGCTTGGAGTTGGCGTGCATATCACGGCCCCACGATACATTCCGGTTTTGGATTCAAGCAGGGCGATCCTGAATATCCAGGCAGCCCATTGCAACTTGAAATGTGGAATGTAGGCCCGTTGGATGTAAAGCTCACGGTGGAAATGCCCATCTGTCAGCTGATATTCGAATTGGTAGATGGTACGCCAGACAAGGGATACGCCGGGAGATTCACTGTGCAAGGGCCGACGTAAGCGTCGAACTTCCGATTGAGCTGCGAGGCCCCAACAGTCGCTCATTGATTGCATGGCCAAAAAACAAAAGCTGCGGGCTAATTTTCGCAAGAATCGCGTGCCTCGGGCTCGCTCCGGGGACTGGACACGCGATTTCGCCGCGGGCAGCGGTCAGCAAGACGACGCGATTCAAACGGAGCGCGTCAGCGGCAAAGGGGAGCTGACCCGTAAGCGGACGGTGATCGGCGTCGAGACGGAGCGCTGCGACGGCTCCAGTTTCGACGTGCATCTGAACGTCGACGAAAGCGCTTGCCTCGCGGGCCGCGTGCTCAAGGTCTTCGGCCTCACCTGCAAGGTGCTGGCCGACGACGGCGCGTTCTATCAGTGTGCGGTGCGCCGCATCCTCAAAACGCTTAGCACCGATCAACGTCACGTCGTGGCAGCCGGCGACCGTGTCTGGTTTCGCCCCTCGCCGGGCAACGAAGGGATCATCGAGCGCGTGGATCCCCGACACGGCACGTTGAGTCGCGATAGCCGTGGCCGGCGGCACATCATCGTTACCAACGTCGATCAACTTCTGATCCTGGCCAGCGCCGACCAGCCGCCGCTCAAGCCGAATCTGATCGACCGGTTTCTGATTACCGCCGAAAAGTGCGGGATTCGGCCCCTGATTTGCATCAATAAGATCGACCTCGTCGACCCTGCCAAATTGATGCCGCTCGTGGGGCTGTACTCGCAGCTAGGCTACGAAGTACTGCTGACGAGCGCCGTCACGGGACAGGGCGTCGAGCGATTGCGACAAAACCTGGTGGGCCGCGAAAGCGCGTTGGCCGGGCAAAGCGGCGTCGGCAAATCTTCGCTCCTGAACACGGTGGATCCGACGCTCAACCTTCGCGTGAGAGAGGTGAGCGTCGAGACCACGAAGGGAAAGCACACCACCACGACGGCCACGCTAATTCCTCTCGCCGACGGCGGCTTTGTGGTCGATACGCCCGGCATTCGGCAGATGCAACTTTGGGACGTGATTCCGGCTGAGGTAGCGGGCTATTTCCGGGACTTCCGGCCGTTCGTAGGCGGCTGCCGGTACCCGGATTGCACGCACCTCCACGAGGAGGACTGCGCCGTGAAGGACGCGGTGGCCGACGGTTGGCTCGATGAGCGCCGATATGAGAGCTATTGCCGGCTGTTTGAAGGCGAAGAATGAGAATGTCGAAGGTCGTATGATTTCACTGAACCCGAACCCGTTTTGTAGCGTCATCAAGTAAGCGCGACCCACAACCTGTTCTTACTGGGACATTTCTCTGCACGTGAAAGATAACAATCGCAGCGACGGGATTGCTCGGGAAGCGGCCGTTTTGGTTTCGGTGCTGCCGCCGGGCGTGGCCTACCACGAGGATCCGTTGGACGAATTGGCCGGATTGGCCGAAACGGCTGGCGCGCGCGTTGTCGGCCGACTTACGCAACGTCGGGAAACGCCCGATAAGACGACGTACCTCGGCGCCGGCAAGGTCGAGGAATTGCGCGTGTTGGCCGAAGCGAACGACGCCGACGTGATCTGCTTCGACAACGATCTGTCGCCCGCCCAGACCCGCAATCTGGAGAAGGCCACGAATGTCAAAGTGCTGGACCGCAGCGAGTTGATCCTCGACATCTTCGCCAGCCGCGCGCAGACCTATCAGGCCAGGCTGGCCGTGGAGCTCGCGCAAATGGAATACTCGCTGCCACGTTTGAAGCGGATGTGGACCCACTTGTCGCGCATGAAGATGGGCATCGGCATGCGCGGCCCGGGTGAGAAACAGATCGAGTCCGATCGCCGGTTGGTCGAAAAGCGAATTCACGATTTCCGCACGGAGTTGAAAGACATCGCGAAACGCAAAGTTCGCGAAGTCGCCGCACGCAATGAGCGCATGACGGTTTCGCTCGTCGGCTATACGAACGCCGGCAAAAGCACGCTGCTGAACGCGCTGACCGGCGCCGACGTGTTGACGGAGAACCGGCTGTTCGCCACGCTCGATACGCGCACCCGGCGCTGGCAGTTGCCAGGCTGGGGACCGGTGTTGCTGAGCGACACGGTCGGTTTCATCCGTGATTTGCCTCACCATTTGATCGAAAGCTTCAAGGCCACGTTGGAAGAAGCCCGGCAAGCGGACCTGCTGTTGCATGTGGCGGACGCCTCGAATCCGAGCGTGCGCGAGCAGGTCTCGTCCGTGTTCAAGGTGCTGGAAGAGCTCAAGATCGAGGCCAAGGACACGTTGTTAGTCCTTAACAAGGCCGATGCGGCGCCGAACCGCGCCGTGCTGGATTCCTTGACGCAGATGTACCCGAACGCGATCCCGATCAGCGCGCGTTCGGGCCACGGACTCGATCGCCTGGCTTCCGCGGTGAGCGATGCGCTGAGCCGCGGGTTTTGCGATATCGACGTCGAAACCGAAGTCGGCAACGGCCGCGTGTTGGCGTTCCTCGCCGCGCAAGGAGAAATCCTGTCGCAGCACTACAACGACACGGCAGTGCTGGTCCACTGCCGGCTGCCCCGCGCCGCCGCCGGCCGCCTGATGCGCGACCCCGCGGTCCGCGTGCGCTTCCATGGCAACGCCTTCGCCGGGCAAGACAACGGCAGCGGTGCTGCACTTGGCCCCGTGGAAGACGTGGCGTAGTGAATCACGGCTGGCATTGGTCGCGGCGCTGCGCAAGAATAAGCCCAGGGAAGGCCACCTGAGATTATCGACGATAGAAGAGACTTCGAGGGCCTTCCCTGGGCTTGGCGCGGCGCAACTTCATCTATCTTCGCTGACTGCTTTCCATGTCACGACGCCAGATTTCCGGCCTGCGTGGCATCATCACCGGGGCATCGAGCGGCATCGGCGGCGCGTTGGCAGTGCAATTGGCGTCCGCCGGCGCGAAGCTGGTACTCATCGCCCGACGTGAGCAGCGGCTTCAAGAGGTTGTTGAGAAAGTGCCGTCCGCGTTTCGCGGCAACGTGTGCCTGGTCGTCGGCGATATCACGCAAGCCGAGACGCGCGAACGGGCGATCGCCACGGCGCTCGACCGCTTCGGCGGGCTCGACTTGCTCGTCAACAACGCTGGCATCGGGGCGCAAGGCAAGTTCGTCGACGCCGATCCGGAACGCGCGCGTCGGATCTTCGAAGTGAATCTTTTTGCGCTCGTGGAAATGACCCGCGCGGCACTGCCGCATTTACGCACCGGCCACGACGCCCTGATCGTTAACATCGGTTCCATCCTGGGGCATCGCGGCATTCCGTACATGACGGAATACTGTGCCAGCAAGTTCGCCGTGCGCGGGTTCAGCGAAGCACTTCGCGCGGAAGTGGCAAAGCTCGGTGTCGAAGTGCTCCTCGTCAGCCCCGGCACGACGGAAAGCGAGTTCTTCGACAAGCTCGTTGAAGCGGGTGAAAAGCCGCCTTGGCCCGAGCAACCGCCCGTGCCGGCCGCGGTGGTCGCCCGGCGCATCGTTCGCGCGATGCAGCGTCGCGAGCATGAGATCATCCCGAACGCCCGCGGCAAGCTGATGGTCTGGTTCAACCGGTTTTCGCCACGACTGGTAGATGCCTGGATGGCGCGCTATGGATAAGGCGCTGCTTGTTGTAAATCCCAGGGAAGGCCCTCGAAGTCGATCCAAGAAGTACGACTGCGGGGGCCTTCCCTGGGCTTGGCAAAGTGGCGCCGAATCACGTATCAGCAACTAGCGATTTGTTATTTCGCTTCGCCCGTGGCCTCGTTGACCGAATCCGTTTCGCCGGCCTGGGGACGAATCATTTCGAAATATCGTCGAATCGTTTGTCGATGGCCGAGCGGGATCGGCTCGGAGTCGAGCACCGACTCGCTAAGTTGTTCGTACTGCTTGGCCTTCTCACGGTACTCGCGAATCGCTTCCTGCTGCTGCTCGGGCGAAGTCATCGTTTCGACGTCCACGTCGCCTTCACCGGATTCCTGGCCCGTGAGGTTCATCTGCGGGCTGGTCTTAAGTTGAGCCGTCTTGTCACCGAGTTCGTTTCCGCTGGCGCCGAGGCCCCAGTTCTTGCCGCCCTTCTTGTTGCTCATCGCGGCGTTCTTGCATTCGGATTCACATTCGCCTTTGCATTCCGAGAGGCATTGGCACTGCTTCTGAAGCAGGTCGGAGAGTTTCTTCCGCCGACCTTGCTTCTTGCATTCGCCGGCGAGTCCCTGCGCGCCGTCTTTGAACTTGGACTTATCCCCTTGGCTCAGGCCCTGGCTCATCTGACCAATCGCTTCCTTGAGCCGCTTCTGCTGGCCCTCGCTGGAATTCTGTTGGGCTTGCTCAAGTTTTTCGGTAACGGCACGCTCCGTTTGACGATCGAGCTTGGGCAATTCGAGCTTCGCGAGCTCTTCCGCGGCTTTGTCCATTTCCCCTTGAGACATGGCTTCGCCCGCGGATTGGAACGGCTCCGCCAGCGAGAGGGCCTCGCCCAGCGATTGCAGTTCGGCGGCGACGTTCGGATCGTTCAGTTGCGTCTGCTGTTGTTGGAGCGCCGCTTCCATTTCGGAAAGTTTCGCCAGCGCTTCTTTCGGATCGAGTCCCGGCTGTTTCAGTTCCTCGATCTTGGCCGCCAACTCCTTCAAGAGCTTTTCAATTTCCGGATCGGCCTGCTCTTTGTTGAATTCTTTGAGATCCTCCAGGCTGTTCTCAACGCGGGCCGCCTGCAACGCTACGGTTTTATTGGCGATTGGCGCGGCGACGACTTGAACGTCCGGTACGACAAAAAACGCGATCACGAGGGCAGCCACCGAGAAGCTGAGGCCCCAATACCACGGGCGGGGCGCCAGGATCGGCGCGACGGCGGCCGGATCGATTTTGGCGACATGATCTTCGGCGTCGGCCAACTGCAACGCGTGAACCGGCGACGTCGCGCCGGACTTTGACATCAAATTCAGCGCCGTGGCGACACGGTCCTTCAAACTACAGGAGCGATCAATCGCGACGGCTGCTGCGCGCAACGGACGCGGCCGGGCAACCGCGAACAGCGCGCCGGCCGCTGGGCCAGCAGCGAGGAGCGTGCCAACCATGCTCCATTGGAGCGGGAAAGTCGAAATCGCCGCGGCCAGTCCATAAACGACGCCCGCGGCGCCGCCGGCGAGAAGTCCCCACGAGAGGCAGAGCCAGAGCCACTGCCGCTGTTGACGGGCACGGACCGCAGCCACACGTTCACGAATGCCTGGCAT
>Ga0163153_10003153_pt1 | contig 22471 bp, 15 predicted proteins | sample OliLakLV19MP6IB1_FD_148629 | JGI IMG/M metagenome (GOLD analysis project Ga0163153, IMG submission 148629) | Freshwater microbial mat bacterial communities from Lake Vanda, McMurdo Dry Valleys, Antarctica - Oligotrophic Lake LV.19.MP6.IB-1 | ecosystem: Environmental > Aquatic > Freshwater >...
GCCGGTTGGAGTGTGGCGCGCGAAAAATCAGCCCGCCGCCGCGCGTCCCCCGCCTCAATCGCCCAGGCGGTTTTCAAAATCAGGAGTTTCCGGCCAGGCACTCATTAGCACAAACACACGGGCGTGCTACTTTCAGGCGTCGTTAAACTCGTCGGTTCTTTCAAAATTCAACGGACGAAAAACCTCAGGGGAATTATGAAAACCTTCGCCATGTGCTTGCTGTATCTAGCCTTGGTAATCACTGCCACGGGGTGCAAATCATTGTTTACTTCCAGCGGCCACCGGTCGCGCACTCCGTGGCAAAGCTTTGACGAAGCTCAGACGACGTTCGACAAAGTCATCCCCCATAAGACCACCGCCGGCGAATTGAAAAGCATGGGCTTCGACCCTCATTCGACGCCAAACATCAAGATGCTGACTTACCTCGATCTCATCCAACGGTTTATCCCGAACGCCTCCATCAGCATCACAGACCTCCTGCCCGACGTCCGGGCGTGCATCGAATCGAAGGACTGCTGCCACGCCTACGAGATGGAGATCGACATGACCAACAGCAAGCGATACGGCAACCTGGCTCTCGACGTGTTTGGCTTTAACCGAAAGACCAAAACCACCGGCTGGAGATTCAAGGCGCTGCTCATTGTGAAGGATGACGTGGTCGCCTACAAACTCCGCTCAGGAGAACCCAACGTGGATCGCATGGAACAGAAGACCAAGCCCCTTGGACCACTCCAAGAACTGGATGACGTCCTCCTGAAAGCAATCGGATCGTTCTAACCGGATCGATAACCTGATGGTCAGCTTCCGCTTTCAGCATCACGAACCGCTGCGTCGCTTCCAGAAACGTCCATGCTTCTCGCTCCCAGGAATGCCTTCAGCTCAACCGCAGCTTTCCCGCCAAAACCCGTCACCTCGACAATCTGCTCCACGGTCGCAAGGCGCAAGCGTTGGACCGATCCAAACTTTTTCAACAACGCCGCCTTCCTCTGCTCACCGATGCCCGGAAACTCGTCAAGAATGCTCTCTGAGATGCGTTTGATGCGAAGCTGCGCGTTGTAGGAGTTGGCCACGCGATGCGACTCGTCGCGAACGCGCTGCAGAAGTTTTAACGCGCCCATATCATGACTCAAGCGCAGCGGCTCTCTCTCGCCGGGACGGTAAATCTCTTCAAACTCCTTCGCCAGGCCAATGACCGCGATGCGACCCAGACCAAGCTTCGCGAGTTCCGCACACGCCGCGTTTAGCTGACCTTTGCCGCCATCGATCAGAATCAAGTCAGGCAAGGAAGGCTTGCCGGTGTTCGGCGCTCTCGGCGCTCTCGGCACCTCGTGCGGCTTGGCGATGAGCGCCCGCAATTCCTCAATGATGGGCCGGCCGGCTTCGTCGTCTCCCGACGTCTCTCCGGTTTGCTCACGCAACAGACGCGAGTAACGCCGGTGAATCGTCTCGGCCATGCAGGCGAAATCATCCTGACCAACGACCGTCTTCATCCGAAACCTGCGATAGTTCGCCCGATCCGGCCGGCCGTTCTTGAAGCTGACCATCGACGCCACCGCGAACGTCCCGCTGATGCTGGAAATATCAAAGCCCTCGATTCGCTGCGGTGTCATGCCCATCCCGAGCGCCCGGCCAAGTTCCTCCAAATCGCGATATGGATCGATGGCGACCGGGAGATTGTAGGGAACGCGCTCGAACTTTTCCGTCTTCCTCGTCGTGCGCTTCAAGTCAGTAAGCGCATCACGATACCCGGCGGCCTTCTCGTAATCCTGGGCGATGGCCGCCTTCTTCATCTCGGCATCAAGCTGCTCCGCCATCGCCTCGCATTGACCATCAAGGAAGTCACACGCCGACGTCACCTGTTCGAGATACTGCTCGCGCGTGACGTTGCCGATGCACGGCGCGGTACACCATTTCAGGTTCCCGTAGAGACAGTGTTTGTAGTCCGATTCGTTCGGCGTGAGCGGACGGCATCCGCGCAAGTTGTATTGCCGCCGCACCAGCGCGAGCGTGTTGCGCAACGCGCCGGAGTGAACGAACGGCCCAAAGTAACGCGCCCCGTCAGCCGTGCGAATCCGCGTCAGGGTGAATCGCGGTATGGGATCGTTGAGGTTGACCTTGAGCAGGAGGAACCGCTTGTCATCCCGGAAACTGACGTTGTAGCGCGGGTGGAAGTCCTTGATCAGCTTGCTTTCGAGCAGCAGCGCCTCCGGCTCGCTCCGAACCACATGCACGTCGAGATCGTGAATGGCATCGACCAGCGCGTTGAGCTTGAGATCCCAGCCCATGCGCCGAGAAGGATGGAAATACTGGCTGACCCGCTTGCGGAGATCGCGCGCCTTCCCCACGTAGATGACCGTGCCGAAGCGGTCCTTCATGAGGTACACGCCCGGCTTGTGAGGAAGCTGGCTGAGTTTGTTCCGAATGGCTTCGGTTGCTGGCACGACATCAGTCTGCCAGAACCGAAAGCCTTTAGGAAGAGGTGAGGAGCGGCGGCTTACTCTTCAACGAACTTCAGCACGCGCTTCTTCTCAGAACGCTTGCGTGCATTTTCGTCGAGCACCTTCTTGCGCAGGCGCAGGCTCTTCGGCGTCGCCTCGACGTATTCGTCCACGTCGATGTATTCGAGCGCGCGTTCGAGGGAAAGCTTGAGCGGAGCATTGAGCTGAATGCCTTTGCCGTCGCCCTGTGAACGCATGTTCGTCAGGCGCTTTTCCTTCACCGGATTGACCGGGATGTCGTTCTCGCGGGCGTTCTCGCCGACGATCATGCCGACGTAAACCATTTCACCGGGCTCGATCATCAGGCGACCGCGTTCCTGAACCATGTTCAGCGCATAAGAGGTGGCTTCGCCGCCGTCCATCGAAACGAGTGAACCGTTCTTGCGCGCCGCGATTTCGCCACGGTCTTCGCCATACTCATGGAAGAGATGGCTCATCACGCCCATGCCCTTGGTGGAGTTGACCAAGTCAGTCTCGAAACCAATCAGGCCGCGCATGGGCACAAGCGCCTCAACGGAGACGACATTGCCGACGTGGTTCATGTTCGTGATCTGCGCTTTCCGGTTGGAAAGGTTTTCCATGATGTTGCCGAGGTTTTCGCTCGGAACTTCCACGAAGAGCTTCTCGATGGGTTCGAGCGGATTGCCATCCGGACCTTTCTTCCACAGCACTTCCGGGCGGGAGACGAGCACTTCATGGCCTTCGCGGCGCATCTGCTCGACCAGGATGGCGATCTGCATTTCGCCACGGCCGGAGACCGCGAAGATCTTCGGGTCGCTCGTCTGCGCGATGCGCAGGGCGACGTTCGTACGGATTTCCTTCACGAGCCGATCCCAGATGTGGCGCGCGGTGACGAGCTTGCCGTCCATGCCGGCCAGCGGCCCGTCGTTCACGGCGAACTCCATTTGAATCGTCGGCGGATCAATCGGGATGTAGGGAAGTCCGGCGCGCAGTTCAGAATCACAGATCGTTTCGCCGATGAACACGTCCTCGAAGCCGGTGAGCCCGACGATGTCGCCTGCGTGAGCTTCCTGAATCTCAATCCGCTTCATGCCCTCGAAGTGGTAGATCATCGTGATCTTGCTCTTGGTGATCTTGCCGTGGCCGTGACGGCAAATCGCCGGGTCACCCACCTTCACCTTGCCTTCGACGATCTTTCCGAACGCGATACGGCCAAGGTAATCGGAGTAATCCAGGTTCGCGACCAGCACCTGGAAACCGTCACCAGCCTTCGCGCGCGGCGGCGGGATGTGCTTCACGATGGCGTCGAAGAGCGGCTCCATCGTTCCAGAAACGTGGTCGAGTTCCACCTTGGCGTAGCCGGCCTTGGCGGAGCAATAGATGAACGGGAAATCAAGCTGCTCATCCGTGGCGTTCAGCGACATGAACAGTTCAAACACCAGGTCCAGCACTTTCTTCGGCGTGGCGTTGTCGCGGTCGATCTTGTTGATGACCACGATGGGCTTCGCGCCGGCTTCGAGCGCCTTGCGCAGCACGAAACGGGTCTGCGCCTGCGGACCGTCCGTGGAATCCACCACGAGCAGCACGCCGTCAATCATGTTCATGATGCGCTCCACCTCGCCGCCGAAGTCCGCGTGGCCGGGGGTGTCCACAATGTTGATGTGGTAGTTCTTGTATTTGAACGCGGCGTTCTTGGCGCGGATGGTGATGCCCTTTTCCTTTTCGAGGTCCATCGAATCCATGAGGCGTTCCTCTTTCGACTCGTGCTGATTTTCGCGGAAGGTGCCGGATTGTTTGAGCAGGCAGTCGACGAGCGTGGTCTTGCCGTGGTCAACGTGGGCGATGATGGCGATGTTGCGAATATGCTGCATAAAATATCTTTCTTATCGAGCCGCGTAATCTGGGCTTTTGCCGGAAAAGGTCAAGCTCCGGTCTTGGGCCGAAAAGCTGTGGTAAAAGCAGCCTGCCGGACGCTCCGCCGGCCCAAGGCGAAATGGTCAGCCCAGCCCAGGTCAGGCCGCTTCGCCCGTCCGGGCTCCGCCCTTCTTGAGACAATGGCTAAGGTAGGGAAGAAGCTGTTTCTTGCGCGAGACGACTCCGGCCAGTTCAAAGACCTGCTCCTCAACCAGCGGATAGTCGATGTGCTTCAGGAATGCCTTCGCGCCGGTGAGCAGCAGCAGCGAGCTGTTGCTCACCACATCGGTGACCAGCAGCGCCGAGAAATAATAGTTCTTCTTGGCGCGATACCGTTCGAGCGCGGCCATGACCTCGTCCTTGCGCTTCCAGAACTGGTCAAAGCCCAGCTCTTCAATCTGCGCGACGCTGAAGACCACGTTCTGTTCCTGGAATTCCTTGCAGTCGGCCACGATGGCTTCCTCCGCCGGGAGCGACGTCAGGACCGAGCCGGACGTGAACAGTTTCTCCGTGAACTTCGCGGCGTCCACGCCGGAAATCTCCTCAAGCTTCTTCAAGATCTGCGCGTCGCGCTCCGTCGTTGTGGGCGACGTCAGGTTCAAGGTGTCGCTCACCAAACCAGCCAGCAGCAGGCCCGCGATGGGCTTAGGCAAATCCACCTGATACCGGAAAAAGCAGTCCGCCACGATGGTGCAGGTGGAACCGACCGGTTCGTTTCGGAAGAGAATCGGCTGCGTCGTGGTCAGCGCACCCAACCGATGATGATCGATGATCTCAACGATCTCCACCTCGTCCGCGCCTTGGACGGCCTGCGACAGTTCATTGTGATCCACGAGGATCAACTGCCGGTTCACCTTCTTCAAAAAGTCCGACTTGGACAGGATGCCGACCATGTGATTGTGGTCATCCATCACCGGGAACGCCTGGAAGTTTGACGCCGCCGCCACCGCCTCAATGCTCGCGAGCGGCTCATCATGACGGAACGCCAGGAAGTGTTCGTGGATCATGTGCTGCACCGTGATCGCCGAGCGGCACAGCATCGCCGTCGTCGTCGTGTCATGCGGCGAAAGCAGGAGCGTCACTTCCTGCTTGGTCGCGAAATCAACCATCGACTGGGACACCGGCAGACCGCCCGTGACAATGAGGATGCGAACCTTCTCGCGAATGGAAAGATCCTGGATCTCCAGACGATCTCCCACCACGACGAGCAGCTTTTCCTTCGGGTAATCGGAGAACCGCTTGTAGAAAGATTCCACGCCCATCGCGCCAATCATCAGGATCAGATCCTCCTCCCGCTCGATGTTCGAGCCGAAGACGATCTTGGCGTCCAGCGTGCGGGCCAGATTGCGGACGGACGCCAGCACCCGGCGCGATTCCATCAGCCGGCCCGGCACCGGGAGGAAAAACTTCGTCATCTTGAAGACCGACAAAAGCCCTTTGCACACGCCTTCCGCCGTCAGGACCGGGAGGACGCGGATGTTCTTGTCGTCCATCACGCCCAGCGCGTGCGCCACCGTGTCTTCCGGCGGCACGCAGACGACGTTCGACGCCATCACGTCGCGGACTTTCGGCGAAACATCCGAGACGAATCGGGGCGCAGGAACGCTGAACGATTCGAGGACGAAATCGATCCGGTCGTTCGTATCACCGCAGCGAACCGCCTCGGCATGAGGCGCTCCGGTCCGGCGCTTGAACTCCGCATAAGCGATGGCCGAACAGATCGCGTCCGTGTCCGGGTTACGGTGGCCGATGACCAGTAATTCGCTGTCGCTCATGGTGCTCTGAGTATCCAGCCCAGATTATCGGCTGCAACTTGATTCCTTGTAGTCATCATCAAGCTCCCCTTAAATCAGCGACGTGCCGACCCGTGTCATTGCTGTCGCCAATCAAAAGGGCGGTGTGGGAAAAACAACCACCGCCGTCAATCTCTCCGCCTGCCTGGCCGCCCTCGGCAAGCCGGTGCTGCTCTTCGATCTCGATCCGCAGGCGAACGCCACCAGCGGTCTCGGCCTGGAAAAAATCGAGGGCGCGAGCTGTTACCGCACGCTGCTCGGCGAAGGCGCGCTCCTCGACAAAATCCAAAAGACCGCCTACGACCGGCTCGAAGTCATCCCCAGCGAAGTCGATCTCTGCGGCGCGGATCTCGAACTCGCCCGCACCGACAACCATCTTCACCGCGTCAAGCAGGCCCTGCAGCCCGTCGTCCAAAGCGGTCGCTTCGATCTCATCGTGATGGACTGTCCGCCGTCGCTGGGCGTGCTCACGCTCAATGCCTTCGCCGCCGCAGACAGCCTGCTCGTTCCGCTCCAGTGCGAGTACTACGCGCTCGAAGGCATCTCCATGGTCACGCGGCTGCTCAATCAGCTCCGCGACACCGGCGTCAACCCGACGCTCGAACTGCTCGGCGTCGTGATGACCATGTTCGATGGACGCACGAACCTTTCCCATCAAGTCGTCAGCGAAGTCCGCCAGCACTTCGGGGAACTGGTGTTCGAGACCGTCATCCCCCGCACCACGCGCCTCGCGGAAGCGCCCAGCTTCGGCAAGCCCATCATTCACTACGACAAATACAGCGCCGGCTCCGCCGCGTATGAACTGCTGGCCCAGGACGTGGTGAAGCGGCTGAAGCTGTAGAAGCGCATCTGCGAAAGAAGCGCGGCTGTGGCGAAGCCCAGCCGCAGCGCTCACCCAAGGACAACCTGCTGCGGCTGGTCCTCCGAACACAGCCGCGATCCGTAATCAGGAAGAAATGCTGTGCCTGAAGCTCTGGTTTCGGAGAATAATTTTCTTTGCAGGCGGGACTGCGCTGGCTATTTTTCGGGCGGTCTGTCCGATGGTGTAATGGTAGCACAAGGCTCTTTGGAGGCCTTTGTCATGGTTCGAATCCATGTCGGACAGCCAATTCAAGGCATGAAAAATTTTCTCAATCATCGCCCTTCTCACAAGTTGCATTTCCCTCGTGCTCTTTGGCTGTCGCACTACGCCGACGGTTCCCCAAGTCCAACACGCCGAAGCTTCCGTCAAACTGAGCGTTGAACCCGCAGCCTTTCCTTTCGTGCCTCAGCCCATTGTCACCGCGATCAAGCTCCACCAGTTGCCCGGCAAATGGCTGCCGTCCTTCTTGCAACCCAGTTCTGGAACTCAAGCCTCCTATTCATTCGAGGGTGAATCCCCTGGCCACCGCCACACAGATGGTCGTGAAACCGAAGCATGGGGGCATTATCAGAACCAGTGGAGTTCTTATCTGGAAGGCCGGCGAACAACCCCTCCAACTCATGGAGCTTCGCGTGTCAGCGAATTGATGGAGATTCGGTGATAGGTGAAGAGCGAAAGAAATTTTTGCCACCGTTGCTTCACTTTGCGTCCTTGGCGCTCTTTGCGTGAGTCACCACTCCATCCAACTGAATCGCGCCGCATTACTGAGCCACGCCGCCACCGTCCTTCTCCGTTCCCTGCTTCTCCAAGTCACTCACCCGCCGCAACAGTTCTGGCAACCGCTGCAAGGCGAGCAGCACCCGCTTCATCTGCCGGTCCGGCTGCGCTGGTGAACCGAGCCACATCTGGCCGCCAGGAATGTCGTGCATCACGCCGGATTGCGCGCCGATGGTGGACTTGCTGCCGATGGTGATGTGCCCCGCCAGACCCGCCTGCCCCGCCACCGTCACGTAATCGCCCAGCGTCGTGCTGCCTGCGAGCGCCGACTGGCCGCACAGGATGCAATGCTCGCCCACGACCGAGTTGTGCCCCACCTGCACGAGATTATCGATCTTGGTGCCCCGGCCAATGAGCGTGGAACCGAGCGCGCCACGATCCACCGCCGCGTTCGCGCCGATCTCCACATCATCCTGAATCACCACGTCACCGATCTGCGGCACCTTCAACTGACGTCCCTGATCCAGCACATAGCCAAACCCATCCGCTCCGATCACGCTGCCCGCATGAATCCGCACGCGATGGCCGGCTTTCGTCCGTGGATAAAGAACGACCCTGGGGAACAGCCGCACGTCCTCACCCAGCACGCAGTCCGCGCCGACATGATCGCCTCCTTCCAGCACGGAACGCGGCCCAATCTTCACCCGCTCGCCAACCACGCAGAACGGCCCGATGTGCGCCGTCGCATCAATCACCGCGCTCGCCGCAATCTGCGCCGAGGGATGAATGCCCGCCGTGAACGTCGGTTCCGGGAAAAACAGCGTGAGCACCTTGGCGAACGCCACGCGCGCATTGGCGACGCGGATCAAGGTCTTGGTCGTGGAAGTAAAAGTGCCGGAAACGAGAATCGCCGACACCGCGCTCAGCTCGGCCTTGGCGAAGTAAGCTTCGTTCTCGGCGAACGTCAGATCCCCTGCCCTCGCGCTGTCGGCCGGTGCGAAGCCGGAGATCGCGAGGGAAGCATCTCCTTCCACCTCGCCGTCCAGATGCTTCGCGATGTCCGCCGCCGTGCGCGCCATAAGTCAGATTCCGCGCTCTTGGGCGATGGCGCGGTTTTCGCCCATCACAATGACGCGCGGCATCCAGCCCTTCGCGAGGGCCTCCTCCACGAACGTGTAGCTCATGATGGTCAGCCGGTCGCCGACTTCGCCCAGATGCGCCGTCGCGCCATTGAGAATGATCGCGCCGGAGCCGCGTTCGCCGGGGATGACGTACGTCTCGAAGCGTTCGCCATTGGCGAGATTGCTGCACAGCACGCGTTCAAACGGCAGGAGGCCGACCTTCTCCATCAAGTCGACCGCGATGGTGAGACTGCCTTCGTAGTGAAGGCTGGAGGCCGTGACCTGCGCACGGTGAATTTTTGATTTCAGCAAATGAACCTGCATAGAAACACACGTCGGAAAATGGAGTGATGGAGCATTGGAGTTGTGATCATCACTCCATGACTCCATCACTCCATTCCCCCCGCCCTTCTCCCAAGTCGTTGACTTGAAAATAGGGCGGCACTATAAACGCCGCCGACTCGTATTCAACCCAGATTTGGCGAAAGCCTCCATTTCACGCACACATTTATATGAGCAGAAAAATTCGTTACGGCATGGTCGGCGGCGGACGCGGCGCGTTCATCGGCGCGGTGCACCGCATCGCGGCGGCCATCGATCAACAGATTGAACTCGTCTGCGGCGCATTCTCCTCCGACCCAGAACGCTCGAAGGCTTCCGGCGCAGATTTGTTCCTCCCGGCGAATCGTTGCTACGGCACGTTCCAGGAGATGATCAAAGCCGAGGCGAAGCTGCCCGAAGGCGAGCGCATGGATTTCGTCTCCATCGTCACGCCGAACCACATGCACTTCCCGCCCGCGAAGATGGCGCTCGAAAGCGGCTTCCACGTTCTCAGCGACAAGCCCGCGACGCTGAACCTCGCCGAGGCGAAGAAGCTCGCCGAGCTCGTGAAAAAGACCGGCCAGCTCTACGGTCTCACGCATAATTACACCGGCTATCCGCTCGTGAAGGAAGCGCGCGAACTCATCGCCACCGGCCGGCTCGGGAAAATTCGCAAGGTCGTGGTCGAGTATCCCCAAGGCTGGCTCGCCACGCGCATCGAGGCCTCCGGCCAGAAACAGGCCGCCTGGCGCACCGACCCGAAGCGCAGCGGCGCGGCCGGCTGCATCGGCGACATCGGCACGCACGCCGAGAACCTCGCGGAGTACATCACGGGCCTGAAGATCGAGGAACTCGCGGCGGATCTCACGTCCTTCGTGAAGGGCCGCAAGCTAGACGACGACGGCAACGTCCTGCTCCGTTTCAAAGGTGGCGCGAAAGGCGTCCTGCACAGCTCGCAGATTTCTGTGGGCGAGGAGAACAATCTGAACATCCGCGTCTATGGCGAGATCGGCGGACTCGAATGGCATCAACGGGAGCCGAACACGATGTTCCTGAAGTGGGCCGATCAGCCGCAGCAGATTTATCGCACGGGCCTCGGCTATCTCAGCGCCGCCGCCAAGGGCGCGAGCCGCACGCCGCCCGCCCATCCCGAGGGTTATCTCGAAGCGTTCGCAAATGTTTACAAGAACTTCGCCAACCACATCCGCGCCGTGCAGTCCGGCACCAAGCTCGCGAAGAACGACGCGGCGCTCGACTATCCGAAGATCGAAGACGGCGTGCGCGGCATGGCGTTCATCGAAGCCGTGGTGAAGTCCTCCAAGAAGAACGCGTCCTGGACCAAGCTCGACGTGTAAGCACCCTCTCCCTTTGCCAAGCAATCAGGGCGCGAAGAACTCCTTCGCGCCCTTTCTGCTTCCAAAGTTAGGGTCTTGCCGCGCTGCGGCAGCCCGCCCGCGAATCAGCGGGCGGAAGGGTGCGTAAGCTTGGACGCGCATGAACGTGTTCACCCTCTCCCTTTCTGTTTCCGGTGATTTAGGAGAAGCGAAAGACCCGTAGCGGCAGCTCGATTCCGAAAATCCCAACGGGATTTCATCACTCAGCCCGGCGTTGCGAGGGACGAGCTACGCCGGGTCAGGGTGGACAGAAAATCTCAACCCCAACGGGGTTGAATCGCGCCGGTGGAACTGGATGCAAACCCGTTGGGGTTGAGATTTTCCTGCCGCGTTTTCCCAGGGTAACCCGTGCCGAGCAACCCATGGGCTGATAAATATAATTCCTTCGGGATAACCGAAACCGTTTGCCGACATCGTCGGATTCCGTTTCAACCTTTGCGGTCTTCGCGCCCTTTGCGTTAACGTTCTTCTGCTTGGGTCCGTGTCAATCCACGTAGATGAACTCGTTCAGGTTCAGCAGCGCGCGGCAGACCTCCGTCAGGCTGCGCTGCTGCACGATGCGAAGACACGCGTCGAGTTCAGTCCGGGCGGGACTCCGTTGAAAGGCGATCTGAAACGCACGCTCGATCTGGCGCTGCGGATTGTCACCGGCTTCCGCAACGACGCGCTGGCCGAAACTCCGCGAAGCCTCGACGGCCAATGGCGAGTTCAGCAACGACAAAGCCTGCGGCGCGACCGTTGATTCGTTGCGGCGCGCGCAGGAGGCGGAGTTCTCCGGCAGATCAAACGTCTCCATGAACGGCACCCGCACCGTTCGCTTCTGCACCAAGTAGATGCTGCGGACATTCTGCTCGGCCTTCGGCGACGGGTACCAGCCCTTGGTCTTCGTCTCGTTGTCGTCGAGGAACGCGGGATTCGCCTGGAGAACTTCCGGCGGCAAATCCGGCCACACCGGCGGCCCGCCCGCTTTGTCCTTCAAAAGCCCCGAGACCGCGAGCAGCGCATCGCGCAACTGCTCCGCGCTCAGCCGACGAGGCTGACGGGTGTAGTGTTCAGTAATCAGTGCGTCAGCATTCAGTAGAGCAATCTTAGAAGAAGACTCGCTCTCCAATGGCTTGCTGGTTACTGACCTACTGATAACTGTCTCCCTCCCCGACCGCTGCCGGTAAACCGCGCTCGTCACCATCAAGCGATGCAGCGTCTTCATCGACCAGCCACTGCGGACGAATTCGCCCGCCAGCCAGTCGAGCAGCTCTGGATTCTCCGGCTGCGCGCCGGCGAGACCAAAGTCATTCGCCGTCGCCACCAGGCCTGCGCCGAAATAGCCCTGCCAGACGCGGTTCACCAGCACGCGCGCCGTCAGCGGATTCTGCGGCGACGCAATCCAGTCCGCCAACGTCAGGCGGCGGCCCGTGGACTTCTTGTTCGCGACGGCATGAATCGTCGCGGGATTCGGATCGAGCGCGGAGAGGAAGCCCGGCTCCACGGCCTCGCGCTCAGCCTTGTGATCGCCTTGGAACAAAACCTTCGTCACGCGCACCTTCTCCGCGTTGTCGTTGGCAAGCAGACCGAGCATGAACTCGCGCCGCTGCTTCTTCAGTTCCGCGATCTCCTTCACCAGCGTTTCGTGGCGAGACTTCTCGTCGCCCTTGAGCGCGGCCTTCACGTCCTTGTCCGAAGGCTCCACCTTCTTTTCCACGCCTTCGATCTTCGACTTCAGACCGTTCGTCCGTTGTTCCTTCGGCGCATCGAGCAGCAGCTTCTCCACGGGCTTGAGCTTGGCGATCCGCTCGTCCCGGAGCTGGGTGCGAATTCCCGCGAGAATGTCATCGCGCTGCTTGGCGAGAGGTTTGACCTTCGCATCGAGAGCCTTGTTGTGCGCGAGAATCACCGCCTGATCCGTGGCGATGTCCAGCGGCACATCGTCCGCCTGCTTCACCGGCTCGAAGAACGCGCGCAGCCGGAAATGATCCGCCTGCGAAATGGGATCGAACTTGTGATCGTGACAGCGACAGCAGCTCATCGTCAGGCCGAGGAACGCGCTGCTTGTCGTCTCCGTCAGGTCCGCCATCCACTCGGCGCGTGCACGGTCCTGTTCGTTGAAGGCGCCCGCCGAATTGTCCTGCGGACCCAGCCGCAGATACGTCGTCGCGATCAAGGCATCCTGTTCAGCCGCGTCCTTCGGCGGACCATCGAGCAGCTCGTCGCCCGCCAGTTGTTCGCGGATGAACTGATCGAACGGCTTGTCCGCGTTGAACGAGCGGATCACGTAATCCCGGAAGCGCCACGCCTTCGGACGGAACTCATCCCAGTCGAACCCGTTGCTGTCGCTGTAACGAATCACGTCCAGCCACGCGCGCGCCCAATGCTCGCCGTAACGTGGCGACGCGAGCAGTTCCTCCACGAGCCGCTCGCAGGCATCAGCGCGGTTGTCCGCAAGGAAACGCTCCATCTGCTCCGGCGACGGCGGCAAGCCGGTGAGATCGAAGTAAAGCCGGCGCGCCAGCGTGCGCTTGTCCGCTTCACGCGGTGGAGTGATTCCAGCAGCTTCGAGCCGCGCCAGTGCGAAGCGATCCAGGGTCGTGCGCGCCCAGCGCTTGTTCTTCACGACCGGTGGCTCGACACGTTTCACCGGCTTGAGCGACCAGAGATCGAGCCGTTGTCCGCCGAAGATGCGGACGATGGGATTGCGTTTGTCGCTCCACGCATCACCGAGCCGTTCGCCGGGCGCGAGCTTGGGCGCGGAGGCCAGCGCGGCGGACTTCGGCCACGGTGCGCCGTCGCGAATCCAGCGTTCCAGCACCGCGATGTCGTTCGTCGTGAGCTTCTCCTTGGGCGGCATCTCGAGATCTTTCTTCGAGTGCATCACAGCGTGGATGAGCAGCGAATCCGCCGGCTCGCCCGGCATCACGGCGGCCTGGCCAGAGTCACCGGCCTTCAAGACCGCTTCGCGCGAATCAAGCCGGAGACTGCCCTTCACCTTGTCCGGCCCGTGACAACTGACGCAGCGGGATTCGAGCAGCGGCCAGACCTTGTCGGAGAAAAGCCGGTCCGCCTCCTCGGACGCGTGCGCGGCAAACCCCACGAGCGCACTGGCGAGCAGCAGAATCTGACCGGCTTTCATGCCCCACATCATGACCAAAGCCGGGCGCCCGGGCAAATGAGTTTGTTCGGTGACTTGCCTGACACCATTTCGTAATGAAATCAGGCAGAATCTTGAAAGAGCACCTGCGCGTTGAACGGCGTGCTGCCAAAATCAAAACTGGCGGTGAACAGGCCGTTGGTGAAGCCGAGGATGAGCGGCGCCGGACTGAGCGCGGCGATCTGGCTTCCGCCGCTGATGGCGGACCAGAGCGTGGGCTGCACCTCCGCACTGCCGTTGTAGGGCGTGCCGTTTTGTTGCAACGCGCCCTGGCAGGAGAAGGCCGTGGATCGGGCATGGCTCACAGACAAGGTGGCCAGCGCTGCAATTACCGTGATGAGGACGGACAGAGCCGGTGATTTCATGGGGTGGTTTCCTTCAATGAAAGTTTGCCGATCAATTGTTTGATTTCTGAAAGCTCCCGCCGCAACGAGGCGTTCTCGGCACGCGTTTCTTCCACCTTCTCATTCAGCCCCTGGATCGCCGCCAGCGCCACGCCATCGGCATCCACGGTGGCGATGTGTTTGTCGTCCGGGCCGACGTTGAACGCGGCGTGAAAGTCTTGCGCCATCGGGCCGAGGTGTTCCTGCGACTTGTCCTGCTTGTAATTCCACCGGCTCAACGGCAGCGCGGCCACTTTCTCCAACACCTCCTGCGCATTCAGCGGCGCGAAGTTTTCCTTCACGTTGCGGTCGCTCAAGCTGACGAAGGTGCCACTCCCTGTCCACCAATTCGAGTCAGGCTCACAGGCCCCGATACCCGGACCGGCTCAGGCTCATCAACGGAACGCCGCCGGTCCCGCCGCTGCCGGGAAGTTGTCTGGCTACATTTAACCTGAACACCGAAGTGAAACTCGCGCCAAGCCGCGAAGGCGCAAAGAGAGAACAATTTGAGAAGGGTTGGTCAGGAAAGTTTCTGGTCGTTGGAAGCGCCGGACTTCCCCTTTGCGGCTTTGCGCCTTGGCGCGAAATACCGCTTCGGAGTCTGGGTTTAAGGTTTGCGGAGGCGATACGCCTTGATCAGTAGCGTGGCGGGGACGATGACCGGATTACTGGAGCCACTCGGCGAGTTCACCCAGTTCGTGGGCGAGAGGCTGGGGGTTTCTTGAAGCACAAAGCCCGGCGTGGGCGGTGTCCACGAGATGCGCGCCTGCGTGGCGTTGAGGCGGACGATGCTCAACGCCGGCGCGCCGGGTGTTTGCACGGCGAAGGGCAACGCCCAGAACCCGCCCGTGAGCGAATAGTTGCCGCCGGTCATCGGCCCGCCGGCATCCGGCTGGCCGATCGTGCCGCTGACGGAATAGACGCCGCCGGTGCTGGTGCCACCGCCGCCGTCGATGGTGAACCAGTCGATGGAGTAGTTTTGCGCCGAGGCGGTGATGGTGCCAACGCCTGCGATCAGGGTGAAGATTGGAGTTTTCATGGTTCGATTGGTTTGGGCTATTCTTTCACGAGTTTGTTAAGTAACTGCTCGATCGATTCGAGCCGTTGCTTGAGCGCGGCATTCTCCTCCTCGAGTTTCTGAACTCTGGCTCCTGACTCCTGACTCCTGGCTTCAACCTTGTCATTGAGCCCCTGGATCGCCGCCAGGGCGACACCGTCGGCATCGACGGTGGCGATCGACTTGTCCGAACTGCCCAGGCCGAAGGCTTGCTTGAAGTCCTGCGCCACAGGTCCGATGTGGCGAGTTGCCGAATCCCCTTTATAGGCCCACTCGCTAATGGGCAAGGCGACAACCTTCTCCAGAATGGCCGTTGCTTCCACGGACCGGAAATCCTGTTTAGCCTGGCGATCGGAGGTGGGATTGAAGGTTCGGGCGTAGCAGTCCATGGGACGATTTGGGAATTCGGTGAGGTTCGCGAATCGGATGTTGTTGACGCTGGCCTTGGCGCTTCCGATTACAACTTCGTTCGCTGCCCCACTGATGAACGCCTTCTCGTTGCCCACACCTTCGACGGTGAGGATTCCTGCTCCCAGACTCATCCGCTCCGCGCCACCGGCCCGAAAGACCAATTGATCATTGGCGAGGTAGGCGATTTGACCGACGGTCAAACCATTGGTCTCAAAGTTGATGGCGCCGAGATAGTCGGGAAGCGGCGAACGGTTGTTGAAGATCAGCACGGAGCCGTTGCTGTTGTTGGTCGTTGTGAGCCGCTCCACCGCCTGTCCCGCTTGGATTTCCAACGGGTAGATCGGCGTGGTGATCCCCAGCCCGAGATGTCCCGACCGGGTCAGGCTCATCAGCGGCGATCCCCCGCCCCCGTTGGCGTTCACGTCGGAATGGCTGCCCCCGCGATACCAGTGAAAGTCGTTGCCCGTCCGGAAATACTGCGCATCGGCCTGCACACCGATGCCGTATTCAGCGTTCCACAGGTTGATCATCTGCCGGGTCTGGTTGCCGAAGCTGTGGTTGCCAGCAAACGCCTGATTCCCGCTGAAATTGTTGCCGCCAGATCGCAGGGCCACATTGGCCGAAAGCTGTGCGTCCGCCAGGCTTCCGCTCAACTGGCCCGCCGGAAGAGCGGTCAATCCCGAGCCGTCGCCGGAGATCGGGCCGAAGAACGTCGCGCCTTTCGCGAAGAGGTGCATGTAGTCGCCGGTGCCTTGATTGAACAACGCCACTGCGCCGATTCCCGGATTGGAACTGCCCAGTTCCACATCACCGCCTGCTCCGTCACCGCCGAGGATGGCCTGCTCGTTCCCGAATCCATCCACCCGGACGTAACTTCCGGCGACGTGCAGCGCCTCTTGCGGAACGTTGGTGCCGATTCCAACCCGGTCATTAAAGGTCGCGCGGGTTTGGAAGGTCTGGTTTGCGCTGAAGGATTGTGCGCGGTCCGTCAGAGCGACGTTGGCGGGTAGTTGCGCGGCGGGCAACGTGCCGGAGATGCCGCGCGCAGTGACGGCATACGGCGTGGACGTGATTTGCTGGCGCGGACTCAGCGTCGTGTAAGACCCGGTGTTGGCCCCCGCTCGCACCGCGATCTGGAGCCAGCGATCCGCGCCCGGAAAGGCCGCCGCGCCGAAGTCCAGCGGCACGGTGAACAGCCCGTTGGTCACACCCCAGTCAGCGACGGGGATGGTCGCGCCTTGTTGCGCACCGCCGGCCGCGGCGTTGAAGAGCCGGAACTCGAAGTCCTGAAGGCCGGTCACCGGCAAGCCGGCTTGCGTCAGGCTGCCCTGGTAGGTGAAGGCGCTGCTCTGGGCGAAGGCCGTTGAGAGTGGAAGGTTGAGCGTTGCGAGCAGCAGCAGGAGCGCGGCGCGGCGGATGAGGGTGAGTGTGGTTTTCATGGGTGTGTTTCCTTAGTTTGATTTCTGATTGATAATGATTTTTTCCAGAGCATCGAGGCGTTGTTTCAACTCCGTGATCTCCGTTCCCTTCTGTCTCAATTCATCCGTGAGTTTCTGATTCAAGCCCTGAATCGCCGCCAGCGCCACGCCGTCGGCATCCACGGTGGCGATGTGTTTGTCGTCCTCGCCCAAGCCGAAGGCGGCGCGGAAGTCCTGCGCCATCGGGCCGACGTGCTTCACGCCCGGACGGTTCGTGTAGCTCCAGCTTTGCAGGGGCAGCGCCGCCACTTTCTCCAACACCTCCTGCGCATCCACGGCGGCGAAGTCCTGCTTCGCGTTCCGGTCGCTGGTGAGAACAATCGCGTTGTCCACGTAAAGACCTCCGGCGCGCAGGTTCATCTTGTCCGCCCCGCCCACGCGGAAGGTCATCTGACCGCTGGCCAGGTAGGCGATCTGTCCGGGGGTGCCGCTATCCTCGAAATTGATCGCGCCCAGGTAGGTGGGGGAAGCGGTGTTGTTTCGCAGCGCGAGCACCGCCCCATTGGCATTGTTCGTCGTCGTGAAGCGGCCGACGGCCAGTCCGCTTTGGACGTCGAGCGGAAAGCCCGGGGTGGTGATGCCGAGACCGAGAAAGCCGGATCGGTTCAAGCTCATCAGCGGAACGCCCCCGCCACCACCGGCATTTCCGTTGACGTCCGAATGACTGCCGCTGCGATACCAGTGGTAGTCGTTACCGGTGCGGAAGTAGAGGGCATCGCCCTGCACGCCAATGCCGTATTCGGCGTTCCACAGGTTGAGCATCTGGCGGGTTTGTGCGCCGAAATCCAGTGAACCGCTCATGCTTTGGTTGCCGGTAAATGAATTGCCCCCCGCGCGCAACGCCACGTTCGCCGAGAGCCGCGCGTCGGCAACAGTGCCGGATGAAATCTTGGAAGCGTCCAGATTGGGAATTTGAATCGGAGATAGCGTGCCGGCGATATTCGCAGGGTTCAAATTCGTTAAACCACCCCCGTTACCCGTGAAGCCGGTGGCGGTGATAGCGCCTTGAAACACATTGTTGCCGTTCAGCAACGCCAAGGTCGCCGGAACATTCTGCTGCCTGAGCGCCAGACTGTGACCGCGTCCCCCGGCAATGGCCACCACGTTGCTCAAGCCCACGGGGAGGGTCGTTTGGCCTTGGCCATTTTCTCCCCACGCGGCGACCGTCCCGTCGCGCTTCAGCGCCAGACTGTGAAGACCTCCCGCAGCAATGGCCACCACGTTGCTCAAGCCCAAGGGAACGATGGACTGGCCAAGGTGGGGATTGCCCGTGTTGTCTGTCCCCGCTCCCCACGCGACGACCGTCCCGTCGAGCTTCAGCGCCAGGCTGTGAGAATATCCCCCGGCAATCGCCACCACGTTGCTCAAGCCTGCGGGGATGTTCGTCTGGCCAAAGCCGTTGTTTCCCCACGCGGCGACCGTCCCGTCGCTCTTGAGCGCCAGACTGTATAACTCTCCCGCGGCAATGGCCACCACGTTGCTCAAGCCCACCGGGATGATGGCCTGGCCCAAATCGGGAAGGCCTCCCGAGTTGGTTGCTCCCGCTCCCCACGCGACGACCGTCCCGTTGCTCTTCAGCGCGAGACTGTGAAAAAATCCCCCGGCAATCGCCACCACGTTGCTCAAGCCCACGGGAGGGTCGTTTGGCCATAGAAATTCACTCCCCACGCGGCGACCGTCCCGTCGCTCTTGAGCGCCAGACTGTGAAACCAACCCCCGGCAATGGCCACCACGTTGCTCAAGCCCACGGGGATGGTCGTTTGGCCATAGAAATTCTCTCCCCACGCGGCGACCGTCCCGTCGCTCTTCAGCGCCAGACTGTGAAAACCTCCCCCGGCAATGGCCACCACGTTGTTCAAGCCCACGGGGAGGGTCGTTTGGCCTTCAACATTGCGTCCCCACGAGGCGACCGTGCCCACTAATTGCAGCAAGTTGCTAATGTTCAAATTGGTGATGCCCGCGCCGTTGCCGCTGAACGTGCCCGAGAAATTCACGCCACTCGCGCCATTGGTCACCACCGTGGAGGGCAATTGCGCCAGCGGAATGGTGCCGGTCAATTGGCCCACCGGCAGCGTTCCACTCAGTCCGCTGGCCGTCAGGGCGCGAATTGCATAGGGCGTGGCCGTGATGGGCTGACGCGGCAGGACGTTCGTGAAGGTGGCGCTGCCCGCCGGACGCACGCCGATCTGCAGCCAGCGATTCGCACCGGTGAAGCTGTTGGGGTCGGTGAATTCCAGCGACACCGTGAACAGCCCGTTGCTCACCGGCACCGCGAGCCGGGACAGGCTCGCGCCGATGGGACTGGATCCGTTGTTGTCGGCCTGAAGCGAGAAGGTGAAGTCGTAGAGTCCGCTGGTCGTTCCGTTCGTATCGTTGAGCCGCCCCTGATAGGTGAACGAGCCGAGAGAGGAGCCTTGAGCGAAGACTCTGGAGAGCGGAGGAGTCATTGCGGCGAGCAAGGCCAGAGCGAGGATGAGCTTGAGTTGAGTTTTCATACGGCGTGGTTGGTTAAGTTCTGAGTCGAGAGATTTTCTTGGATAAGAAGCGGGTGTCGGTGCCTTGACTGACCAGGGTATTGGGTGGAAGCGGGCAACGGGTTCAGCGCAACTGCTGTTCGAGCCGGGTGACTTCTTCCTTGAGCTGTTTGGTCAACCGGTGGTGAACGAGATAAACCTGCACGCGGGTGATGCCGAGTTCGCGAGCCACCTGCGGCGCGCTCCACTGACGAAGGTTGTAGAGCTCGAAGATTTGAAAATGCTTCGGTTTGACCTGGCGGCGGAGGCGGGCGAGGGCGGCTTCCATCACGCTCATCTGCCATTCCTCTTCCCAGACCTTTTCCACCAAGGCTCCGGCGGGATCGGCCACCCGTTCCACAGTGGCGGTTTGATCGGCCGGACGTTCCGGCGCGGCGGACATCGGCGGCAGTCCGCTCCGCTTGCGGAACTGATCCGTGATGCGCCAGCGGGTCAGGTTGAGCAGCCAGTTCTTGAAGGAGCCGCGCGCCGGGTCGGATTCAAACTCCCCGACTTTCTTGGCCACGGAGAGCAGCACCTCCTGGAGCACGTCCTCACACTCGGCCTCGGTCAGGCCGGACTTGCGGGCCACGCCGAGGATGAGCCGTTCGTAGGTGCGGGAAAAGTCCTGCCAACTGTCGGCGTCGTCCCAGTTCTTCAACCGGGCCAGCAGGCTGCCGCGCGTGGCCTGCGAGTCATCAGAAGGCGGATTCATAGCCAGAGTGTCATGCCATTCCCGTGAACGGACGACCGGCGGCGCAAATTTCAAATTTCTGGAAAAACTTTTCATACGCATGAATTCCCGCTCCGGATCAATCCCAGTCCAGCCCCAGTTCCCGCAGGCTTTGGCGCAGGCGGGTGATGTTCCAAAGCTGTGCTCCGGATTTCTCGCCGGGCAAGGCGAGCCACTGACCATCCGGGCTGAAGGCGGGCGAACGCATCATGGTGGGAGCGGGCAGGGCAATCAGCTCGCGCCACGAACCGGTGGCCAGCAACACCGCCTGCGCCTCCGCATCCTGAACCAGCAACTGCTGGCTGTCCGGGCTCCACGCGAAACTAAAGCCGGTCAAGAACTGGCGGGAGCGTTCATGCACCAACCGGCCTTCCGCCACGCTCCAGATCTGGAGATTCGTCGCCGTGCCTCCGACCCACCAGCGACCGTCCGGACTCAGGCCGCCATTGACCAGACGCGGACCGCTTGGTCGGAGCAAAGAGCGTCCGCCTGCCGTTTCCCAAACCTCAAATCCACCGCCCTCGTAACTGGCGGCGAGGCGCTGGCCGGATTGATCCATGGAAAGTTCATGCACCGGCTGCTGCGTCACCAGGAACCACTCTTCCGGCTGGGTGACAGATTGAAGATGAAGTTCGTCGCGGTCGTTCCTCACGGCCAGACGCCTTCCATCACGGCTGGCCGCGAAGCCCACGACACCACCGATCCGCGTGGGCGTGACTCGCACGGGGGTTTCGGCGGAAAGGGACGCGCGCACATCGTCCCACGCCAGCCGCCGTCGTCGCACCGCCCGTCCATCGACCGTGAGCAATCCGCCATCCGGAACGGCCCCCAGCGTATGCATGACCGTCGCCGGCAGGAACTGGCCGAAGCCCGGCTCGTCGACGCGCCAGACATCGCAGCCTTGATTGCTGCCGCCTACGAGCAGGCCATTGTCGAGAAAGACCATGCGCCACAGATCGCGATTACCCTCCCGCGCGGCGGATTGCGGAGGCGGCTCCAGCCAACGCATCACGGAGGGCAATTCGAGATCAACCAGCTTCCACTCATCGTCCCGCCAGCTTTGGAAGCCGAGACGGACAGCCTCGGGATGCACGTGCAAATCGTTGCCGGCATCGGGCACGCGCAAGACAGGTTGCTGCCGGGCGATGTTCCAAAGAATCGTCTGGCTGTCCCACGCGACACTGGCCAGCCATTGGCCCCGCTCATCAAAGGCCGCTCCCGTCACCGCCGCCTCGTGCCCGGCCAAAATTCCCAGCCCCGTTCCCTGCTCAGCGTTCCAGATTTTCAGGAACCGATCGTGGGACCACGTCACCAGTTGCACGCCATCGGGATGCCAGACCATGCCGCTGACCGGGCTGCCGACGGACCAAAGCAAATTGGTCGCGCCCGTCACAATGTCGCGAATCATCACCTGCTCGTCGAAGCGTTGGACGAACCGCCGCCCATCCGGTGCGAAAGCCAATCCCGTCAACAGTGGAACTCCCGGCAGCACGCGGAACTCCTGTCCACTTTCCAGATCGAAAAAGTGCAGCAAACCATCAGCGGCATCGGTGGCAAACCAGCGGGTGCCCGGCACCGAGACTCCACCGCGCGCACCCCAGGGCAGACGCAGTTTTTGCGGACGCGAATCCACCGGAAGCCGGGCCAGCGCAGGCAACGCATTGGAGAGGGCGGAAGCGAAGGCGGGTTGCCGCTTCAGCGACCAGACCAGGAAATCGTGGTTGGTGTAAGACGCGCCCAAGGCCAGCCCGTCCGGGCTGAATCCGTATCCGTGCAAACCGTGACGCCGCGCAGAAGTTTCGTCTGGACGATGTTCCGGAAGAAAAACGAGCGGCTGATGATCCGCCGCGGAACGGATGTGGAGTTGTCCCCGGTCGTCATTCGTGGCGTAACGCTCCAGCCGCCGGTCGAACACCCGGAGTTGGCTTGTCTTCGGAAAGGAACGAACCGCGCGCACATCCGGCAAGGCCAGGGCGGCGACGGCTTCGTTGCGCAAGGCCAGGCTGTTGGTGCGACGCGCGGCCTCGGCGAGAATGGTCAGGGTTTGTTGACGCTGGCCCGGCAGGCCGGTCAGCCGCGTGGCCCGGGCCAGGGCGAGTTGTTGTTCGATGAAGCGCGCGGCCAGTTCACGTTCCGCCCGCAGCGCGCGCAGCCTTTCTTGATTCGCCCGGAT
>Ga0163153_10003156_pt1 | contig 22461 bp, 26 predicted proteins | sample OliLakLV19MP6IB1_FD_148629 | JGI IMG/M metagenome (GOLD analysis project Ga0163153, IMG submission 148629) | Freshwater microbial mat bacterial communities from Lake Vanda, McMurdo Dry Valleys, Antarctica - Oligotrophic Lake LV.19.MP6.IB-1 | ecosystem: Environmental > Aquatic > Freshwater >...
TGCCCTGCCATCTCCTTCGACTTCTGCACGTCGGCCTGGACTTGCTTGAGCAGCTCCCTCAACTGTTCCTTGCGCTGCTCCAACCGCTGCATCGCCTGATCTTTCGTCTGGATCAGGTGCGCCTCTAACGCCAGCGCCTGATGTTCTAATGCATCCAACTTCTTGCCGAGCGACGCTCTGAATTCCTTGATTCGCGACATGGGAGCCTCCTCTGTGTGATATGGGATATACAATGCAGCTACATTCTGCCAAGCATGGCATTACATCATCGTCAGGTAGATAAGCGAAGCCCGGAGATCGGCAGATCCTTTCATCTACGGCAGCCTGCTGCCGCCGCTGGCCGGAGGGAGATACTGCTTGATCGTATCCAGAATCTTTCTCGAACGAATCTTGTCACCGGTACGGCCCACGCGAATGGTCGCCCGGGTCCGGGACTCTCCCATGGACTCCAGGGAAATCCAGATAGGCGTGCGATCGGCGAACTCCGACTCCATATGGGCGGACAGGGTATCAGCCCGGTCCTCTGATAGCGTCAATCCCAGCTCCTTCATCGCGGTCAGCGCCGCCCTATGGACAACGGGCACATCGTAGTCGAGCTCCTCCGTTGATTTGCCCATCATATAGGCGACGCCGACCGCGCCCCCCGCCGCACCGACGACCAGGGGAATGCAGCCAGAACTGAATGCGGCAAGCGTGGTCCAGATCGCCCATGCCGCTATAGTGGCGATCCGTGGCGGCCCCATAGACATGTCATGAATCATACGGTACTTCGCTCCTTTGGTTCATCGAAGGGCGATGATCGGAGAAAACCTGCAATAACCGTCAGGTCTTGTGTTCGCACAATACCAGTGGATGAATTTCTTCATGACAACCCGTGCTGTTCCCCCCGATGCGGCCATCGACCAAGCGGATATCCTATTAATCCCCTCCAAGCCTGCTCGTTACCTCTTTAGGGATGAGGACTGAGTGATTTCACTTTCAAGGGTAGCCTGGTCGATCCTCGATTGCGCGAGACCTTCTCACCCGCCCACCCATTGGCACGCCGAGACGTGCCATTAGCCCGGGCGAGCACATTCCTATCGTGCGCGTTCCGCGAGCAGGAGGACGCCAGGCTATCCTGCCCATCCGTCACTTGGCGAGAGTCCGCACATAAGCCAGTATGTCTCTGCTCTCTTCCTGAGAGAGACGAGTTTTCCAGGGCGGCATATTCGGTTTGCCCTCATGAATCGTTTGGAACAGGTCGTCATCGGATTTTTTTCTGATTGATGGTGATGTGAGTTTAGCCGGATCCGGCCCGCTATGAAACTTGTACCCATCCCCTCCGCCCTCCGGGCCATGACAACCGGTGCAGTGTCTGACAAACAGAGTCTTGCCACGCGCCACATCGCCGCTCTGGGTCTTAGTCTCAGCTTGCCCTAGTGCCACAGTCCCGAATAGAAGACCGCTCACAAGCCCGACCGTCGATACCCTGAGTATCCAGTGCCTCTTCATATTCCCTCCCATGCGATATTGCCAAACCGACTGAGGGCCATCTGAGCCCGATATTCGATTGCAGGAAACACCTCCAACCCCACGCTGTCACACTATCCCATCGAATAGTGACGCTCAACCTTCGTATGTGCTGCTCCATTATATATAGGAGCAGGCTCGTGAATCCTCAACTGCGCGTCTCACACGACCACTATAATGCTCCCTCCAAGCTTGCTTATACTTTTCTCACGGGAGGGTGGTCTGCTTGATCTCCCACTGCGCGCGTCCAACGAGGGCCTTCGGAGGCCGCGCGTTGCGCGAGCACAGGAGATCAACAGACCACCCTCCCCTACACCCACTCCGGCGTATACTCCTTCCCCGCTTCTTTTTCTGCGAACCATCGATACAAGACTGGGAGCAGGACCAACGTGAGCGCGGTCGAGGTGAAGAGGCCGCCGATGACGACGGTCGCGAGCGGTCGCTGGACTTCGGCGCCGATCCCTTGCGCAAGCGCCAACGGCAGCAGACCCACCAGCGTCGTCATCATCGTCATGACAACCGGGCGAAGCCGGAGGACGCAACCGCTGACGATCGCCTGGTCCATCTGCGTGCCTTCATTGCGCAACTGATTGATATAGGAGACCAGCACGATTCCGTTCCCAACTGCCAAACCGAAGAGTTCGATAAAGCCAATGGAGGCCGGCACGCTCAGGTATTCCCCGCTTAGCCACAGAGACACGACCCCCCCGATTGCGGCGAACGGGAGATTCATCATGATCAACGCCGCGTAGCGCAACGAATGAAAGGTCCAGACGAGGAGAAAGAATACGAGTCCCAGCGTGATCGGCACCACGATCAACAGCCGCGCGTTGGCCCGCTCCATGTTCTCGAACGCTCCACCCCACGTCACCTGATACCCTTCAGGCAGGTGTACCAATGATTCCAGTTTCCTTCGCCCTTCATCCACGACGCCGCCGATGTCACGCCCGACAACATTGAAGCCGATATAAATGCGGCGTTTCACACCCTCGCGGCTGATGCGGGACGGGCCTTCGCGCATCTCGATCACGGCGAGCTCACTCATCGGGATCATCGCGCCGGACGCCGACTTTACCCTGATCTCCCCGATGGCGCCGATGCTGTTGCGTTGTGGTTCCGGAAACCGAAGCGTCAATTGAAACCGCCGCTCGCCTTCGTAGACATGAGTCGCCACCTTGCCGCCGATCGCGGTGGTCACAATCTCCTGCACGTCTGCCACGTTGATGCCGAAGCGGGCGATCTTCTGCCGATCGATGTCGACCGTGAGATAGGGCTGACCGGCGAGCTGCTCGACTTTGATATCTTTCACCCCGTCGATCTGCTGCAGCAGTGCGGCAATCTCCTTTGCCTTGTCGTGAAGCACATCGAGATCCTCTCCGAACAGTTTGATGGCGCATTCCGCCCTGATACCGGACATTAGCTCGTCTACCCGTTCTTGAATCGGCTGGCTCATGAGGACAGAAATCCCGGGGATCTCCGCCAGCCTTTTTCGAATGGCGTCGGTCAATCCCGACTGAGTGGTCGCCGTCTTCCATGTGCTCCGGTCACTCAGGGACACGACCGGGTCGCTCTCATTCGGCTCTTCAGGCCCCAAGGCAATATCAGGCCGCCCAATCTTGCTCACCGCCATGCGCACTTCGGGAAACTCCAACATTGCCCGATGCGTTTGCTTCTCCATTTCGATGGACTCTGCCAGCGACACACTCGGAAGCCGGACAACCTGCGGCGTGAGAGCCCCTTCTTCTAGAAGAGGAATGAACTCCCTCCCGACGTACGGAACGAGTGCGAGACTACAGAGCACGAGCGCCGTTGAGAAGCTGAGCACCAGACCACGATGCTGGAGCGTCCAGGTCAGCATCGGCAGATATCGTCGCTTCATCCATCTCGTGAGGCGGGTTTCCTCCGGATGGTCTCCTCGCAAGACCAGCGACGCGAGGACAGGCGACAGGGTCAGCGTGACCACGACCGACGCCAAAAGCGCAATCACCAATGTATAGGCCAGCGGCGCGAACATCTTTCCTTCCATGCCCTGAAGCGTCATGAGCGGCAGGAAGACGACGCTGATGATGAGAATGCCGAAGAGGATCGGCCGGCCTACTTCTTTCGTGGCCTGAAGAATCACCTCCGACGTGCTCTTCCTCGTTGCGCCATTGTTCTGCGCCAGATGCCTGTAGACATTCTCCACGACGACCAGCGACCCGTCCGCAATCTCGCCGATCGCGATGGCCAACCCTCCGAGCGTCATCAAGTTAGCCGAGAGCCCCAGCCGCTGCATCACGATGAACGTGATCAGGGGGGTGACGATGAGCGAAGCCGTCACCACGACGGCGCTACGCACGTGGCCCAGGAAGAAAAAGAACACGAAGACCACCAGCACGATCCCTTCGATCAAGGCATCCCGTACCGTATTGATTGCTGCCGTCACCAATTCAATGCGATCGTAGAAAGGCACGAGCTTCGTGCCTGCGGGAAGAATGTGATTCTGTTGGAGATCTTCAACCTTGCTCTTCACCGCTTCGACCACCTGACGCGCATTGCCCCCGCGTATCATGAGGACGGTGCCGGCCACGACCTCCCGCTCGCCGTTGAGCAACACCGCCCCATGGCGAACCGCGTGGCCGATGCGGACTTCCGCGACATCACGAACGAAGATCGGCGTGCCGCCGGACTCTTTGACGATGATGGACTCAATATCGCTCAAGGTCTTGATCAGGCCAAGCCCACGGACGATCGCACGCTCCGCATGCCGCTCCAGCACATTGCCGCCTGCATTGGCATTGTTCTTTGCCACCGCGTCGTAGATACCGTGGAGCGTTAGATCAAACTTTCGGAGCTTGGCCGGATCGACCAGGACTTGATACTGCTTGACGAACCCGCCCGTGCGGTTCACATCGACCACGCCTGGCACGCCCTTCAGCAGGGGGCGCAGAACCCAATCCTGGAGCGTGCGCTGATCCGTCAATTCCGTCTCGATGATCGCGGGGTCGGTTGCCGCAGCATTCGGACCTGTCCTGAACCCTGGCGAAGGGCCTTCGACATAATATTGATAGACCTCACCCAGCCCGGTGCTGACAGGAGCCATCACTGGCTCGATTCCTTCCGGCAAACGCTCCTTTGCCGCTATGATCCGTTCGAGAACCAACTGGCGGGCAAAATAAGTATCGACGTCATCGTTGAACACGACCGTAACCTGAGACAGGGCGAATTTAGAGAGGGATCGGATCTCCGCCAAACCGGGCAGGCCGGTCATCTGAAGTTCGAGCGGATACGTGATGAATCGTTCGACTTCGACCGGCGAGAGACCAGGCGCGTCGGTCAGCACCTGCACCTGGATGTTCGTCACGTCGGGGTAGGCATCGATCGGAATTGACTGAAAGGCGAAGACACCGGCGACGGACAACAGGCAGGCCAGGCCCAGAACCAGGATCCGTTGCCGCAGCGAGAATTCAAGAAGAGACGCAATCATGGCGTCGGCTCGATCTCGTGCCGTTCCAACTCCGACTTGAGCACGAACGATCCCTTGGCCACGACTTGCTCGCCGGCGCTCACCCCCACCAACACCGTGACCACCTCCCCTTGCTCGCCTCCCACCTTGACCGTTCGCACTTCGAAGTCGTTCGTCCCCAGTTGAACAAACACGATCTTACCGGTCGGCCCGTTTTGGACTGCCGCGATCGGCACAGTCAACGCATCCGGGGTCGCTGTCACATAGACGCGGACGATGGCGAACATTTCTGGTTTCAGCAACAGATCGGAGTTCGGTACCGTCACCCGCAGCCGCATCGTACGGGTAGCAGGATCGAGCACATCGCCGACGTAGGTGATCGTGCCCTGAAAGATTCCATGAGGATAGGCGGACGCAATGACATCGACCCTCTGATCCTTACGGATGTACTGTATGTCCTTCTCCGGCACGTTGCCGACCACCCACACAGCCGAAAGATCCGCGACAGTAAAGAGCTTTTGCTGCGTCTCGACCACCTCGCCCCTTGTGATATTGCGCATGATGACCCGGCCGTCGAACGGCGCGCGCAGGGACACGTCGGCCTTGATCGTATCCTCGCGATCCAGCCGCTCCACTTCCTGCCGGGGGACGCCGAGCAGTTCCAGACGGTTCCGCGCCTCACGCACTTCTGCTTGGGCTGTTTTCATCGTGGCCTCGCGGCGCTGCAACTCGGCCTGACTGACAACCTTTTGCTCGTACAAGTCCCTGGCACGCTCATACGCCAGTTTCGCTTCGTGCAGCTTTGCGCCAGATTTTAGATAGGCCCCCTCCGCCAAGCCGAGGTCCGTACAGTGGAGCATCGCCAGCAAGGCGCCTTTCTTCACGTCTTGACCGACATCCGCAAGGACCGTCACCACCCGGCCCCCGATGAGCGTGGTCACCTCAGCCAATTCATTTTCGTTGGCTTGAACTGTGGCAGTATATTGCCTGGGTACCAGCAGCGCCCCACGAGCAACAGGCGTGACCTCAATCACCGTCCGAGTGAGTTCTTCGTCCGTGAGATGAACCACTCCAGACCTATCGGCCACAACGGCATTCTTGGTTTCAGGCGCTTGGTCGGGAGTCCTCTCGCAGGCAAGAAGTCCAGCAAGTGCAAAGGCAACGAGGAGAATGATGGCACGTTTATCGTAAAACGTGAAACGTGAAACGTCCGAATACAGAAACGAGATACGCTTCATAGTCATACAACCCCCTAGAGGAACCAGCATGAGGTGTGCCACAGAAAATTCGAGACTTTACGGAAGAAATGATCGATCCAGGAGCCTTTTGCCACAGTAGAAAAGATAGACCGTGGTGAAATGCAACAGTAGAGAGGCAGAGCCTTCGCGACCTTTTGCAGCACGTCGCACTAACTCCTCTGTTCTTCGCCCATTTGTGTGATCGCCCGCGTGAAGCATTCATGGCATTTCCTTTGCTCACTTGGATGGTTAGAGTCAGCACGCGTTTATTGTGTACTCCGTCTATTAGCGAGGGAGGTTGTCATGCCGATCCTGAAACGACTCCAGAGTTATCTCGATGCCAACAAGATTCCCTATGACGTGGTAAACCACCCAAAGGCCTACACCGCCCACGACGTGGCCCACACGCTTGATGTAGCAGGCAAACTTGTCGCAAAGGTTGTGGTCGTCAAGGCCGATCAGTACTTCGTCATGACGGTGCTCCCCTCAACCTGGCGCGTAGACTTGAAACGATTGCGGGATGTGCTGGAAGCCCGCGATGTCCGATTAGCGACAGAAGCCGAGTGCGCGAATCTGTTCCCTGATTGCCAAGTGGGAACGATGCCGCCGTTCGGAAATCTCTATGGCGTAGAGGTGTATGTCGATCAACTCCTGACGGAAGATGAGTCCATCGTGTTTGAAGCCGGAACGTATGTCGGCGCGATCAAGCTACGGTACAAGGACTTCGCCGACCTCGTTCGTCCCAAGGTTGCCGCGTTTCATTATGAGCCTTCGAAGATCGAGAGCTAGCAGGATGCTGAAAACGCCCGCTAGCATATAAAGAGTCGGTACGCGTGAGACGTGAAAAGTGAAGGTGAGAGGTAGGGTTGCCGAAGGCTCCTCCTCTGAAACCTTTTACGTTTTACCTTTCACCAACGACAAGGACAGCCTTTTTGAACAGCCTGAGACTATCGTAACAACGGCACTTTATGTTGAAATTGAGTTTTTCCGCAACCTGCTAGAAGAGAGGATGATGGGGAGCGCTTGCTGGTGAAGCCGAGGGGGATACCCCTCCCGCATTACCAAGGAATCGCCAGGCCCCCTCTTCTTTGACGAGGTAATGCACCTCGCGCGCCCAACTATCAATGGTGATGGGCTTCCCTGTTTGTTTCTCGGTCCCGTGGAGCCCGCCGGTGCAGGTCACAGACGCTTTTCTGACGCCGTCAGCCTGGACTAGCTTCAGCTCGGTGAAGACATGGGATGAACTGATGTCTCGATAGTGCAGGAAGACCTCCTCCCATACTCTGCGCACATCCGATCTTTTCAAGCCATGGTAGTTGTAGGTCGTGGCATAGAACTTCATGAGCACATCAAGATCCGCCTTCTTGACCGCCGCTTCGGCTTCATTGAACGCTGCCACCAGCTCCTTGATAACCGGCTGATCGGCATCCGCTCCTACTCCCGGTGCAAATTCCACGGCTGCGGCGGCAGGAGTCGGCGGTCGGCATGGGGTCAGGACCAGGGTTCCTGCCAGGATCAGTATCATCTTGAGCACGATTCGTCGCTTCATAATAGTAGTCGCAGGAAGCAATGCTGATGCCAGCGCTGCAAGAGTGAGAAAGCCTCAATCATTTAGCCCACAACTCTCTTCGTGTATTTTCCACTGGGCTAACCCGCATTATTCATGGACCTTTCTACTGCAATCGGGGATTCACCGCTACGACAAGCCTGCCTTGCGTGGCGACTGCGCGATTTCGCGACGAACCGCCATGAACCACGCGGGCTAAGGACGGCCCGTAAACAATTATTCACATGTGAGCTGTTTTGACCAGTCTTCCTCGGACAAATGGCAGATTATCCCACATCGTATCTCTCAGCCCCTGCGTGGCAATGAAGTGTGCCTGCTATGGCTCAGCATCTGGCTGTTTCGGACTGTATGCGTGAGTTGTGTAACACATTGTTGATTGCAGGCACGCAGAGACAATGGTAACCATTCGACTCTGCCTCCCTGGAGATGCACCATGAATCTCGGACAATCAGGACGAGCACTACAATCCCTCCCAACGAAACCGCCTCTCACTTGTATGCACGGTCGCATGATCTCCATTCGTGTCACGGAAGAGGAACACGAGGCCGACAAAGTCCGATGTGTCGAATGTGGAAGCGTCATTCCCGATCCACACCTCCAACGGAACGCGAAGGGAACATAGCCCCTTCTCCCGACACATGTTGCGATCTTCAGCCTTCGCTCACGCGCAACGGGCCCCCTCCCGTCGCTGAGGCATTTGGCAACAGCCTCCCCGCTCGTCACTGGCCCGAAACTCCTCAACCTATCGGACAGTGCAGCTCTCTCCTTCATGCGTTAAACCTGCAACCCCCTGTGTTACCGAACTTCTTCCTGTACCGTCCGACGACACCATCCTGTGGCACCGACAATGCACTACTATTCCTTCAGCAGTACATTCTGTTCCCCAATAGGTGGCGTATGACACAACACCCGACCGTAGAAGATCAAGTCATCGACATCGTGCGCAGAGTCCATGTCTGTGACCTCGAAGAGGTCGTACGTCAATGCGCCGGTCTGACCTGGAACCAAGTATTTCTCGCCGTCGACCGATTGAGCCGGCGCGGCAAGATTAGGCTCGTGACTAGAGGCCGGGGCATCTATACGGTGGCTTTCCCGCACCGACAGGAAGATCGGCCCGATTGACACTCATTCCCATCTCTTACTCACAAGGAGGTTTTTCATGTCTGATTTAACCCGTTGGCAACCAACGATGACGCGCTGGAATCCGTTCAAAGATCTGGAGGATATGGAGAAACGTCTCTCGACCTATTTAGGACGCCCCGCTGTTCGAGCCGAGGCTGGAAAGGAAGCCATGACCGTCGCCGAATGGTCGCCGCTCGTCGACATTTCTGAGGACGAGAAGGAATATCTCATCAAGGCAGATTTGCCGGAAGTGAAGAAAGAAGACGTCAAACTGACGGTCCAGGACGATGTGATGAGCATCTCCGGCGAGCGGAAGTATGAGAAAGAAGAGAAAGGGAAGAAGTACCACCGTGTCGAGCGGGCCTATGGGAGCTTTATGCGGAGCTTCACTTTGCCGGAAGATGCCGACGGCAGCAAGGTCAATGCGGAATACAAAGACGGGGTCTTGAACGTCCACCTGCCCAAGTCGGAGAAGGCGAAGCCGAAATCGATTGAGGTGAAGGTCTCCTGACGGCGACTGAAGAAGGAAAGAAAACACTGGGTTGCGCCGCGAGAATTTCCATGATTCGCACGTGTGGCACAACAACAAAATGCTCTCGCGGGATGCTCAAACAGGCCGTCCAGCAAGGCCGTAGGCGAGTCGAAACCGGAGGCGTACCCTCAGGGGTACGTTGAGGATTTCGACGAGTCGAGAACGCTGCTGGCGGACTGTTTCAGGATCCTGCAAAAGGAGGGAGATGATGTTCAAACACCCTCACTATCTAGAGGTTCCGTGGGATATTCAGGAACATCCTGGGACCACGGGACCTCATCGTCATCTGTGGTGGTTGATCGCGCTGCTGGTCCTGTCGGCCATGTTTCTGATCGGCGTGGGCGTCACATACGGAATCTTGTAGAAGGCTAAGGTCGAGGTCAAGGCTGAGCGAAGATAAAACTTTCCTTACCTCAGCCTTAGCCTAAACCTCAACCTTCCTCGTAATGGCGCACTTTTGGATCATCCTGTTAAAGACACAGGATCAGCGTGCCAGATTTAAGGAGTCAGACGCATCATGTTCCGCCATCGGGAAGACGCGGGCCGGATACTGGCCGATAAGCTAAGCCAATACCGCAACGATCCGACGGCATTAATTTTGGCTCTGCCTCGTGGCGGGGTGGCGGTGGGTTATCAGCTCAGCCTCGCACTCCATCTCCCGCTTGATGTGTTTATCACACGCAAGATCGGTGCGCCTGGCAATCCTGAGTATGCCATTGGAGCCGTAGCCGAGACAGGATCGCGCTATCTGAATCAACAGGCGGTCAGCTCGTTTAGCTTATCCCGGCATGAGCTGGACCATTTAATCCACGCCCAAGAAAAAGAGATCGCCAGACGTAAGGACCTGTACCGGCAGGGACGGCCGCTTCCACAACTCACAGGCCGCACCGTGCTCTTAGTCGACGACGGCATCGCCACAGGCTCGACGTTTATGGCCTCGGCACTCGCCATTCGCAGTTTGCAGCCTCGCCTGCTGGTGGGAGTGATTCCAGTCGGCCCCTCGTCAACGATCCGTGAGGTTCGATCACATGTGGACGATTTAGTGGTTCTCATGACACCGGAGCCGTTCGAAGCCGTGGGGAATTTTTTCGTGGACTTCACGCAAGTCGAGGATCGTGATGTTATTCAATATCTCAATCTGGCCGAGGAGGCGATGCTCGAACACACGCCCGCATCACCAGACTCATAAGACATCTTGTTAGCCAAGGAAGGCACGCCGTAACATGTCCACACATTCCAAGATCCCGTCAGGATTGGGCACTCGTAGAGACCAAACGTATCAAGAGGATGAACACGACTCCTATAAACTGCAGGGAAAGCTTAAGGAGCCCACTGTCTGTCCAACATGCGGGGCAGTCTTTCACAAAGGGCGGTGGACCTGGGAAGCGAAACCGGCAGGCGCACATGAGACTCTCTGTCCAGCTTGTCACCGGATCCATGATAAATACCCCAAGGGCCTCGTCACGATCAAAGGATCTTTCAAAGATATCCAGCATGAACAGTTGATCGGCGTCGTCAAGAACACAGAGGAGAAGGAGAAAAAGGAACATCCGCTGTCACGGATTATGGGGATTGAATCACAACCAGATGGTTTGGTCATTTCAACGACCGATACCCATCTGCCCCGGCGAATCGGCGACGCGCTGAAACATGCCTACCACGGGGAGCTGGAATTGCATTACGACCAGGATGAGCAATTCGTGCGGGTCATATGGACCCGCTGAATCCCGGTCTCACGAGAGGTATCGTCATGGCACGTCCGATGTGGTCCTATCCAAATCGATGGGTGCTTGTTGCGGTAGCGGCGCTCAGCCTGGCGACTGGAACGAAGGGACAGGCGGCGACATCCATATCGCAGGACGCGTTCGTGCAGGTGGATCAGACCACCGTCAACCAAATCTTGGATGTGTTTCAGCAGGCTGAAACGGCTATCGCTGCAGAAAATCTTGACCGTATCATGACGCTCTATGCCACTGGGTACAACTATCATGAGTTAAAGCAGGCGGATATTCGCAAGATCTGGCGTGACCTGTTCGAAGAATACCGTGACCTGAGCGAAGCCCATATATTTTTGCAGATCGTCAAAGTCGGATCGGAATCCAACGCCATCATTGAAGTCACCTGCACGGGGACCGTGTCTGGCCTCTCGAAGACCAGCGGCCTCCGCGTGCCGATCGACAGCTGGCACGAAGAAGTGCATTATCTGACGCGTGAGGACGGGGTCTGGCGAATTCGTGGAAATGCCGGCGACCGGCCACGGGTCTTGTCCTTCGGCAAGGCACCCCATCCGTTATTCTGAATCATGGAGAGGCTGCAATGAGAATTCTCGTTGGCGTGGATTGGTCGGACGAAGCCTTTGCCGCCGTGGAACAGATCGGGTTACTCTACAAGGCGGACGACGTCGTGCTCGTACATGGCGTGGATCTTGGCATGTTCCAATCTCCCATCGTGGCCGGAGCAGTCAATCTGCAAGGGTACGACGAATTCCGCAAGGCCCTGATCGATGCCGGGCACCAGGCCGTTGAGCGCTGCCGCACCCTCCTGCCGGCGGAGACTCCCTCCATCCGGACGTTGTGCGAAGTCCAACATCCGGCTGCCTTCATCCTCGACAGCGCCGCCGCAGTCAAGGCCGACCTCATCGCTGTGGGCACCCACGATCACAGCCGGATGAGAGAAGTGTTTGTCGGCAGCGTGTCGCACCAAGTCCTGCTCCATGCCACGGTACCGACCTTGATTGTGAAAGGAAAAGCTCGCCCCATCGCCCGCGTCCTCCTGGCAGTCGAAGACCGCGAGGATGCGCTTCACATGCAATCGTGGTTGACGGCGCACCCCTTTAAGAATCCCGTCGCGGTCACCATCCTCTCGGTCGTCCCCTCGCTCGCAATGGTCGAGCCCAATGTGATGGTGGGATTTACAAGCTGGTCTGAAGAACAGAACCGGCAGGCTCAGCAGATCGTGAACGACACAGCCCAGGCGTTGGCGAGCCCGCACTTCACGGTGTCTACCGATGTCCGCCTGGGTGACCCCGTCACGACCGTATGCGAAGTGGGAGCTAGCTACGACCTCCTCGTAGTCGGCTCCCATGGACGGAAGGGGTTCGATCGTTTCTTACTGGGGAGTGTGTCGCACGGAATCGTGCATCGAGCCAATACTCCCGTCCTTGTTGTCCGTTGAGGACAGATGACTGGATGCCCACGCCACCAAACAAGGAGAATGTAACAATATGAAAGTCCTGAGCGTGATCGGTATGGTGAGCCTAGTCATGTTGGGAAGTTCCTGGGCCGCCGGGCAGACTGTCCGCGGGAATCCCAAGGAAGGGTACGCGGTGTATGAAAAGAACTGCCTCCGTTGCCACGGAAGCAAGTTGGATGGGAAAGGCCAGGATAGCCAGGATTTGATCGTACAACCGGCCAATCTTCAGTCCCCAATCACTCGATCCAAAAGCGATTGGGAGTTGCTCGTGGCGATCTCGAATGGCGTACTATTCAGCCCGATGCATAGCTTTCGCGGCAAACTGACGGATCAGCAAATGTTGGATGTGCTGTCGTACATCAGAACTGTGTCGCCCCCAGACATTGTCAGTTAAACGGAGGCGTGCTCTTTCAGCGCACAGGCCTGCAAAGACTTATTTGGCAACCTCTGTGCATCTATTTTTCTTCTCCTGTTCTTCTGCGAGACACCTGTCCAGTTTGGAGAACCGGCTCCAGAGATAGTGAGTTCTTCGTCCGGATCAGAATCGCCTTTGAATGTATGCATGTCCACGGCTGATAGAGCTCAGCAAAGAAAGGTTGCCTAGATGAAAGCGTTCAGCGCGATCATTGCGGTATGCGTAATCGTCTTGGCCAGTTCCTGGGCCATCGGAGAAACTACCCGTGGAAATCCCAAGGAGGGACAAGCGGTCTATACACAATACTGCCTCCGTTGTCATGGCGAGACATTGGACGGGAATGGGCCCGAGGCGCAGTACCTGATCCTCCGGCCTACCAATTTCCAATCGCAGAGCCTGCTCGCGAAGGCCGACTGGGAGCTGCTCATCACGATTTCCAACGGGATCTTATTCACTCCCATGCATGGATTTCGGGGCACATTGACGGACCAACAACTGTTGGATGCGCTGTCGTATATCAGAAGCAGGACGCCGTTCGGCTCGGTCGACTAACCCGACATCGTGTTCCATCCACACCAACACGTATGGGGACTCGTTCGCACGATCGGCATCTGCCTTGTCCTCCTCGCGCTGGGTAGCGGGACACAGGGCCAAGCCGGTGAACCAGTCCAGGATCTTGAAGTCTTTGTTCGCGCCGGCTGTCCCCATTGCGAGGCAGCGGGAGCCTTCCTACTGATGAAACTCGACTGATTGAAGTAATCATTTCATCCCTACAGAGGGACGGAGTGCATCATGCTGGATGATTCAACACGAATGCAGCTCGCCAGACTTGCCTCAACAGGAAGCCGAGAGTATTCTCAGGCAAACCCTTGGAAGGTTGCACGCATGGCTAGGCGCGAAGCACACAGGAGGAGCGACGGCTCCCATTCAAGGAATCGCGATAGGTCGAATGCGTGACCGCTCATGAAACACACTCGTCCTCTCTACCAGCCGCCTCCGTTGTCCGAATACCAGGAATCAGGACAGGTCATCCTGCGCGATGGCACGACCGCATCACTCCGCCAGACCAGGGCAGAGGACCAGGTGATGATGCAAGGATTCATCGATCGGTTATCACCGGTATCCAGGCGTCATCGGTTCTTTTCTGAAACCGCGCCCCCTGCCGAGACCACCGCGTCGCTCTGCGATTCCTTCAACCCCTCCACACAACTCACCGTCGTGGTCACAAGAGCCATTGCTGGCGAGCCGCGGATCATCGCCGCCGGTTCATATTGGGCTCGGACCGCCGACGAAGCCGAGGTGGCCATGGCAGTCGACGACGACTTTCATGGGAAAGGTCTGGGAACGATCCTGCTCGAACGGTTGGCGATGCTGGCCATACACCGGGGCTTCGCCAGACTGTGGGCGGTCACACACACTGACAATCCTGCCATGCGCGAAGTCTTCCGGGAATCCGGGTACCCGACCCATGAAACCTATGAAGACGGCGATATGCACGTCGAGCTCTCGCTGCACCCGACCGAGAGCACGACGACCCGCTTAGAGTTGCGCGAGCGTATCGCCACGACCGCCTCGCTTCGCCCGTTCTTCTATCCTCGTTCCGTGGCCGTGATCGGAGCGTCCCGCGATCCCACGAGCATCGGCTACCGGATCGTCGAAGCCCTCGCCTGCAACCGGTTTCGCGGCGCCATCTATCCGGTGAACCCCAAGGCGGCAACCATTGCAGGCTTGGCTGCGTTCTCGTCCGTCACCGCGATCCTCGACGCCGTCGATCTGGCGGTGATTGTCGTACCGCGTGATGCGGTGCTGTCGGTCCTCACCGATTGCGCCGGCAAAGGCATCCGCTCCGTGATCGTGATCTCCTCAGGCTTTGCTGAATCAGGCCCTGAAGGAAAGCAGGCCCAGGACCGTCTCGTGGAGGGTATCCGTCAACAGGGCATGCGTATGATCGGACCGAACTGCTTTGGACTGCTGAATACCGATCCGGCCATCCATCTCAACGCCACGTTCACATCGGCCTTTCCCCCATCCGGCCGCATGGCCATGGCCACCCAGAGCGGCGCGCTGGGAATCGCAATCCTCGCCGCGGCCCACCGATTACAGCTGGGCGTATCCTCATTCGTCAGCGTGGGAAATAAAGCCGACATCTCCACGAACGATCTTCTGCAATATTGGGAAGACGACCCTTCCACTGACATCATTCTCCTCTACCTGGAGTCCTTTGGGAATCCGCGACGCTTTGCGAGAATTGCGCGTCGCGTCGCTCGGCGCAAACCGATCGTGGCGATCAAATCAGGCCGGGGCCTTGCCGGACGGCGCGCGGCCAGCTCGCACACCGCAGCCCTCGCGTCGAGCGAGGTGGCAGTGGATACACTCTTTCAGCAGTCCGGAGTGATCCGCGCAGATACCTTGGACGAGCTCTTCGCCCTGGCTCGAGGTCTTTCCGATCAGCCTTTGCCGAAAGGGATTAGGGTCGGCATCATCACCAATGCCGGCGGTCCCGCCATCCTCTGCACCGACGCCTGCGAAACGGGAGGACTGTCCGTCCCCGAACTGTCCAAGGCGACCACCACTGCCCTTTCTTCCTTCTTACCTCCCGCTGCTTCGGTGAAGAACCCAGTCGATCTCATCGCATCCGCCGCTCCTGACCACTATACAAACGCGATCACCACCCTCCTCGCCTCCCAAGAAGTCGATGCCCTGATTGTCCTCTACATATCCGTGACAGTCGGCGACGCAGCAGGCATCGCGAACGGCATCTTGCGCGGGATCTCCACTGCCAGACAAGCCGGAGGCACCGGCATCCCGATCTATATCTGTTGGATGGCTGAAGGGGATCTCGAACGAACCTTTCATGCGGCAGGCGAAACGATCCCCACATTTCCATTTCCCGAACATCCGGCAGTCGTGCTCAGCAAAGCTTCCCGGTATGAAGCATGGCGCACCGAGCCGCTCGGCATGATTCCGGACTTCGACGACATAGATTTCGTTACTGCGAGAGCCATCTGCGCTCAGGCCCTATCTCAAGAAGGGCCTGGTTGGTTGACCGTCGAGGACACCAGAGCTCTCCTCGCCTCTGCGAAACTTCCTCTGACGCACGGCGGCGTCGCAAGAACCGAAGACCAGGCGGCGGCCCTAGCCTGTGAGGTGGGATTTCCCGTCGCCGTCAAGCTCGCGTCTCACCAGATCCTGCACAAGACCGAGATGGGCGGCGTTCATCTGAACCTGGCTGATGAGCAATCCGTGAAGAATTCGTTCGAGGCGATCAAGGCCAGGCTCGCACAGGAAAACAAACTGGATGCGATGGAAGGCGTGCTCGTGCAGCCGATGCTGTCTGGCGGGGTTGAAGTGATGATCGGCGTCACCCACGACCCGCTCTTCGGCCCCTTAATTGCGTTCGGTCTTGGCGGAATTCATGTGGAGATTCTGGGGGACGTACGATTCAAGATTACCCCCCTCACCGACCGCGATGCAGCTGAGTTGGTGCGAGAGATTAGGGGCTATCGATTGCTGCAAGGCTACCGGGGCCACCCTGCAGCGGATGTGGAGGCCATCGAAGAGGTACTGTTGCGCCTCTCTCGCCTCGTCGAAGAAATCCCCGAGATCAGCGAACTGGACTTGAACCCGATCTTCGCCTTCCCGCCGGGACAAGGTTGCAGAATCGTGGATGCAAGGGTACGGATTGAGACAGCGCGTCGCGACTAGCGGCTTAAGAAAGCGTCTTATACTTGTGGGGCCATTTGTGATTGCTTATCGTACGGCTTTGCCCTGTACGACCGAAGAGCATAGCAGCAAATAGTGCACAGCACTCGCCATATCGCAGTCATACCGCACCTGGTTCGCTCAAACTCGTTGCTGGGATCACAGCGGGAATGCTGATTTTCCCGTGAACGGAAACTTTGCCTTCACAAATTCTGCAATTGCCACACCGATACCCTTTCCAAGCTGCTTGGTCAGCGACTCGACCGTCTGCTCGAAGGACTGATCGATCACATTCCACTTTTCTGCCCATATATCTGGGAGCATCGCACCTGGTGCTTGCAGGAGAGGAGTTAATCGGTGAAACATCCAGCTAACTTCACAAAATCGGTTTATATACATTGCAAATGCTGACTCCTCAAACTGGGGCAGTACCGGCAATGGTCCTTGACCTTTCATCCATTCAATTGCATTCGAGAGAGAAAGACGAGCTCCGTGAGTCTCCCAGTCGAAGAGATCATCCCATCTTGCGAGTTCGACGAGCGTTGGATCAGATAATCCACTCAGGTCACCCGACATCTTGCGTCGAACGCTGTACTCCGTGTTTTTGCGCATCTTTTTGGCCGCTAGAGGGTCAAATGGCTTCCCAGGCTCAATGCCTTCGATGCTGTAGAAATCAGTAACTCCCTGCAGCGCAGCAGATGTGAGTACGAGGCTGTCAAAGACGTTACGCAGCAGTGTATATCCGTGATAGGGATATCCGAAAATGGCGACTCTTTCAGCACCGCAAAGGGATAAGAATCCGTTACACAGTCGAGGGACAAACGCAATGTAATGCTCGGACAGAAGAGCCCCGCTCTTCTGTCGCGATGAGACGTTCACAAGCTCAACTGTCTCAAGGAAAAAACACTTAAATGCATCAGAAAGTGCATGATAGCCTTTGAACTGAAGCACAGCGTCAAAATGTGCCTTCTCCGCTTCAGATACAAGGCGTACCCTCGCATAAGGAATGGCATCTTCCATAGAGATAGTGGAAAGACGCTTCATGAATTCTTCGATTGATACAGCCATCTCTTATGTCGCCAATCGAGCAAATACCATTCGGAGAGAATTACGATCTCACGTCCCTTTGTTTGCCTTAACGCGGGCAATATCGCCCAGCGCCTTGGCGATGAAGGAGGCATCGCCATCAGCCTCCTCCAGGCACGCCTCTAAAAATGCAGCCATTTCTTCTGGTGTACGAAGGTGCTCTGCAACATCGTACCGAGTGGTCATGGTTTTGCTCATGATGCGCTCCTATAGATTGAGTGCGAGACTCTCGCCAGACACTAGGCTGCGCACTCGACACGCACGGTACGCCCTAGCCGCGCTTCAAGGGTGATGAGCATTTCAAGGCTGAACTTGTCCCATTTTCCGCGCACGAGGTCGGACACGCGGGATTGCGCGATGCCCAGCCGCTTGGCCGCCTGAGCTTGAGTGAGCTTCTGCTTCTCGATGTAGAGGCGAAGATCGCTCATGAGATTTGCGCGCATTTGGAGCACGGCGGCTTCGGCCGGGTCAAAGCCAAGATCCACAAAGACATTGCCGCTGGATTTGGTCGTTTTCTTCTTCATCTCCGGTCTCCGATCTGTCGGTAGCGTGTACGAGCCAACTCGATGTCTTCTCTTGTGGTCTTCTGCGTTTTCTTCTGGAACGCATGAAGCACATAGACGGACTCGGCAAACTTGGCCACATAGAGCACGCGCCATTCGCCCAACACGTGTATTCGAATCTCCCGGACGCCGGCACCCACCTCTTTCATGGGCTTCCAATCAGATGGTGCCAGGCCACGCTGAACAAAGCCCAACTCGAAACCAGCCGCACGCCGGGCTTCTGCCGGGAACTCCCGGAGGTCGTCAAGACTGGAACCAACGAACTCCAGAGGTTTCATGTGAGAGACTATATAAGATGTGTGATTGAGATATCAATAAACGTAGATAAGTCGAAATGCTTTTTACCTGCCACACTCTCATGGCGTCCTTGGTGAGCCCTCCCGCCGGAGAAGCGCGAGATAGGCGAGCGTATCGGTGAGTTCTTGATCCGACATCCTTGTGTCCGGAAACATGCCTGTGCCCGGGTGTCCTTCTCGGATTGCATGCGCGCGCTGCTTGTCGGTTTTTAGGTAGAGCACCTTCGGATTACGGAGGTCAGCCGGTGGCGGATTGAGTTGAGCAATGAGTGTGGCGGTGTCAGGCTCGAGTTGCGGTCGTCGGTCCATCTTCCCGTCAATGCCATGGCAGTAGTAGCACACGCCTTTCCCGTTAAAGACTGCTCTGCCACGCTCGGCATCGCCTGCCACCTTCGTATTCTTGGGCGATGGCGGAGAACCAGCCCAGGCATTCATTTCGGCCATATGTGTCAACTGGCTCGACGACAAGCTCACGAGAAAGAAGACGGGAAGAGTGAGTTTCTTGAAAAGTTTGCGCATCGGCTCAGTTATCACGGCGTCGGCCCCAATTAAGCTCCATCAGTGCTGGCCACAGCAGAGCTTGTACCGTTCCTCCGGGATTTCTTCATATCGTGAAAAACGGTTTCGCGCACTTCTGCACTGGTCACGCGATCGATGCCGGGGTACAGCACTCGCTCTTCCTTCATATTGTGGGAGCCGAGTAACGCCAACAACGCCTGCTCTTCTTGATCGCTGTCGGGATTCTGATCGATCACTTTCTGGTGAATGGCTTCGAGGTGCTGTCCGATCTGGCGATGCTCTGTGCGCATGACTGAAGTCGCCCCACCTTCTTTGATACCGGTTTCCTTCTCCCACAACGGAAACAGAATATCTTCTTCCCATACGATATGACGCTGCAAGCCGAGCTTGAATTCTTTGAATGCGTCCTTTGCCTTGGGATAGTCAAACCGCTTCAACTGTTGGAAGGTCTTGAACAATTCATCCAATCGGTCGTGGTCTTGTTCATAAAATGCGGTGATCGTCTTTTGCTCACTCATAATGCCTCCAATACATTATGACTGCTCTCTGACTTTATACTCCAAATGACAAGCCACGCAGGCCTTCAACACGTTATGGAACTGCGGCAAGATCTGCTTCATGTCCCTGGTGGGAATGATCCTCGCCAACTCTTCAGCCGCCGCATTGTGCGCTGTAGCCAACTCGTGATAGGCGGGTGGAAAATTCTCGGACGGTTGACTCGCCTTCGCCAACCGATGCATGAAGAATCCCAGGTGCGATTCAGTCAATCCTCTTGCCAACTCGTAGTCCTCTTCTATCAGCGCGTTCATGATGACCTGAAGGGTCTCCAGGTGCTGCAACATGACCGCACGATGCTCTGTCCCTGCAGATGGAGACAATGGAATGGGGTGTCTGGAATCAGACGTGAGAGAGGAAATGGACTGCGGCTCATCGTGGCGACGTTCGACCTCGCTGCAAGCAGCCGACAAAGCGATACACAGAATACCCAGCGCGACCCTTCGAGGAAGGATCTGTCTCCCTCTATATAATGGTGACATGTGAATCGCTCGTTTGTGACAACCTATCGAAACACACGCACTTCTGAGCGTGATCCCTACACGAACACAACCACATCCTGCCTCTCAATGATGCTGATGCTGAAGGTCATGATCGTGTTTTTCAGTTACCTTCTTTCCCACCCCGACAGACTTTGGCTTCAGCGGGGTAAATTTTGCACCATACGCCTCCTGTTCCGGCAACTTGACGAATACCACAATCACGGTCTCGGGGTTGACCTGAAACTCACCATTACCCATCAACATATTCTGTTGTGACGGCTCCAGCTTGACGGTGATTTTGCTCCCATCCTTACCCTGCTGAATAGTGGCCTTACCCTCTCCCCCCTCGGTATGAATCTCTTTCCATGCGTGATCGGTCACATGCAGGACCAGCGCTCCATCCTTCGCAATAAGCTCCAGATGATAGGGGCCTGCCGCACGAACCTGCCCACCATGCGGCGACGGCCGCGCATCCAAGAATGCGCTGGTATGTGCCCAGACAGGCTGGAAGAACATCAGGGGAGCTGCAAGCAGGGCAGCAACGATCAATTTAATCATTTTTTCTCCTTAAGAGACGAACTGGAATGGCTTCCGTCTGCACCGTCGATACGAATAAATGGCGTAAGCGGCCTTGGAGCTTGGGACAATCCTAAACCGGCTGAAGCCTGGGCACATAAATATACACCATTTCTCCTTTGATGGCTTCCTTGATCGGCCAGAGCCAGAACCTCGACGACCGCGGCCACCGTTTTAGACGGTCTTGCGACATGGCATCCCGTGGCCCGAAATCCAGTTCGCTCTCCGCGAGCGCCTGGTACACCGTACCCATGTAAAATCTCACACCAACCGGTGCGCGAAATCCGAGGGAATCATGTCGCGTCTTCAGAGTGGCCCGAAAGAGCGGGTCCGATGCAGGCCTCCTCGTTGACGGTCGGGCGCCAATTGATGGATTCGCGGGACACGCCATGCCAGGGTTTGGAGAATTTCGGATCAGGCATCTCTTCTTTCTTCTCCAGACTGCGACCCGCAGTGGCCGCCAGCACTCGCTCAAGTCGCTGCGTTACCACAGCAGGAAGGCCCGGCAGTTCTATGATTCGGTAGAGTGGTCCCTTGTTACCTCATTAGGGTTGGGTGACTCGCCATGTGCGATACGATCCCGTCAGGTTGCGTACACGGAAGCCGTGCTGGTTCAGAATGCGCGCTGCGTTGTAGGAACGCTGGCCGCTTTGGCAATATGCGATGATTTCTCGGTCGCGCGGCAACTCACTCAGGCGCTGGCGCAACTCATCCAGTGGAATGTGAACCGAACCGGGAATGAACCCCTGCGCCCGTTCGTCGGGACGGCGCACATCCAGCAGCAGCGTAGTGCTGGGATCGAGCGATGCGATGTCGTTCCATTGCGCGAGCGCCACATCGCCCGCGAGCACGTTTTGCGCGGCCATGCCGGCAAGGTTGACGGGATCTTTCGCCGATCCATATGGCGGCGCGTAAGCCAGTTCCAGTTCGGCCAGGTCGTGAACGGTCATTCCAGCCTTGAGAGCGGTGGCCAACACGTCAATGCGCTTATCCACGCCTTCATGGCCGATGGCTTGCGCGCCGAGCAGTTTGCCCGTGTCGGGCGCGAACAAGACTTTCAGCGCAATGGGTTCGGCGCCGGGGTAATAGCCCGCGTGTGAACCGGGGTGAAGATGAATGGCCTGAAAGGGAATGGCGGCATGCCGGAGGGATTCCTCATTCGCGCCCGTGCAACCGGCGGTGAGCGTGAACAATCGCAGGATGGCGGTGCCCCAGGTGTGTTCGTATCGGGACGGGTGGCCCAGGATATTGTCGGCGGCAATGCGACCCTGGCGATTCGCCGGACCAGCCAGCGGAATCAGTGCCCATTGACCGGTCACTCCATCACGCACCTCGATGGCATCGCCCACCGCCCAGATGTGCCGATCGCTGGTCTGGAGATGTTCGTTGACCCGGATGCCGCCCAGGTTGCCGATCTCCAAACCGGCATCCTTTGCCAGTCCCACTTCAGGTTTCACACCTAGCCCGAGCACGACAGAGTCGGCGGGCAATCGTTGACCGCTTTTCAGCACCACGATGGAGGCGCGGGCGGGCTCTTGCTCTGAAGGCGGCTCGAACGACACAACGGGATCGTTCAAATGCAGGGCCACGCCATTGGCACGCAACTCCGCGTGCAGCCACGCAGCCATTTCCGGGTCGAAGGGTGTCATCACCTGAGGCAGT
>Ga0163153_10003158_pt1 | contig 22448 bp, 23 predicted proteins | sample OliLakLV19MP6IB1_FD_148629 | JGI IMG/M metagenome (GOLD analysis project Ga0163153, IMG submission 148629) | Freshwater microbial mat bacterial communities from Lake Vanda, McMurdo Dry Valleys, Antarctica - Oligotrophic Lake LV.19.MP6.IB-1 | ecosystem: Environmental > Aquatic > Freshwater >...
ACCATGGAAGCATGAGTGCACGAGCCAACGCCCTGCGAGCCCTTCTCGAACAGGATCCCAAGAACTCCTTCGTCCGCTACGGACTCGCGCTGGATCACGCCAACAACGGCGATCTGGAATCCGCCGTTACCGAGTTTCGAACGCTGATCGGCAATGACGCCAACTATTGCGCCGCTTACTTTCACGGCGGTCAAACGCTTGAGAAACTGGGCCGTACCGGCGACGCCGCGGAACTCTACCGGCAAGGAATCGACGCGACGAAACGCACCGGCGACGACCACACGCGCTCCGAACTGGAAGGCGCGCTCAGTATGATCGCCTGATCACCGGCCCACCGCCGCGCCCAACTCCTTCGATACCGCCACCTCCCGCTCGTACAACACGCCCAACCGCTCCGCCGCTTCCGCCCGGAACGCCTCAATCTTCCCCTCGTCCCATGGGAATGGCGCCTGTTCTAACTCCTGCAACTTCGCGATCCGCGTCGAGTCGCCCGCCGCCAACTGGCGCATCGCCTTCTTCGTCTCCGCGAATGGCTTCGGCAACAAGAACTCCGCGAACTCCGTCCATTGTTTCGCCAATCCTCGGTACAACTCCGCCACGCCGCCTAACTCCGGCCGCCCCAGCAACGCCGCCGCCTCATCCAGGAACGTCGCGTATAACGGCCGCATCAACCCCCCGCCGGTGCCTAACTCAATGGACTCATAAACGTCCCGCATCGGCAGCAGCACCTTTTCACCAGGAAAGACAACCGGCCACGACCGCTTGTTCTTGCCATTAATTAGTCCGACACCCTCCTTCAATCCCGGCAGGTTAAAAGTCCCCAGCTTCGGCTTCTCGAAATCCCCCACCGTCTCCCGCAATCCAGCCAGAACGGCGCTCTTCAACTGCACCTTCGAAGCCGATATCGTCAACGTCCGATTCTTCAGCGAACACACCCGGCCCCTGGCCGCCGTGAACTCCTCCAGCCCAATTTTCCGCACCGAAATATGGTCGCTATACGTTACCGTGTCTCCGGCTATCGAATGGACCAACACCGTGTATATTCCGCATGTCACCGTCCAGTTAAATGTCTGCGCCAGACCCAATGGCGTCGTCCACGCCACCACCAGTTTTCCGGCGTCCAGCCCCGCCGTCAAATTCGCCTGGGCCGCCTTCTTCCCCGTGCTCTCGCGCATATCCATTTCCACGCCCAAGCGCGCGAACGTGTCCCGATACCACGCGCCGTTCGTCGTCATCATCTTGACGCGCGGGATCAACTGAACGCCCGAGCCAGTCGAGAAAGCATAGATCTGTACTGACGGGCAAAATTGATACCCCGCCGCGATCCCGCCTCCGATCCCCAGACACATCGCCTCGGAGATCTCAATCCCGGAAGCCCGCAATAGGTTCCGGACATTCGCCGTTTCGAAATGCCCGCCGGGGGTGAAGGTAGCCATCCGTAGATTATGGCGCAACTTTGCCTACGCCGCGTCTTCAACGCCAATGACCAATCGTTTGCCGAGGGCCGCGAACGCCGCCTCGAGCTGATCGACTTGCGTTGATCGATCAAACCTGAAAAAGCGATCGACGTTTGGCGGCTGAATTCCAAGCCGGCGCGCAAACTCCACCTTTCGTGTTTCAGATGCGTGCCAGAGTTGATAAAGAGCCAGCTTTGCGTCGTGAATCGCCGACAAGCCGACCAGCCGGAAATTCCTTCCCTTTTGTTAACTCGGCGCTGGCACCGACTCTGTTTGCTCGATTCGGTACGCAATGGCCATGTTCAAGGAATCCCGCGCCATCTCCATTGCTTCATTTAACGATTCGCCTTGCGTTACCGCCTGGATCAACTCGCCGTTCTCTAGTTCATGCCAGCCGTTTTGACGCGCCCGGATTATCTCATGGCCGGCAAGACAACGGGACACAGACCGTGGAGTGCCGTTATCGAAGAGGATTTTCATGGACCGGTGTTGGGCCTCGGTTGCTCCAAACTCTGGCTGGCAAAGTGGAGCACGGCCTCAATCTCGTCCAGCGTCACTTCAAATTCTTCTGTCATTTCTTTCGGTGACATCCCGGCTTCGAGGTTCAAGAATACGGTCTGCACCGGCATCCGCCTGCCCTTGAACACCCACGCGCCGCTCACCTTTCCGGGAACGCTTGCGAAGGCGGGGTATTGCGACCAATCAAGAGTTGCCATAGTGGACCTTCCTCCTCCATCTTAGCTTGCCAGGGGTCCGTTGGTGCCCGTTAATGCGATAGGTAACGACCGTCCAGTAACGCGGGAGTCGAGATCGCCGTTCTCCCCGGAACTCCGACATAAGCGGTCAGCCAGCGTTTGAGTTCCCTGACCGTGGCACGTATATATTATCCGATCAGATAATAGGCAGTCGCCTCCGAGTCACCGTCACTCCCCCCAAAATCCTTCGTAGGCGTTAAGAAACGCCCGCCTGCCAGAACTTCGTGAATCGCTTCCTCTTTTGACGGCGGGATTGCGGAAGGCGTGGCTGGTCCTTCTACCCGAAAAGCGTGAATGGTTGCGGTATCACCCCTGGTTTCGCTTGTTTTGCCGGAGTGTTCGCGGGACGGTTCGGCGAGCGGATGGTATCCTTCCCATAGAAGGAATCACGGTTCAAGTCATGGAAATTCAGCTCACATCGCGCGTCTTTAAAGAAGGGCGCGTTTTCGTGGCCCACGCCATTGAACTCGATGTCTCCTCGTGCGGCGGCAGCGAAGTGAGGGCGTTGAGGAATCTCAAGGAAGCTGTGCGTTTGTTCTTGGAAGAAGCGGAGAGAATGGGAACGCTGGAACAGATTCTCAAAGAGGCGGGTTACCGCATGGGCAAGCGGAAAATCGCCAGTCCAAGTTTTGTCAGCGTGCAGCGGATTACGCTACCGCTTCCGCCCGCTCATGCCAAAATTTAGCCCGGTCTCCTATAAACGGCTTGTCAAAGTGTTCGAAGCCGATGGGTTCCGCTGCGTTCGAAGTGATGGAGATCACATGGTTTTTTCGAAGGCCGGAGTGACTCGTCCGGTCGTTATTCCCAAGTACCCCGCCGTACCGGTCTTCATCATTAGGAACAACCTTCGAACCGCTGGAATGTCTAGAGATCGATACTTTCACCTCCTCGGCGAATGAGGCGGATTTCGCGCGCCATTGGCCGGTGTGAACGTACTACGACGATCTAACTAATCAACTGCTTCACCGGATCCCCATACACATCGGTCAGCCGCATCTGCCGCCCCTGATAAGCAAACGTCAGCTTCGTATGATTCATTCCGAGTAAGTGAAGCATCGTCGCGTGAAGGTCATGCACGGTCAGCACCTGTTGCTCGGCCTGATACCCAAACTCATCCGATGCCCCGATTGCTTGCCCCCCGCGAATCCCCGCCCCGGCCATCCACAGGCTCTGCGTCCCAGGGTTATGATCGCGCCCCAATCCTCGCTGGGAAATCGGCATCCGCCCGAATTCGCTCTGCCAAATTACCAGCGTGTCGTCCAATAACCCGCGCGCTTTCAGATCGGTCAACAATCCCGCAATCGGCAGGTCCGTCTCCGCCGCGTGTTGCGTATGGTTCTCCTTGACATTCCCATGCGCGTCCCACGTATCGGTATTCTGGTTCCCAATGCCGCCATGATAAAGCTGAATGAACCGGACGCCGCGCTCGGCCAAACGGCGCGCGATCAGGCATTGCCGCCCGAACGGCCCGGTTATCGGATCGCCAATCCCGTAGAGCTTCTTCGTCTCGTCGCTCTCACTCTCCACATTCACCGTCTCCGGCGCGCAGCCCTGCATCCGGAACGCCAACTCATACGCGCTGATCCGCGCCGACAACTCCGAGTTGCCCGGATTCTTCTCCAGATCCATCCGGTTCAACTGTTCCAACAGCGCCATCCGCCCTTTCATCTGCGTTTCCGAAACGCCCTGCGGCGGTTTCAAATCAAAAATCGGATCGCCCGCGCTCCGGAAAATCGTCCCCTGATGGGCCGCCGGCATATAGCCCGCGCTCCAGTTCGCCGGTCCTCCGAACGGGCCGCCGCGCGCGTCGTAAATCACCACGAACGCCGGCAGATTCTGGTTCTCCGATCCCAGCCCATACGTCACCCACGAACCCACCGACGGCGATCCCATCCGGATGGAGCCCGACGCCAACTCATAATGCGCCATCACATGGTCGTTCGAGCGGCCTTTCAACGACCGGATCACCGCCAGCGAATCGGCGTGTTTGGCCACGTGCGGAAACAGCGCGGAAATTTCCAGCCCTCCCTGCCCGTATTTCTGGAACTGAAACGGCGATGGCATCAACGGCCCCGGATGCCCCTGCCGCACGACAATATCGCCTTTGCCCGGCAACGGCTGTCCAGCGTATTTTTCGAGCGATGGCTTCGGATCGAAGGTGTCCATCTGGCTTACGCCGCCGCTCATAAACAACGAGATCACCCGTTTCGCCCGAGGCGCAAAATGGGGCTTCTTCGGCAGAAATGGCGAGGCCACTAACTCCGTGCCGCCGCACGCCGCCGCCAACGCGCCCTCCTGGCCCAGCATCCATGCCAGCGCCACGCCGCTCAATCCCTGGCCAGCCTCAAACAGAAAATTCCGGCGCGAAGCGAACCCGTTCGGCAATGTGTTTTTTTCCATACTCACCGCAAATAAATGAACTCGTTCAGATTCAAAATCACGTGGGCGAAATCCCCGATCGTCCGGGTCCGCAGGAACTCAACTCCAACTCGCGCCTCATCCGCGCTTGGCGGGCGGCCCAGGGCCAACTCGTACGCCCGCGCCACTTGCGCCGCCTCGTCCGGCCCCGCGTCCGTCGCCACACGGTCCGCGAACCGCGCCGCCTGGCCCAGCACCCACGTGTTGTTCATCAGCGTCAGCGCCTGCGTCGGCACCGTCGAAACATTCCGCCGCCCGCACGTCAGGTTTTGGTCCGGGAGATCGAACACCTCAAAAAACGGCAGCGGCAAAGCCCGCTTTCGATATACGTAAACAGACCGCCGCCAGACCTCCGGCCCATCCTTCGTGTTGTTCCAAATCCCCTTGTCCGACGACGCCAGCACTTCCGGCGGCAACTCCGGAAACACCGCTTTTCCGCCCATGGTCTTGTTCAACGAACCCGAGACCGCCAGAATGTTATCCCGTACGATTTCCGCTTCCAACCGCTGCGGCCGGTACCGCCACCACAGCAGATTGTCGGCGTCCGTCAGCAGGTGCTTCTCCGTCGCCCATTGGCTCGACATTTGATAAGCCTCGGAGGTCATCATCAACCGATGCATCTGCTTAATGCTCCATCCGCGTTCCACAAATTCCACCGCCAGCCAATCCAGCAACTCCGGATGCGTCGGCGCCTCGCCGGTCTTGCCGAAATTGTCGAGCGTCGTGACGATCCCGCGTCCGAAGTGATGATGCCAAATGCGATTCGCCATCACGCGCGCCGTCAACGGATGGCGTCCGGACGTCAGCCAGTTCGCCAGCGCCAATCGCCGCCCGGACGTCCTGCCATCCGCGGGCGGCAGCGCCGCCGCTGTCTGTCCATCGTCCAATACGGCCACAAATCCAGGCTCCGTCGGCGAACCTTTGCTATGGATGTCGCCGCTAATCAGGAAGTGCGAAGCAGGCGCCACATAAGGCTTCGACCCATCGCTCAAAAACGTGCCGTCAATTTTCTCCTGCTTGATTCCCTTACCCGGCGCCGGCTCATCGCCCGCGCCATCTGGCGTCAGCCGGTAGTCGCCATCGGTAATACCCATCGCCACCGGAATCGCCTTCGGCCGGTTCTTCTCAATCGCCCGAATCTCCTTTTCCAGCGTCCGCTTCTTTTCCAGATCCGGCGCGCTCATGGTCCGGTCGAGTTCCGGCGCCAAAACAGAAGTCGTGCGAATGATCTGATTGGCCAGCAAGACCTGCCCGGGGGTCCGGTCCTTTTCCGGCGTAAATACAGCCTTCTGAATATGCTCCGGCCACTTCTTGTATTTCACCGCCAGCAACGCATCCCGATAGGGTTGCTCCAACAGTTTGATCTCATCCCGTAGCGGCTTCACCTGCTCCGCAATCGCCGCCACCTGCGCCTGATAAGCCTTCGCCTCCGCCTCCGGCGCTAACGGATGGTCCACTTCCACATAGCCCCACAACGCCGCCTGCAGCCGGTAATAATCCGCCTGGCCCACCGGATCGAACTTATGATTGTGGCACCGCGCGCACTGCACCGTCACGCCCATCACGCCCCGCCCCAGCGTCGCGATCATGTCGTCCAAATACTCATACCGGAACTGCGGATTGTCCTTTTCCCGGAACCCGACCTTGGCATAATTGCGCAGAAACGCCGTCGCAATCAGGCGGTCGTGCGAGCGCTCGCCCATTTCATCCCCGGCCAATTGCTCTTGCAGGAAAACGTCGAAAGGGGTGTCTTTGTTGAACGACTGAATCACATAATCCCGGTACCGCCAGGCATTCGGCCGGTCGAAGTCGTGTTCATAGCCATTCGAATCGGCGTACCGCGCCACGTCCATCCAGTGCCGGCCCCAGCGCTCCCCGTAATGCGGTGAAGCCAGCAAGCGGTCAATCAATTCGGGCCACGCATTAGGCGAGGTGTCGCGGGCAAACTGCGTCACCTCGGCGGGAGTCGGCGGAAGTCCCAATAGATCCAAGTAAGCCCGCCGTACCAGTGTGGTTTTATCCGCCGCCGGCGCCTGGGTCAATCCCCTCGCCGCCAGCGCCTGCCGAACGAAGGCGTCCACCGGATGCTTCGCGCCATTCGCGGGAACGGCCGGACGAACCGGCTTCCGGAACGCCCACTGATCGCGAGCCCCCGCCGGCACCGTCCACGTTTCCAACTTCTTCAAGTCCTGCGTAGCCGCCGCCGATGCGCCCAGCGTGCCTTCCCACTTCGCGCCTTGCGCGATCCAGTCCCGCAACACCAAAACTTCTTCCGGTTTCAACTGTCCATCCATCGGCATTTGGGGCTTGTCGAGCCCCGCCACATGGCGGTACATGGGACTCTTCTCCGGATCGCCCGGAACCAACGCCGCACCCTTGCCCGACCCCTTCAGCGCCGACTCACGGTCCCGCAAGTCCAGCTTGCCCAACTGCATCGCCGGCCCATGGCACTTCAGGCAGCGGTTCTCGAGCAGCGGCTTTACGTCATGTACAAACGAGACGACCCTATCTTGTGCCCAGGCAGGCACAAGCAACAGCATGGCGACTATGAGCGGACGAGGCACAGGACACGCTCCTTGATGATCGCATTATATGGTAAGTGGCCACCCCTCTGGATTCTACCACTCTATTCGTAGCTTCACCTGCAACTCGCGCGGTATATGTAGTTCGGGTGGTTGAGCGCATTCCTTGCCAACAACTCGTTGCGCACGCGTTCTTTCAACGAAGATCTGCTTCACCAGCGTCGCGTGCAAAACATTCACCAGGACCCATGAAACACGGATTCCCAGGAGTTCCCAGACTGGTGCGTTCACTTCCTGTCGCGGCTCGATCGGCTAAACTTCGTTGATTCGTTTCCATGCCGCTGTCAACAGTCGACAAACTCGGTCCTTACAAAATTCTCTCGGGTCTCGCCGCGGTTGGGCTGGCCGCAGGGACGATGAGTCGCGGGACGGTGCATTTCACCCTTGACGCCGTTCCCATATTTCGAGGAGCGAGAGGTGAAGTCAATCCAAGACCTGTTAGTGCAAGTGGACAAACAGATGGCCCGTTTGGCGCCGGCGGCGTGAGGCTGTTCCCGCCGCTATTTCCGCACCCGCTATCAAGCCCGCTGCACGGCTGTGCTCACTTCCCGGGAAACGGCCGTGCCTGCGGAGCCTCAAGCACCGTGGGATTTTCCCGGCGCAGCCGCTGCGATGTCTCCTTGGCGTCGCGCGCCCGTTCCTCGTCCCCCATCCGGAAATACATTTGCGACAGCATTACCCACGGTTGAGCGTTTTTCGGGTCCAACTTCGCTGCCTCCTCCAACTCCTTTACCGCCTCCGCCAATCGATCTAGATTGCTCAACGCGCGCGCCAGCGCCACCCGCGCCGGCGAATACTCCGGCCTGATCCCAATCGCGTGCCGCAGCGGCCCCAGCGCGTCTTCCCATTTCATCTGCTTCACCAGCAAGTCGCCGTAAAAGAAAAACGGCTCCTCATACTTGTCATCCAACTCCATCGCCCTGCGCAAATATTGCATCGCCGGTTCGGTGCTCCCGCGTTTCTGCAAATAATAGCCATGCTCAAACTGCGCCCGCGCCGATTGCGGAAACTTCGCCGCCGCTTCCGCCGCCACTTCCGCGGCGGGCGTTTGACTCCCCGCGTCCTGATACGCCTTGATCGCCAGAAAATAAAGATTCTGTTCCGTTGGCGTCACCCGCAACGCCTCCCGCGCCATCGCCGCGGCCTCATGGAAGTACCGCCCCCGGCCATATTCCACGCTCAACACCTGCATCAATTTCACGTTCTTCGGCTGATAGGCAAGCGCCGCCTTCCATGCCCGAATCCCCTCCTCCCGCCGCTCCAACTGTTGGAAGTTAGACCCCCGCATCAAATGGACCTGATAACCAGGTTTGATCGCCGCCGCCCGATCCAGCAACGGCGCCGCCTCCAGTTGCCGCTTCTGCCGATGCAGCATTACCCCCAAATTGAACAGCGATGCAAAATGCTTTGGAGCTTTCTCAATGGCTTGGCGCCACAGTTTTTCCGCCCCCTCCGTATCGCCCCGTTGTGCCGCCCCCAGCGCCTGCTCCGATAGTGCCTCCGCCGGCGATTGCAGCAACATCGCCGCCATCATCAACACTGGCGTCATCGCCGTCCCCCGCCTTCCTTCAACTGCAATGTCGCGCCCGCTTCGCCTCCCGCGAAGGTCTCCCGTTCGCCCGACGGCCACCGCACCTGCACCCCGTCAACCCGCGTCGCCGCTCCCAATCCGAAATGCAATCGCCGTTCGCTCTGCGACAGGAAACTCGATTGGCTCAGCACGGGTTGCGTCTGCTTACTCCCGCCGGCCTCTATGGTAACCACCGCTCCGATCGCCGACCGGTTCGACCGCACACCTTCCAGCACCACCTTGATCCAACGCGATGTCCCCGCTAGCGTATTGCGCAGCAAAGACGGCGGCTCGCCCATGTTCATCACTGCCACGTCAATATCCCCATCGTTATCGAAGTCGCCGAACGCCGCCCCCCGGCTCGAATGCCGCGCGGCAATTCCCGGCCCCGCCATCGAGCTGACGTCTTCAAAGCGCCCGTTGCCCAGATTCCGATAAACCACTCGCGCCTGCCGGTACGATTCGGTCCCGCTCAGTTCCGGATACACATGCCCATTCACCTGAAAAATATCCTGCCACCCGTCGTTGTCCAAGTCCACCAGCGCCACGCCCCAGCCCACGAACTGCGGATTGATCGCCAGCCCCGCCACCAGGACCGAATCCTCAAAAATCCCGCCGCCAATATTCCGGTACAGGTTCGGATGATCCCCCGCGAAATTGGTCTTCACCAGGTCCAGTAGCCCATCCCGATTGTAGTCGCCCACGCCAATTCCCATGCCGCCCTGCTCAAACCCGTGTTCGTTAAACGCTACCCCCGTCTCCGTTCCAATCTCTCGAAACGTCCCGTTTTTCTCGTTCCGGAACAGGATGCTCGGTGTCGAATCGCTGGCGAAATAAATGTCGGTCCGGACCGGTCCATTGCGGCGTGATCGCGCCGCCCGTTTCGCAAATATAAATCGTCGACAACTGCCATCCGCCAACGATCATGTTCGCCACTCTCCCCGAGCCGCCGAAGAACGCCCGCCCTTTCCCGAACGGCATGTCGTAAATTGCGTTCCATTGAAAACGGTGCCGGGGCAGTGCGCCCCATGTCGTGCGTTCCCGCCGCCGGTCGTAGGCGATGACGCCGGAAAGGCCACCGGCAACACCAACGGATTCACCGTGGGATTCGTATAGGCAGGCTCCGAGATTTGGAATGGCACCGTCGATCCCGCCGCCGGTCCAATCGCCGATGCGTCGTAGTAAATCCCAAATCCGCCGCGGACCACGGACTGATTCCCGCTCCCCGGGCGCCACGCAAATCCCACGCGCGGCGATATATTGTTCGTGTCTCCCTTCGTCAAAGTTTGCGCCGCATACCCTGCCTTTGATGCCTCTACGATGTCCACATATCCCCGCGGCATCAGTGCGCTTACCTTTCCGGCAGCGCCATCCGGAACCACAATCGCTCCGGTCGCAATGTCAAACAGCGCCTGCCGTCTATTGTCTTCCGTCCTGTAAGCACTCCCTCGGTTGGGATTCTATACAAACGCCCGGGGCCGTGCAACGTTATGTTCGCTTGTTGCTGCTGCTTGATCGGGTAAACTTAGCTAACGCCGGTGGGCGGCGCGCATACCGAGTGGAAGACCACGAGGGCATTAAGAAGTGCATGCACTGCCGAGGGGCTATGAGCAGAGGGACCGCGCCATTTCACATCGGCCGGAACGGATACCGCCTTTCCCTCGACGCCGTTTCCGCCTGGGCATGCACACCGTGCGGGAAGCCATATTTCGAGTAGCGAGAGGCTAAGTTAATCCAGCACCTCTTAATGCACGTGGACGAACAGATGGCCCGTTTCACCGGCGGCGCAAATTTCTGGCCCGAGGCCAAACTTTCAGCTAGGCTTGGAAGTTATCTCAAACGGGGAGTTTAATGCGAATCATTGCGATCATTCTGCTGAGCGTCTGGAATATGACGGCTCAGGTTCCAAAGCGGACAGTCACCGATGCCGAAGTGAATAAGGTCCACAAATCGGCGCTTGTCCTCGATACGCATAACGACGTCACCAGCCGGACGGTCGCCGGCTTCGATATCGGAAAAGCCGCCAGCGACGGGCATACCGACGTCGTCCGTTATCGCGCCGGCGGATTCGGCGCGCAGTTCTTCGCCGTCTTCGTCGCCGCGAATTATGTTGAAGGTAACCGTAGCGCCCGCCGCGCCATGGAAATGATTGACACGGTCCGCCACGACATTATCGGCCGATATCCAAACGACTTCGAACTCGCGCTGACCGCCGGCGATATTGGCCGGATTCATAAGAGCGGCAAGATCGCCTCGCTGATGGGCATTGAGGGCGGCCACGCGATTGAGGATAGCCTCCGTCTTCTCCGCAACTTTTACGAGCTCGGCATTCGATATATGACGCTCACCCATTCGAATACCAACAACTGGGCTGGATCCTCGGGCGATCTCGACGGCCGCACAAAAGGGCTCACCCCTCTCGGCAGGAATATCGTTAAGGAAATGAACAGGCTGGGCATGATGGTGGACATTTCCCACGTCTCCGATAAGACGTTCTGGGACACGCTCGAAGTAAGCTCCGCCCCGATCATCGCCTCGCACTCCTCGTGCCGCGCGATTTCTAATATTCCACGTAACATGACCGACGAAATGATCGTCGCGCTGGCGAAAAAAGGCGGCGTCGTTCAGGTCAATTTCGGTTGCGAATTTCTTTCGCAAAAGTCGGCGAATTCGTCCTCCTTCGGCAATCCAACCGTTCGTGAGAAGATCGCGGCGGCCATGAAAGATTTCAAGGGCACACCCGCCGAGCGCCGCGCCAAAATGCGGGAAGTCTCCAAGGAAATGGGACTCAAGACCGTTCCGGCCACCCTTGCCGACGCCGTTGCGCACATCGGCCACATCGTGAAAATTGCCGGGATTGACGCCGCCGGTATTGGCGCCGATTATGACGGCGTGGACTGTGTCCCCGAGGGGTTGGACGATGTCGGCAAAATGCCCAATCTGACCCGTGCGCTGCTCGAAAACGGCTACTCGGCGAAGGATATTCGCAAGATCTACGGCGAGAATCTGTTGCGCGTCATGCGCGGCGCCGAAAAGGCCGCGCAGCGTTAGGCGCTATCGGCCTTCAAGAATATACGTGGGAGTGACGCCAACGGCGGTGGAAAAACCGCTGGTGGCGGGCGTCAGCCAGGTCGAACAACTCTGCACCTTGCCGATGCAAACATGAGGATGCACATCAATGCGCATCTCCTTCATTTCCATCGTCCCGTAAACGCTGATCGGGAACTTAGCGGTGGCCGGCGCCACTGTTTCCTGGACGACGTAGCGTTCGCGAATCGCTCGCTTGCAGGCGCGGTCCCACTGCGTCTCGTCCATTGAGGCACCCTCGAACTCCGTCATTTCCGAGGATTCGCCGTTGGGACGGAGGATCAGTTTCTCACGGTTCTTCAGAACGAATTCCGGCAGATCGACGGTTTCGCCGCCCCAGACCACCTTCCGCTCGCCCATTACCCGCGTGACCGGGATCAAGGCGCGGATGGCTTTCCTTTCAGATATGGGAAACTTGGCAGTCACCGATTCGTCGGTCAGAAGGTCGAGCATCGCCCTGCGCTGCGCAATATCGGACCGGAAGCTGTTTACCAGACAAACCGCGCCTTCACGGTAAGCGCGAACCAAGGGATGGACCGTCAAATCGTAGCGGACCAGGAACTCGTGCGTGCGCACGCGGCGATAGATAACGTCGATCACGAACTCACCCTTGCGGAGCACGCCGTTCTTGAATTCGAGTTGTTCGGGGGAAACCACCTCGGCGGGATTGCCGTGGGCGGTGAAATACTCGGCGAGCAGTTGGTGTTCGCGGGACTCGACGGTTTCGAACGGTTGTTTGAATTCCAGGATGCCGACTTTGGGGATCTTTCGCCCGCCAAAGTCGCGGTACGCCTTCAAGAGGGCGCTGTGGAGGTATTTTACCGAGGGAATTTTTGCCAGTTTGTGACGTTTACGGAAGTCCTTCATCGGACCGGCATCGAAGAATATTTCGGAGAGCAAGTCCTGGTAAAGGACTCCAACCGGGGTTTCCGCGCTGACGTGCGAGAAACGCATCGAGCCATTGTTGATGTGCGAATCCAGGAGGCTGGTGACCGCAAAGTGTTTGTAGCCGGGATTCACCTCGGCGAGCATACGTTCACCGGGCAGCAGATCAAGCCGGTTCAAAAGCGCGGGGGTGGTGAGGACGAGTTGACGCATACGGTCAATCGCCATCCACAAGGCCTCTCCACCTTTTTCCAAGGTTTCGTACTGCCGCCGAGTCAGGAAATGTGGGCGTAAGAAAGCCGAAACCGGCTTTCCGCTAAGGTCGAGATGCTTGGCCCGCATGGCCTCGTGCAACTGCTCTACCCAGCCCAAATCTCGAAACTGTTCCGTATTCAGGAGTTTGTGATAACGGGCAATTGCCTCGTCCACTTGATTCATCGCCGTCGCTACAGGGAAAAAATTTCCATCCATGAGTATGACATAGAGCTACCTTAATGTATAGCAATCCCCGGCCGCATATAACATATAAGGCATTGATTCCATTAGTGTTAGCACATGCGAAAAATCCTTGTCCAGCGGACATGTCACAATTAAGTAACATGCGCCGCCCAATAATCACCCTTTCCCTCTTTCTTTTGACAGCCGCCCAACCGGGCCGCGCCGATGAAGGAATGTGGCTTGTGAACCGGTTTCCTAAAGACGAATTGAAAAAGAAATACGGTGTCGACCTGACCGATGAGTTCCTGCGGCACTTGCAAATGTCGTCGGTGCGCTTTAATAGCGGAGGTTCGGGGTCCTTCATTTCGCCGAATGGCCTTTTGTTCACGAACCACCACGTCGGCGCGGAGTGCATCTTCAAAGTCAGCACCAAAGAGCAGGACTATATAAAGAATGGCTTCCAGGCTCGGGCGAATAGCGAGGAAAAGGCTTGTCCGGATTTGGAAGTGAATGTGCTGTTGCGTATTGAGACGGTGACGGAGAAGGTCAACGATGGCGTCAAAGCGGCCACCGCGCCGGCGGAGGCGAACCGGATCCGGCAGGCGAATTCAACGAGGCTGGAATCGGCGTGCAGCAACAAGGAGAGTGGAAATCGATGTGATGTAGTCATGCTTTACTCGGGCGGGCAGTACGATCTTTACGAATACAGGAAATACACCGATGTGCGGCTGGTATTTGCGCCAGAGGAGGCCATTGCGGCCTTCGGGGGCGATCCGGACAATTTCACCTTTCCGCGCTATTGCCTGGATTTCGCGTTGTTTCGCGCCTATGAGAACGGAAAACCGGCGCAGCCGAAGCACCATTTGAAGTGGTCGAAAACGGGCGCCAAGGACGGGGAGCTGGTGTTTGTATCGGGGCATCCGGGGAAGACGGAGCGTCTGGCGACGGTGGCGGAGCTTGAGCTGCAGCGAGACGTGACGCAGCCTTACGCGCTGGAGATCCTGAAGAAGTTGGCGGACCGTTTGCTGGCTTTTGGCGCCACCGATCCCGAAAACAAGCGGATAGCGCGCGACGTGCTGGCGTCGGTGCAGAACAGTTTCAAGGCCCGGAGTGGATTCCAGCGCGGGCTTCTGGACCCGGAGTTGATGCGATTGAAGAAAGAAGCGGAGAATCGGCTGCGCAAAGCGGTGGCTGACGATCCGGCAAAGCAACAACAGTTTGGCCGCATTTGGGACGAAATTGCGGCGTATGTGGATGAGTATCGGGCGTTCTATGTGGAGTATTCGCTATTGGAACGGGCTCCGGCGACGGGCAGTGAATTGTTTGGTTTGGCGCGGAGCATCAACCGTTATGTGGTGGAGAAGCCAAAGCCGAATGCGGATCGGCTGCGGGCGTTTTCCGACGCCGCGCTGCCGGCGACTGAAATGGCAATGTACTCAACGGCCCCTGTTTACGCGGCGTTGGAGGAAGTTGTCGTGGCCGAATGGATGAAGCGATTAGTGGAAAAGCTGGGCGCGGATCACGCCATGGTGAAGAAGATTTTGGCGGGGCGGACTCCGGAGGACGCGGCGAAGCATTATGTGCGCGGCAGTAAGCTGGCCGATGTGGCGGAGCGGAAGAAGTTGACGGCGGGCGCTGCGGCGGTGGCGGCCAGCGGGGATACGATGATCCAGTTGGCGCGGCTCCTGGACGCCGATGGAAGGGCGCTGCATAAGCGCTTTCAAGACAAGGTTGAAGCGGTGCAGACGTCGAGCGCGTCGCGGATTGCGCGGGCGCGGTTCGCGGTCTACGGCGCCAATGAATATCCGGACGCGACCTTTACATTTCGGCTGACCTACGCCGCGGTGAAGGGCTATACCAATGCGGACGGCAAGAAGGTATCGTGGGCGACGGACTTCGCTGGGCTGTACGCGCGCGCCACGGGCGTCGAGCCATTCGCGCTGCCCCCATCGTGGACGAAGGCGCGCGGTGCGTTGCGATTGAAGACGCCCTTTAACTTCGTTTCCACGGCGGACACGCACGGGGGCAATTCGGGGAGCCCGACCGTGAATGCGAAGGGCGAACTGGTGGGAATTTTATTCGATGGGAATATTGAGGGCTTACCTAATCAGTATTTATATCGGGACAGCATGGAACGCTCGGTGCATGTGGCGAGTCAAGGAATTGTGGAGTCATTGCGAAAAGTCTATGGCGCCAAGGGAATTTTGAAAGAGATTGGATTTTAGGCCATGACACGAACGATCCTGTTTTTGCTGTTTTCGATTGCGATGGTGGCGCAGGGCGGATTCCGCGGCCCGGGCCGGTATGAGATTTACAGCCCGCTGTCCCGCAAAGTTCTGGATATGGACCGCAACGACCGGCGGACGGTGCTCCAGTTTGAAAACCGGCGGACGGACAATCAAGTGTGGGACGTCAGCGACGCCGGTGGCGGCTACTACTACATTCGCAACGGCATGAACGGGTTTGCACTGGCGGTGCAGGATGACAAGAACAGTTCGCCGCTGGTGGCGGAGCAATTCAATAATTCGCCCGCGCAGCAGTGGCGTTTTGAGAGCGGGAACGACTCTTCGGCGATTCTGGTGAACCGCAATGGGAAGGCGATTGACATTCCTTACGGCTCCAAGAATGACGGGATTAAGCTCAATTCGTATGGCCGGAACGGCGAGGAGAATCAGCGTTGGCAGTTTCAACCGGCAGGCAATATGAGTGGTGTTAGCGGGAACAATCGGTATGACCGTAACGATAATACGACTGTGCAGCCAGCCCGCGGCCGGTACGACGCACCTGTTTCAGGCCAGGTTGCAGGTGGACGGCGCAATGCGGACGGCGCGTATTTCGACGACCGTGACCGGATGTACAAAATGGACGGCGACGGCGCCTGTTTTTACCGCGACCGGGACTTCCAGGGCGAAGCCGTTTGCGCCACAGTTAAGGCGGGACGGCGGCGCTGGGATTCATCGTTCACGGAAGTCGGTTCCGTGAAGTTCTTTGGCCGGGCGAAGGGCGTGCAGTTGTTTGACAAGCAGGGTTTCCGTGGGAATTCGGTGGAGATCACGGGAGACGAAAGAAACTTTGATCGGAGCACGCGGGGGCTGCGCGGAGCGCCCCAGTCGCTTCGGGTTTATTGAGCGTTTTACCGAGCCGGTGTGTACCCGACAGCGGTAAAGCTACCGGGACGCCTACGCCATTTTCGTACGCGAAGAAACTTTGCTATACTTCCTTAGTATTCCGCTGGCGTAGCTCAGCTGGTAGAGCATCTGATTTGTAATCAGAGGGTCGGGGGTTCGATCCCCTCCGCCAGCTCCACAAAGTTGTCGCGGTTGGCTGATAAGTTAGGTATTACCCGGACAGGTGGCGGAGCGGTCAATCGCAGCAGACTGTAAATCTGCCGTCCCTTGGGACTACGAAGGTTCAAATCCTTCCCTGTCCACCATTTCATCACTTCGGGCCGTTGTAGCTCAGCTGGTAGAGCGCGTCCTTGGTAAGGACGAGGTCACCGGTTCAATCCCGGTCAACGGCTCCAGAAATTTCCCTGAACAGGTTGCAATCGCATGGCGAAAGAAAAATTTGACCGTTCCAAACCGCACATCAACGTGGGCACCATTGGCCACATCGATCACGGGAAGACGACGCTGACGGCGGCGATCACCAAGACGCTGTCGAAGCATAATCCGAAGAATACGTTCCGCAGCTTTGACTCGATCGACAACGCGCCGGAAGAAAAGGCTCGTGGTATCACGATTGCGGCGTCACATGTGGAGTATGAGACGAAGAACCGTCACTATGCCCACGTCGATTGCCCCGGCCACGCCGACTACATTAAAAACATGATCACGGGAGCGGCGCAGATGGACGGCGCGATCCTGGTGGTGGCGGCTACGGATGGTCCGATGCCGCAAACGCGCGAGCACATTCTGCTGGCCCGCCAGGTGGGCGTTCCCTACATTGTTGTCGCTTTGAACAAAGTGGACATGGTGGACGACGCCGAACTGCTCGAACTGGTGGAGTTGGAAGTTCGCGAACTGCTTTCGAAGTATGGCTTCCCCGGCGACGATTTGCCGGTGATCAAGGTTTCGGCTTTGGGCGGATTGAACGGCGAACCGCAATGGGAAAAGGCGATTGACGACCTGATGGAAGCGGTCGACAAGTACATTCCAATGCCGCCGCGCATCATCGACAAACCGTTCCTGATGCCGATTGAAGACATTTTCTCGATTCAGGGCCGCGGAACCGTTGTGACCGGCCGTATTGAGCAGGGAATCTGCAAGGTCGGCGAGGAAATGGAAATCGTCGGGTTCCAGGACACGAAGAAGACGGTCGTGACGGGCGTGGAAATGTTCAAGAAGTTGTTGGACGAAGGGCGCGCCGGGGACAACGTGGGCCTGCTGTTGCGCGGTATCGATAAGGAAGGCGTGGAGCGCGGGCAGGTTATCGCCAAACCGGGATCGATCAAGCCGCACAAGAAGTTTAAGGGCGAAGTATACGTGTTATCGAAGGAAGAGGGCGGACGGCATACGCCGTTCTTCAACGGTTACCGGCCCCAGTTTTACTTCCGGACCACGGATGTGACGGGTGTGGCGCACTTGCCCGCCGGCACGGAAATGGTGATGCCGGGCGACAACGTGCAGATGGAAATTGAACTGATCACCCCGATCGCCATGGACAAGGGTTTGCGCTTCGCGATTCGCGAAGGCGGTCGAACGGTCGGCGCCGGTACGGTGGCGGAGATTGTTTCCTGATGCGGGAAAGCATACGAATCCGGCTAAAGGCGTACGATCATCGCGTACTGGACCAATCGACGCAGGAAATTGTAGCGACGGCGAAGCGCAGCGGCGCTCAGGTGGCGGGTCCGATTCCGCTGCCGACGGTAATCAACCGGCATACGGTGAACCGTTCGCCCCACGTAGATAAGAAATCGCGGGAGCAATTCGAAATGCGAACGCACAAGCGGCTGCTCGACATTCTATCGCCGACGCAGGAAACGGTGGACGCGTTGATGAAACTGGACCTGCCGGCCGGCGTGGACGTTGAGATAAAGGCATTCGGTAAGAAGTAGCCAGGGGAAACGGATAGGCATTGAGGGAAGTGCAATGAGCCCAGGAATTCTAGGCAAGAAAATCGGGATGACGCAGGTGTTCAACGCGGAAGGCCAAGTGGTCCCAGTGACCTTGGTTAAAGCGGGACCTTGCGTTGTTGTGCAACGCAAAACGCCGGCGACGGACGGCTACAATGCCGTGCAGCTTGGCCTGATGGAATATGTGAAGCCGTCGCGGATCAATAAGCCGGAGACGGGCCATCTGAAAAAGGCTGGCGCGGACGGGATCCGGTTCTTGAAGGAACTGAAACTCGGGCCGGGCAGCAGCGATATGAAAACCGGCGACCGCGTTTTGGCGGAGCAGTTTGCGGTCAACCAAAAGGTTGACGTCATCGGCACCTCCAAGGGCAAGGGCTTCACGTCGGTTATTAAGCGGCACCACTTTAAGGGCGGTCCGGGCGGGCACGGGTCGATGTTTGGGCGCGCGCCGGGTTCGATCGGCGCTTCGAGTTTCCCGAGCCGCGTGTTTCCGGGTATGCGCATGGCCGGCCACTCGGGCGATGCCCAGGTGACGATCCGCAACCTCGAAATCGTCGGGGTGGATACGGAAGAAAATTTGATCATGGTGAAGGGCGCGGTGCCCGGACCGAACGGCGGATATGTGGTGCTCCGCCGTGCCAAGTCGGGGTATTAGAGGAACCGAACGATGCCAACTGTCGACGTTATCGATCTCAACAACAATGTAGTAGGCTCGCTCGAGCTGTCCGACGCCGTGTTCGGCGCGACGGTGAACAAAGCCCTGCTGTACGAAGCTGTCCGGAACTACCAGGCGAATCAGCGCCGCGGAACGGCGAAAACGAAGACCCGGCATGAAGTGGCCGGATCGGGAAAGAAATTGTGGAAGCAGAAGGGTACGGGCCGGGCGCGTATGGGCTCGATCCGCAGCCCGCTCTGGCGCCATGGCGGCACGACGCACGGACCGCAACCCCGGGATTACAGCTACCAACTGCCAAAGAAAATGCTGGTTGGCGCTTTGCGCTCGGCGCTGACGGCGAAGTTGATGGACGGCCATATCAAAGTGGTCAGCGAATTTGCATTGGCCGATCATAAGACGAAGACTTTCGTCGGCGCTTTGAGCAAGCTGGAATCGCCGGCCAAAGTGCTGGTGATCGACAACTCCGAGAACCGCAATCTGGCGCTCGGCGCGCGAAACGTTCCCGGGCTGGTGCTGCTGGCGAGCCGTGAAGTGAACCCTTACCACCTTTTGAACGCGAAGCAGATTCTGATCAGCGAATCGGCCGCGAAGAGACTCTCGGAGGGCTTGGCGTAATGACTATCTATGAAGTTGTCCGCCGGCCGATCGTAACCGAGAAGGGGCTCACCAAGAAGGAAGACGAGAATACGCTTTGCTTCGAAGTGCATACGGAAGCGAACAAGATCCATATTAAAGCGGCCGTTGAAAAGCTTTTCCAGGTGAAAGTGGCCGATGTCCGGGTGCTGAACAACGAAGGAAAACTGCGCCGCCGCGGCCGGTTTGCCGGATACCGTCCCGACTGGAAAAAGGCTTACGTCCGATTGAAGACCGGCGAGAAGATGCCGGAGTACTCGGAGATCTAGATGCCAGTAAAAACATACCGCCCGTACACGCCCAGCCGCCGTTACATGACGACGCTGGTGCGTGACGACATAACGAAACAAACGCCCGAAAAGTCGCTGACGCTCGGACGAAAGAAATCCGGCGGCCGGAACAGCAGTGGACGAGTGACGTCGCGGTTTATCGGCGGCGGCCATAAGCAATCGTTGCGTGAAGTCGATTTCAAGCGGGAAAAAGAGGGCGTTCCGGCGCGGGTGGCGGCGATCGAATACGATCCGAACCGTTCGGCGCGTCTGGCGCTGCTGCATTATGTGGACGGCGAAAAGCGCTATATTGTGGCGCCGGTGGGTTTGGCGGTCGGGGCGACGGTTATGTCCGGTCCGACGGCCGATATTCTGACCGGCAATTGTCTGCCGCTCAAGAACATTCCGGCCGGCACGGTGGTCCATGCCATCGAGTTGAAGCCCGGCAAGGGCGCGCAGATGGCGCGGAGCGCGGGCGCTCAAGCGCAACTGGTTTCCAAAGAAGGCGGCATTGCCTTAATCAAGCTGCCGTCGGGCGAAGTTCGCCGGGTGGATCTGCGCTGTGTGGCGACGATCGGCCAGGTTGGCAACCCCGAACACGAAAACGAAACGTACGGCAAGGCCGGACGGACGCGCTGGAAGGGCCGTACGCCGCATAACCGCGGCGTGACGATGAACCCGGTCGACCATCCGCATGGCGGTGGCGAGGGCCGGACATCGGGCGGCCGGCATCCGGTGACGCCGTGGGGCCAGCCGACACGCGGGTTCAAGACGCGAAACAACAAGCGCACCGACAAGCAAATTGTCACGCGCCGCGGCAAGAAGAGCTAGGAAGGGACTTGCACGATGGGTCGTTCTCTTAAAAAAGGTCCGTTCACCGATGACCACCTGCTAGTAAAGGTGGAGCGTCTGATCGCCGGCAGCGACAAAAAGGTCGTCAAGACCTGGTCGCGGCGCTCGACGATTCTGCCGCTGTTCATCGGGCACACATTCGCCGTACACAATGGCAAAAAATTCATTCCGGTCTACGTGACCGAGAACATGGTTGGCCACAAGCTGGGCGAATTCTCGCCGACCCGGACGTTCAAGGGGCATGTGGCTAAGACTGAAAAATCCGGTAAGGCAGGCTGATGATGCAAGCAAGAGCCGAAGCAAGATATATCCGGGTGTCGCCGCAGAAAGCGCGGCTGGTTGTCGACCTAATTCGCGGCCAGCGGGCGGGAGAAGCGATTAACATCCTTCGCTCGACCAATAAGCGGATCGCTCCGACGGTTGAGAAAGTGCTGCGGTCGGCGATTTCGAACGCCGAGCAGAAGAATAACTCGGTGGACGTCGATCAACTGGTAGTTAGCGAGGCCTACGTGAATGAAGGCCCCCGCATGAAGCGCATTCGGCCCGCCCCGATGGGCCGTGCGTATCGCTACCAGCGTCGAATCAGCCACATCATCGTGGCTGTGGCGGAAAAAGGGATTTAAATGGGTCAAAAAACACATCCTTATGGCTTCCGGCTGGGCGTCACGAAGACTTGGCGTTCGCGATGGTTCGCCAAGCAGGACTACGCCAAGCTCCTAGAAGAGGACCTGGATCTGAAAGATGAGCTCCGTAAGCGGTTGAAGGCGGCCGGCGTGAGTTCCGTCGAAGTGGACCGTCCGGGCAACAAGTTGCGCATCACGATCCGCACGTCGCGGCCGGGCATCATCATTGGCCGCAAAGGCGCGGAGATTGAGAAGCTGAAGTCGGAACTCGCCAAGCGGACGAAGCGCGAAGTTTTCATCGATATTCAGGAAGTTTCCAAGCCCGATGTGGACGCGCAGTTAGTCAGCGAGTCGATTGCGCTGCAACTGGAAAAGCGCGTGGCGTTCCGCCGGGCGATGCGCAAAGCGGTGGATTCCGCCAAGCGTCTGGGCTGCAAAGGAATCAAGGTTCGCGTTTCGGGCCGGTTGAACGGCGCCGAAATCGCCCGTAGCGAATGGTATCTGGATGGTCAGTTGCCGCTGCACACGTTGCGCGCTGACATTGACTACGGTTTTAGCGAATCTCATACCACCTTTGGCGTCATTGGCGTGAAGGTGTGGATTTATAAGGGTGAAATTCTCGGCGACTTCCGCAAGATGTCGAGTGAGCCAGAACCCCGCCGGGCGCCGCGAGGCGGCGACCGTGACCGCGGCGGTGGCGGTGGCGATCGCCGGGATCGGCGTGGTCCGGGCGCTGGCGGTCCGGGAGGCGGATATGGCGGACAGCAGCAAAGCGCACCGTCGGGTCCTCCCTTACAGACACCGCCGGCGGGCGCCGGAGGCGGTGCGCCGCGACCAATTGCTCCGCCGATGGCCCAGCCGGTGCAGCCTACTTGGAAAAGCGATCCAGTTGAAACGCAAGAAGCGGCTATCGAGCCCGCGGCGCCCGCCGTTGAACCCATCGCCCCGGATATTGAACCCGCGGCGCCCGCCGATGAGTCTCCGAAAGAGAGCCAGGAGTAAAACGCCATGTTGATGCCGAAGAAAGTCAAATACCGCAAGCAGCAGCGGGGCCGGATGACCGGACTCGCTTGGCGCGGCAGCACGCTGAACTTTGGCGATTTCGGGTTGAAAGCGATGGTTTGCGGCT
>Ga0163153_10003160_pt1 | contig 22444 bp, 18 predicted proteins | sample OliLakLV19MP6IB1_FD_148629 | JGI IMG/M metagenome (GOLD analysis project Ga0163153, IMG submission 148629) | Freshwater microbial mat bacterial communities from Lake Vanda, McMurdo Dry Valleys, Antarctica - Oligotrophic Lake LV.19.MP6.IB-1 | ecosystem: Environmental > Aquatic > Freshwater >...
CTTCAATTCCATTCAGTAACATAATTAATTTTTTTAGATATGAAAATCGTTTTGAAAAAGTAGCTGACATAGGTGGAGACCCAAACAGTGTTCCAATAGAATCACAAAAACCAGACACTGATGGCATTGTCCGTATAGCACTACGAGCGCAAGAGGTTATTTCAGAAGTAACACCAGGAATTTATTTTAATTATTGGACGTACGATAAACAAGTTCCCGGCCCAATGCTCCGAATCAAAGAGGGTGATACAGTAGAGATTAGTCTTACTAACGATCCTACAAGTCTCCATGATCACAATATTGATCTCCATGCGGTTACCGGCCCAGGAGGAGGAGCAACACTCACACATGTCATGCCCGGAGAGACAAAAGTATTTCAATTTAAGGCATTGAATCCAGGATTATATGTGTATCATTGCGCTACACCAAATGTAAGTACCCATAATTCACATGGACAATATGGACTTATTCTTGTGGAACCAAAAGAGGGACTATCAAAAGTAGATAAAGAATTTTATGTAGTTCAAGGTGAGTTGTATACTATTGGACAATTAGGTAAAAAAGGATTAGTTCCATTCGATACTGATGCACTTCTTGATGGTCGCCCAAATTATGTAACATTCAATGGAAAAGTTGAAAACGCTCCACGCATGCACGCGAAAGTTGGTGATAAAATTCGTATGTATGTCGGAAATGGCGGAGTAAATCTTATCTCATCATTCCATGTTATCGGTGAAATTTTTGATACGGTATATCCTGAAGCAAGTATGGGTGGATTACTCGAGTATAATGTACAAACAACTGCCGTACTTCCAGGCGGTGCAAGTATTGTGGAATTTACTGTGGATGTTCCCGGTAAATATCTTTTAGTTGACCATGCTCTTGCTCGAATGAATAAAGGAGCTTGGGCAGTGCTTGATATAACTGGAAATGAAGATCCTAATATATTCAAAAGTATCACTCACAATTCAATGGAGTATACAACGGGTGAAAATTAGTTTTTACCGCCACCTACCTCGCGAGTGTTCCTCCTTGCTGGAACGGTACACCTTTTGGACGGAGTATCATTATAAAAACCATCAATCGATGGTTTTTTGTTTGAGAAATTTGCTAAAATATCCCCATGAATCCCCTATCGATCCACCTTGAACCATGTTGGAAAAAAGCCTTGCACGAGGAATTTGAAAAACCCTATTTTACCCAACTCTCGACATTTGTTCGGGGCGAGTACACCACCAAGACTATATACCCCGCATACAAGGATATGTTTCGGGCATTCGACCTTTGTCCCTTTGATCAAGTCAAAGTAATCATCCTTGGCCAAGATCCGTACCACGGGGCTCGTCAGGCCAACGGACTTTCTTTTGCAGTACATACAGATATTCCGCTACCTCCATCACTCCGTAACATATTCAAGGAAATACAAGGTGATATAGGCATTGTCCCGGAACCAAATGGTGATCTGTCTCGTTGGGCAAAACAAGGAGTTCTGTTACTCAATGCTACACTTACTGTCCAAGCTCAAACACCTGGCTCACATCAACATAAAGGCTGGGAATTATTTACTGATGCAATTATCAAAAAACTCTCGGATGAACGTACTCATCTCGTTTTTATTCTCTGGGGAAATTATGCCAAAAAGAAAGATGTGCTTATAGATCACACAAAACACTTCGTTATCGAATCACCTCACCCTTCACCTTTTTCTGCATACAATGGATTCTTTGGGTCAAAACCATTTAGCGCCACCAACACCTACCTTCTCTCACAAGGCGAGTCACTAATTGACTGGAAATAGTTAACTCTCTCGTTTTCCGTGCAACAACATTTCAACCGCATGCTCCATTGAACCAGCTTCTTTGACTTCCCCACCATTTACAAAGAAAATATCATCAGCATTAGCAATCGTATTCAAGCGATGAGCAATAATAACGCGAGTGGTCGTTGGTGGAAGTTTTGCCAAAATTTCATCCAGGATTTTCTCCGTAATTGTATCAATATTTGCAGTAGCCTCATCGAGAATCAGAAGTTCAGGCTCTCGCAAGACTGCACGCATGAAAGCAACAATCTGACGTTCACCCAATGACAACATACCACTTGAACCAATTAGTGTATCCAATCCTTTTTCAAAACGAGAAACCAACGACGTAAATCCAAATTTTTCCATAACAGCAGCAAGCTCAGCATCTCCCAATGTCGCGTACGCATCAAGACCGTAGAGCAAGTTCTCCTTAATCGTTCCACTAAAGAGAAATGGTTCCTGGAGAATAAAACCAATTTTTTGTGCGCGTTCTTTTGGATCATAGGAACGAATATCCTTACCATCCAAATAAACTTCTCCAGAAGTCGGATCATAGAGACGTGCGATCAACGAAGCTGTCGTTGTCTTACCTCCACCAGTCGGACCAACCAGCGCATAGGTTTTTCCTTTTTCAAATACAAAGGTCACCTTGTGCAACACTTCGCGTCCATCGGAATATCCGAAAGAAACCTGACGGAATTCCAAAAGCCCCTTACCCGTACGTTTCAGTGTATCAGCAGGTATGACTGCGAGATTTGACGTCAGATTGAGGATAATTCCAATACGATCCCAGGCTGCCAATGCAGTCTGCAATGTGGCCCAGAGGCGTGCCATTTCACGCAACGGATCGTAGAAACGAGTAACATAGATCACAAAACTAACCAACAGACCAAGTGCCAGTTGTCCGGAAGCAATAAGATACAGACCGAAACCAAGAACGATAACCAGAGCAATATTTCCCATCCATTCAAATGTCGGAGTAAATAATTCATTGGCAACTCCCGCACGGAAAGCGGCTTTGTAATTATTGTTATTAATTTCTGCAAATCGTTTTTTGAAATAATCCCTTCTATTAAAAGCTAAAATAACTTTGAAGTTGGCAATGGTTTCCTGAATTTCCCCACTCAACAAACCACTGGTCGTCAGACTTTTTTTATTGACTCGACCAACCCAACGCGAGACCGCATGAGTAAAGATAATAATAAATAAAGCAGGAATGAGCGTAGCTGTCCCTAATTTCCAATTGATGGCCAAGATAAAAATACCCGCTCCCACAACCATCACCACACTTCCAACAAAACGCATTAGACCTTGAGAGAAAAATTCATTCACTTTCTCAGTATCACTGTTCACGCGCGAAATCAGATCACCGGCTTTGTTTTGATTAAAGAATGCCAACGGTAAATCCTGAAGCTTGGTAAACAAATCATTACGAAGCTGCCATAACGTACGCTGTGCCACGCCACCCATCACACGCATCTGAACATAGTTAGAAATAAATGCGGCCACAAAGATAACCAAGAGTATAACTCCTGCCATTAACACGCCCTGAAAATCTTGAGGAATAATGTACCTGTCAATCGTATATCCGATACCCAATGGTCCAACCAGGTTAAAGAATGCATTCGCAATGACTGCAATAAATGCAATAATAATCCCCTTCTTCTCATGAACAAGAAGAGGCTTCATCTTTGCAAAAGCGTTCCGGAATGAACTCTTTGACACATCGTCAATATGATCTTTGAGAGAGTAGTTAGTTTTCATAGGTATGAGTACTTTTTTGCGATTCGATAATCTGCGCATACTCCGGAGATGTCTGACTCAATTCAGTATGTGTACCCTGCGCAATGACTTCTCCTTCCATCAACAAAATAATTGTATCAAAATGTTCCACTGATCGAATTTTCTGTGTTACCGACACAATCGTAATATCCGGATAATGCTTTTCAATATTAGCGAGAATCTTTTTCTCGGTAGCTTCATCGACACGTGCCGTAAAGTCATCGAGTAATATAACTTTTGGATTGAGCGCTAATGCACGAGCCAACATGATTCGTTGCTTTTGACCACCAGACAAAGAGGTTCCGCGTTCTGAAACAATACTTTCAAATCCTTTCGGCAACGCATCGATAAAGTCATGGAGCTCTGCAACTTCTATAGCCTTTTGCATATGCTCTTCGGCAACCGCAGAACTAAAGGCAATATTTTCCTTGAGACTCATATTAAAAAGGACACTGTCTTGGAATACCAATGCAACGTGAGAATAGAGTGTTTGTTTTGAATACGCTTTGAGCGGATGACCATCGTATGAAACTTCTCCCGAATTAAGTGCCGTCAGACCCATCAGAACTTGGAGAAGCTGCGTCTTACCTGCGGCCGTTGGTCCAATGATTGCCGTCTTGGTATGAGCTTTGATAGAAAATGACACATCGTTCAACACTTTCTTTTCTCCATAGATAAGGGTGGCATTGCGTACATCTATATCGCCTTGAATGACGGTAGCAATAGTTCCTGAGTCAGACTCTTCAGGAAGATCGGTAATCGCTCGAATACGATTATATGAAGTTTGGGCACGAGAAATAATATTTGAAACGAAACCAAGCATAATAAAAGGAAAGATCAGGATAAAGACGTAACTATTGAACGCAGTAAAATCTCCAAGCGACATACTACCACTAATGACAAATTTGCCACCCAAGATCAGGATGATCAGCGCTGATACATTTGAAATTGCTCCGATAGCAGGAATGACTAATGAAAAGAGTTTCAAAATCTCCAAGCCATTATCACGAGCAGCAGTATTCTTTATACTGAATTTACTACCCTCCAATGTTCCTGAATTGAACACACGTACAACTGCGGAACCAATAATACTTTCACTGATGATGGTGTTAAACGAATCGATGAATTCTTGAGTTTTCTTGAATAGTGGACCAAGCTTTTTGAAGACAACAAAAAATATAACTCCGACCAACGGCACAACCGTGAGTACGGCCAGTGCCAACTTCCAATCTATTCGCAACAATAATATCGCTGCACCGATTATAACGACGACTGAGGAAATGATCGTCGAAACTCCCATCGACAAGAATACTTTTATAGCATCTATGTCTGAGGTCAGATTGGTCAATAACTTTGCAGGAGTCTCCTGTTCGAGACGCGCAAAGGTCATGCGAGAAATCTTATCGGCAAGCTCTTCACGAATATCGTATGCGGCTTTTTCTGAAAGATAACTTTGAAAGACTCCCTGGAAATAGGTGAAGAGAAAAATAATGACGGAGAGAATGAGAAATTGAATATAAAAGAGAGTGGCAATACTTTCCCCTGCAGTAAACATATCGATGCCACTGGAAATAAATTTTGGTATAGCCAACCCTAAACCATTTCCAACCATTGTAGCTACAGCCAGGAGGATCGCTGACACGTGGTAACGTTTGAGCATACCAAACATACTGGATTGTGGTTTTGCAGGAGGCATATATACGAAAATAGCACGACCTATTGAGCTATATAAAGTAACATGGAAATGAAGGTTTAGGAAGACTTCTCTTATTTTGCGGAGAGAGGGAGATTCGAACTCCCGAGGAACTTGCGCCCCTGCCACTTTTCGAAAGTGGTGCATTCGACCACTCTGCCATCTCTCCAAGCATCTATTGATGAGTACGGTATCATATTTTACTGAAACCTCAAAAACAGAAAAACTATTTCCCATAGCAGTAATGTTATGTTATATTACCGACGTACGAGGCCCTATCGTCTAACGGTTAGGACAGCGGGTTTTCAATCCGCTAATCCGGGTTCGATTCCCGGTAGGGTCACAATATTCCGGAGGCCTCGCCTCCGGAAATAAGAAAAACCTGTTGCCGTAAGAAAACAACAGGGGTGACTACTCGAAAGTTCAGCCGTTCAATTTTTCTTAATTCGAAAGAACTTGTTTCCATTCGTTGATACCGACACAGAAAACTGAATCAGATCGGTAACAGTGTTGGTTGCAAGATCGTTGCTCCAGTCAACCAGATTCGCAGTAACCCCTCACACCCCTTTCAGGTATGCCTCCAATGTGCCGTTTTGTTTGCGCGACATTAGTACTGAACAGAGTATTGCAAGCGTATCCGCGGTTTTCTCTCTAAATGATCCAAAGGATATTTTCCTCTTGAGTACAAAGTGGCGAAGTGATCTTTCAGCCGCGTTATTGTCGGAAGCAACACTTTCATGAAGAAGACAGGTCAAATAATTGTCGGTGCGATCGGAGACTTGTTCTCTCACTCGCGCGAGTTTTTGAGGGTCAATTTCATTGATGATTGCAAAGCTTTTCAGCCGTGCTCGAAGTGAATCATATGAAAATTTAGGATTCGGTGAAATCCGCACATCTTCAATGTTTGCGTATATTTCTTTTGTGGCAATGGAATATCCTCAACGAAGCGGTGACGATTTCTTTCTCTGATATCGGACCATGGCAACGATTACAAGATTCAATCGGGTGATCCTTGGTATCAGTCACCTCACTTTCATTGGGAACGTTGCGTTTGTATGATTCTGGCCCACGATGAGTAACCAACTTGTTGGTTGATAATGAGATCACAATATTCCGGAGGCCTCGCCTCCGGAAACGCCTCCGGAAACCGCGATATAGATTTTTTAGTGCTATTTTGCTAGACTGATTTTTGTGATTAGACAAATAGATACACGCGCGGTTAGCTCAGTTGGTAGAGCATCCCCTTGACGTGGGGAGGGTCACAGGTTCGAATCCTGTATCGCGCACCACTTCGCTCCTTACTTCGTGGGGAGCTACGCGGTGCACAAACCATATGATCATTCTTGGCATAGAAACTAGTTGTGACGATACTGCCTTAGCCCTACTTGAAACTCGTGGCAGTGGCGAAACATTTGAATGTCGCATTATCCATTCACTCATCCATTCCCAAGCAGAACTCCATAGCGAATACGGAGGCGTTTATCCTGCTCTAGCAAAACGTGAGCATGGCAAAAATATTATCCCTTTATTGGAAAAATTACTCACAGAATCTGACTTACCAGTCAATCGAACCTTACCGGATACTGATTTTTCTCACACACTAGAAACATTTCGTACCGATGTTACCTCACAAAATCCTGAACTCTTTGAAGCTCTCACTCATGCTCACTTCCTCAAAAATATTCCAACTATCGATCGCATTGCCGTCACCGAAGGTCCAGGCCTTGAACCTGCACTTTGGGTAGGTATTAGTTTTACGCGCATCCTTTCGACACTCTGGGATATTCCTGTAACTCCGATCAATCACATGGAAGGGCACATTGTTGGATCACTTCTCAATTCAAATACTCCTCAAGGTACCTGGCAGACATTACAACAGAGTAGATTCCCTGCCTTAGCGCTCCTGATCAGTGGAGGACACACGGAACTCATTCATATCAAAGAAATTGGTAACTACACAATCATCGGCCAGACCAAAGACGATGCCGTAGGTGAAGCATTTGATAAGACAGCGCGACTACTTGGATTACCCTATCCGGGAGGTCCTCATATTTCCCGCCTGGCTCAGGAAGCGCGCGACACGAATATCACCTCTCCAACACCGTTACCTCGTCCGATGATTGGAAGTAACGACCTGAACTTTTCTTTTTCTGGACTAAAGACTGCCGTATTATACGCCGTACGTAAAGCCGAAGAAGAAGGACCGCTTACTGATTCGTTTAAAAAGGGCTTGGCCTTGGAATTTGAAGAAGCCGTTCGTGATACGTTAATTGCCAAACTCAAAGCAGGTTTAGATACCGTTGAGGCTCATACTATCATCGTTGGTGGTGGAGTCAGTGCCAATAGTTATCTCAGTACGCACATCTCAACTCTAGCCGAAGAATATGGCATCCCCGTTCTCTTCCCTTCTCGAGAGGTTTCCGGAGACAATGCCGTGATGATTGCGCTTGCCGGAGTATTTCAGACAACAACCAAAACGCTCGGATCTCTCCGAGCGCATGGCACCAAAAAATTGGGTATTGATCTCTAATTAACGAAAGAGACCGGTCGCAAAGTTCCAGAAACGCTTGAGGATAGATGCATTAGCAGCTGCCGCAACGTTTGTATCATCAGTAGAGGTACTCACACCGATAACATTTCCTTCTGAATCAATAGTAGGGACAACATCAGATGATGTTGTAGTCGCAGAAGCAGAAGTAGCCTTCTGTGAATTGTATGCAGCAATGATAGCGAGGTCAGAAGGACTCAATGTCATAACTTGCTTACATGCAATCTCGTTGATCTTTTTGATAGTAGTGATATATGCAATACCTGAAGGTTGAGTCGCACTCCATGGAGCAAGAACAGAATCCTTGTACTTTATTTGGAAGGTAGATACAGCAGCTTTGGTTTTTGCATCGAATGTACCAGTCACATCAACATCAATCTGTTCAATATTCTTCAAAAAGAGCTGAAGATGAGAAACGTTCGTTGAATCATTTGATCCATTAAGTTTCAAAATTGATGCGGTGATAAGAGGACATGAAGCGGTAGTAGTTCCCAACTGAGTTGAGATAATTGGAGTAGTAGTTGAACGAGAAGATCTTCGTGAAGATCCACCAGAACTACGACCTGAAGAAGATTCTACTGGAGCTGAAGCGACACCTGGGGCATCATCACCTCCGTTAGTAATTTCACCAACAGTAGTATTAGAATCAACTGCTGGGGTAATAGCAGCACCTTCATCATCACCATTAGTGACACTACCTGTAAGATCAGATGGAGCGGCAGCTACTTGAGCTACTCCTTCATCGTCACCATTAGTGACACTACCAATGAGGTCAGATGAGGCTGCAGCTGCTTGAGCTACTCCTTCATCTCCACCGTTACTGATTTCGGCAGTGACGATAATATCGTCACTGTCGTTTACAACCTGCGCTGAAACTGGAGCAGCGATCACGAGGAAAGCGGCAGCAATAACAACAAAAACTGACAACATAAAGCGAATTTTCATAATAAATAATTATAATTGTTAATAACGTCCTTCCCTGTGTATTTCACACAACGAGCTACAACCTACCATATATAGAAATAAATGTCAACAAAAAAGAGCCCCCCGGTTAAGGAGAGCCCTGCGATTTACCGATCGTTTTACTGAGGTGATACCGGCACAAATATGGCCCGGTAGAACTGATTTCCATCTAGAACCCTAAGAGCATAAGCCTCTTGTCCCGACACTATGTTGTCCTCAAATTGAGTCCAAGGACCATCGGGATAATAGGCATACTCAAGATGATATGCGGTACCTTGTTGACCACCTTCAAGTTTTAATATGTCGTACGGATTCGGATCAACCGGTCCCCGAGTGATCGTAAGATGCAATTGAGGAGCAGTAGCTGTTTGAGTGTGTACCGGTTGTCCGCTCTTGAACAACCGAGCAGTGAATGTCGGTGTACTGATACGGAACTGGTCCATCACACCCGACATACTATTCACGTTACCCGCGGTGATAACGGCAGTGGCACCAAATCGCACCCATATGTCATATTGAGCTACCGAAGGAAGTTCTCCATTGGAGAATACTGTATCGTCACCCACCTGAGTCCACGATCCTGCAGGATCCCGAGTGGATTCAAGTACACCATTTGCACCGAATTTGATACCAACGAAGTTTGCACTGAATGGCAACTCGTTACCAGCACCATCTCTTCCCACAGGAAAGCGAGTAGTGCTGATATTGGTCAAAGTCGTGCTAATCTCGCACTCGTAAGCACTAACGGGATATTGGCCCATTGCATGAATGACCATGCGATTACCACGTTCTCTCGACTGAGGCGCCGTGAGCAGTGGAGCAGTCTTTCCACGCCAGAGCGCAAATGTACTGGAGGTAAGAATGTCAGACCATTGCCATCCATTTGATTCCACCACATACCATCCGGTAGGATCACTAGGATTCGTATTGACCGGCAATCCGAACAAACCGTTCATGGCAAGTAATCGACTCGCTACAACATTTGGAGAAGCACTGGCACAAAGTGATGCCAGTACGACTTTTTCTGGTTTTGCGGCCAGAACTGTAAACTGTTGAGCAGCTGCGCGGATACTACCGGCAGGTACTCGGAGAGGCTGAACGAAGTCAGCCGGATCGTCGTTATTGACACCAATTATTATTGCGGCCGAAGCCATAAAGGATGTGAGACCGAAGAGTAATACTGACAAGGAGCAGGTTTTCATGAATGATTTTTCGTACCATTTGAGTATTTTCGAGTTTGTTCAATGACTTACCTATCGGCAAACCACCAAACTCTTCCTTTTTTCTAGCTTAAAATACTTATTTTGTCAAGCTCACTCACCAAACTCCCGCACTTCATTACTCACAGTCCCCAACGAAAAAGCTCGTGGTATACTAGTTTAAACGTATGAATCTTGTCGTATATGCAGTACTTGCCGGTATTATCCCCTCCCTTATCTGGCTTTTCTTCTGGACTCGCGAGGACGTAGCACACCCTGAATCTCGTTTTATTCTCACCCTTTCCTTCTTTGGTGGCATGCTCTCGGTTGCCTTGGCAATTGTGGCTGAAAAATATGTCGGAACCATCTTTAGTGACCCGACAGTTCGTTACACTCTTTGGGCAGCCATAGAAGAAATAGTTAAATTCCTAGCCGTTCTCAGTGTAGCCCTCTTTAGTAGTCAAAATGACGAGCCGATCGATGCCATGATCTACTGCATTACTGTCGCTCTTGGTTTTGCAGCGCTTGAAAATACTCTTTTTATCCTCGGCCCCCTTTCAAATGGAGAAATTGTCAAAAGTGTTGTTACCGGCAATATGCGTTTTATGGGTGCTACATTGGTTCACATCGTCAGCTCGGCAACTGTCGGATTTGCACTTGGGCTCGCATTTTACCGCGGATATATTGCCAAAATAAGTGCTGCTATCATTGGACTGGTAGCAGCCATAACTTTCCACACGGCTTTCAATCTTTCTATCGTTGCCAGTGGCACTCTGGATACTTTGAAGGTTTTCAGTTGGGTCTGGGGAGCTGTGGTCATTTTGATCATTTTATTTGAAGAAATTAAAGTTGTTCACCCTCAAACAGTGAAAGAGGATAAAGTGATGTGATATACTTTAGATTAATAACTTTTAATTTGTAATATATGAGTAAAGAAAAGAGATCCTTTTTTGAAAAACTGACAGGAACTGTACGCATGGAAGAAGAAACAGCTCCAAAAGGCAAATCTGACCATCACAAAACTGATACCGATGTAGCTTCTTCATGGATCGAAGAAGAATCCGAAAAAGAAGGCGAACTTACCGTAGACGTCTACCAGACACCAGAGATGATTATTATCAAGAGTATGATTGCAGGCGTACGTCCCGACGATCTCGATGTTACTATCGCCCGTGATGTCGTCACCATTCGTGGTAAACGAGAAGAAGAACGTGTTGCCAATGAAGATGATTATTATGTTCGCGAACTCTATTGGGGTTCATTCTCTCGAACTATCCAACTTCCCGAAGAAATCGACGTTGACGAATCCGAAGCTGTCGAAAAACATGGTCTTTTGATACTCAAACTCCCTAAACTCGACAAAAAACGATCGTCGAAGCTCAAAGTGAGAACTGTGTAGGAACATAAGTACCTGAAATAACATGTGCCCTCCAGAAACGTCCTTGCCTTGCAAGGCAAGGACTCTGCTTCGCGAATTTTTTGCTAAAAAATCGCTGCAGGGGTTCTTCCGGGCACATGTTATTTCAGGTCCTTTTATTTATATATCAATCGTTGCGTGCTTGGCGTTGGATTGGATAAAGGACTTACGTGCAGGAACGTCTTGTCCCATTAACATATCAAAAATCTTGTCAGCTTCTTGAGCATCTTCAACGTTTACTTGTTTGAGAATACGACGTGAAGGATCCATGGTTGTTTCCCATAATTCATCTGCATTCATTTCTCCTAAACCTTTATATCGTTGAATGGATATCTTTGGAATTCTGCCTTTGACTGTTTCTTCCTCAACTTCTGCATCTGGCTCAGCATCAGCTGCATCGAGTAATGTATTTCGGGAATCCTGAAGATCTATATCTTGAATAGCTTGAGATTCATCGAATCCTTTGCCGAGTTCTTTCACTTTTGATTGTTCATCATAGAAATATAAGATCTCCTTACCTCTTTTAACCTTATACAAGGGTGGTTGAGCGATATAGACGTAGCCATGATCAATCAGAGGGCGGAAATAGCGGTATAAGAGCGTCAGGATCAATGTGCGAATGTGGGCTCCGTCGACGTCAGCATCTGTTGCTAACACAATCTTGTGATAGCGAAGACGAGTGATATCAAATGTATCACCAATCGCCGTACCAAAAGCCAAAATAAGATTTTTGATCTGTTCTGAACCAAGCATACGATCGAGACGTGCACGTTCGATATTCAAGATCTTTCCTCGAAGTGGTAAGATCGCTTGAATACGACGATCACGACCTTGTTTTGCAGTACCTCCTGCGGAATCTCCCTCTACAATAAAGAGTTCGGATTCTGCCGGGGAGCTGGACTGACAGTCGGCGAGTTTGCCAGGCAAAGTCATACCTTCGAGGGCTCCTTTGCGTAGTACGGAGTCTTTGGCAGCTTTTGCAGCCTTGCGTGCTTTCATGGCCAAAATCACTTTGTTGATGATCGCACGAGCATCATCGGGATTTTCTTCGAGGAACGCACCGAATGCATCACCAAAAACCGAAGCAACCGCACCTTGAGCTTCCATACTACCCAACTTGGCCTTTGTTTGACCTTCGAATTGAATCTCACGAAGTTTAACGGAAACAACGCCAGTCATACCCTCGAGAGCATCGTCTCCGGTGAAGGTATCTTCGCCGTTTTTGGCTAAATTATTATTTTTAGCATAGGTGTTGAGTGTACGAGTAAGAGCGGTTTTGAAACCAGTTACATGTGTACCACCTTCGGGAGTATGAATGTTGTTAGCGAAAGCCATGACGCGAGCAGATACATCATCGGCGTATTGCAATGCTACTTCGACGGATTCGACACCTTCAACCTGTTTTTCAACATAGAAAATATTCTTATGGGCAGGCTTGAGGAGTTGATTGGTGAATTTGACCAAAGAAACCAAACCTCCTTCGAAATAAAACGTATGAGATGGAGCCTCTACCCCGGTATCACGGAGATATATAACTTCATTATCATCACCAAAACCAGCTACCTGTTCACGAGCGTCGATAATAGAGATACGCAGACCACGGACCAAGTAGGCCTGTTGACGCATATGATTGACGATACGATGAAAATCGAACGTGGTTCCCTCTTTGAAAATAGTTGGGTCTGGCTCAAAGGTAACAATTGTTCCAGTGACTTTTGAAGACGCGATCTTTTTGACAGCGGCCTTGCGCTTGCCCTGAGCGTATTCCTGAAGATGAATACCTCCATCACGATGGACGATAACCTTGGTGTAGGTCGAAAGAGCGTTTACCACCGAAGCACCCACGCCATGGAGACCTCCGGAGACTTTGTATCCACTATCTTCACCGCCAAATTTGCCTCCGGCATGTAGAACGGTCATAACTGTTTCCAAAGCGGAAATTTTGCTGCCTTTATGAACATCAACGGGGATACCGCGACCATTGTCTACCACACGAACTCGGCCACCCGGCAAGAGTGCGATCTCAATATCGTTGGCATAGCCACCCATCGCTTCGTCACGTGAGTTATCGAAAATCTCCCATATAAGGTGATGTAAGCCATCGGGACCAGTGGTACCGATATACATGCCAGGGCGCTTGCGTACAGGCTCCAAACCTTCGAGAACGGTAATCGAAGAAGCGTCATAATTTCCTTTGTTTTTTTCAGCCATAGTAGGTTATCTCAGTGATTTTTGTCAGCTTAGTATAGCAGAAATTGATACAGCGTGCACGTGTAAAAATACAATAAATATGGCCTATATCCGCGCACTTTGTAATCTTCTTTCATGATCGCTTGTCTTCTCTATTAACATCGTAATACCATCACGAAGAGCTCGGTTTTCATCACGGATATTTTCTATAGGCATAGGTTTTTTAATTAAAATGGGTGAATGAGATATTCCTTGGCAGGCATGTATACATTTTATCAAATAAAAAATCACCCGCACAAGTTCCCGGGTTACGAAAAGTATTCTGTTATACGAAAATGTACTATCTCAACACGGCACTGAGCTCTATCTGTGTCTTTTCACGGATTTTTTCCTGAATTTCGTTGACTTCGTCGTTGGTTAGAGTTCTTTCAGGAGAACGGTATATGATTCTAAACGTGTGACTGACCTTATCTACGCCAAATTTTGCCGGATTTTCGAAGGTATCGACGTGTTTTACTTCTTCAATGATATTACCTGCGTATTCACGAACAATTTCATAATAGTTATTAAGAGCCACATCTTTATTAACGATAAAAGAAATATCGCGTACTGTCGGTGGATATTTGCTGACTTCCTGAAACTTTTTTCCCAACTGGAGTTGTTTGGTAACGCGTTCATCCTGAGACCAGAGTAAGCGAATATCGGGCAAAGACATCGAGGCGATCGCTAGACGTTCGAGACCAAAGCCGAAAGCCCATCCATGATACCCTTCGATACCACAGTCTTTGAGTACACTCTTTCGCGCCATACCGCAACCGAGGATTTCAATCCATTGACCATTGATAAAGGCTTCCATTTCGAAACTAGGGTCCGTATATGGAAACGTATGATCGTAGAAACGAAATTCTACTGTATCCCCAAAGATACTCCTCGCGATTTCTGAAAGCACAACCTGAAGATCATCCGGAGTGATTGTTTTCGCATCGTCTGGAGCAAGATAGAGTCCTCCAAACTGATGGAAAACGTTCATGTGTCGACTATCTATCTCATCTTTTCTGTATACCTTGCCGTAACAGAGCGCTCCTAGGGTTTCTTTGTTTTTAATTTTTTGCTTGATATTAGGATCATTGAGATAGTAATACCAAAAAACCGTATCATGGGTACGAAGCACATTGTCTTCATCGACATAATACGTATCTGACTTACTGCGAGCAGGATGTCCAATTGGCATATTAAAGAGATCAAACAAAATGTTTGTCGGAACTATTTCTGGAATAGTGATAACATCAAAACCAGCAAGACTTTTGGTCTTTTTTGCACGATCAACAATCTCCTTGAGTGGACCATCCTCTTTTCGAGATAAGTCTGGCATAGCCACATAGCGTCGGAATCGAACTGCTTCTGAATCGGTTCGTGATTCGAGACTTTTGAGGAGATTATTTTCTGCGTCTCGGTTTATATTAATTTCAGCCATAATAAGTGCTCGATTTTATTTTTAAGATTAGTGAGCCACCTCTCGGACTTGAACCGAGGACCTTCGCTTTACAAAAGCGTTGCTCTACCAACTGAGCTAAGGTGGCAATTGAACTTACTTTCCTCTACTTGATATCCTGCGCAGATACAGGGACGCTCCGTGCTTTTTTATCTCTCCGCGACCCCGAACCGCATCGAGCACCTTGCGTCCGTGGGGATTGGCCAATGTACGGTGTTTGATATCCACATATACATTGCGCATACGAAGTAAAACATGAAAGGCGATGAGTTGTCCAATGATTATGAAGGTTCGGCGATTCATATATGAAATACTGCGTCGAACATGTGCAAAAAAATCATGGAATACGTGGTCTATTCCCTTTCCCCAATGAGATACAATAGTTGCGTTGCCAGTCTTACCTTCACGATGTTTGAGGAAAATCATCGTAATACTTCCGACCAGAGACGCATAGAAAATGGCTATAAGAGTGTACATATATCTTCGCTCTAGTATACCTTAACGCTCGAGAACTTTAAAACGGATGAAACGGCCGACAGCGGTCTTTTCTCCAAACTTTTGAGTAGCAAGATCGAGGAATCCTTGAACGGTGATCTCGGGATTTTTGACGAATGGTTGATTGAGCAATACCATCTCTGCAAAATACGCATCGAGCTTGCCTTCCAGGATCTTTGAACGCATTGGTTCTGGCTTGTTCTTGACCTCTTCTTCAAAAACTTCACGGGCGGTTTTCTTGTCAGCTTCGGTAATGTCGTCTTTACTGGTGAATTTTGGATTTGTTGCAGTTACATGCATAGCAATATCACGTGCAACGGTCTTGAACTCTTCGTTGTTGGATACGAAGTCGGTTTCGCAGTTGAGCTCAACCATGGCAGCGATAGATCCATTTGCATGAATATAAGACTGGATGACGCCCGCAGAAAAAGTACGGTCACCTTTTTTGGCGGCCAATTCTCCACTCTTTTTACGAAGGATAACGAGTGCTTTTTCGGAGTCACCAGCTGCTTCTTCGAGTGCTTTCTTGCATTGCATGACCGAAACACCAGTCTGATCACGAAGTGCTTTGATTTGTTCTGTAGTAATCATAGTATTATTGTTTATTTTTTCAGAAATGGGAGCCACGGACATCATCTGTGATAATACAGCTTTCTTTTCAAAAATGTCCAGAGCCATCTTCTCTGATTTCTGCCTACCCAAAAAAGTGAATGGGCTAATCATGAGAAGAATTTAAGCCGTCTTTTTGGCTTCCTGATATGCACGAGCGACCTCTTCTACAAAGAATTGGATACTCGCTTTTGCAGCGTCATTACCAACAATTGGGTATTTGACCTCTGAAATATCACAATCTGAGCTTGCCAAGGCAATAAGAGGAACGTTCATATCGGTTGCCTCTTTGACGGCAATCTTTTCGTGACGAGGATCGATCATGAATATTGCGTCTGGCTGCTTTTTGAGTGAGATAATGCCCAAAAACATCTTTTCCAATGAAGCGATCTCTTTGTCGAGAAGCATACGTTCGCGCTTGGTGTATTTCAAAAGTTCACCTTTTTCACGATCTGAAATGAGTTTCTCGTAACGTTCGATACGCTTGCGAATCTGACCAAAGTTAGTGAGGGTACCTCCGATCCAGCGACCATCTACGTACGGAAGGTTGAGAGACTGAGCGGCCATCCTGACTGCTGCAGCTGCTTCTTTTTTGCCACCAACAAAGAGAACAGTCTTGCCTTCTTTGGCAAGCTCTGCAATAAAAGCCTTAGCTTTTTCGAGAAGAGGCTGAGTCTTTTCGAGGTCAAAGATATCGGTACTGTTTTTGGTTCCGAAAATAAAACTAGAGATTGTTGGATGACGACGTGAGCGTCCCAAACCAAAGTGAGCTCCGGCTGAGAACATGGTATCGATGGCTTTGGTGGTTGTTGACATATGTAGGTTACAACTTATCAGAACGATGGTCTGAAGTCAATGCGTTATTCTTCATCGGCCTCCCCTGTTTTACCTGTCTTTTCAAATTCATGTAACGCCTCGATGATAGGCGTTATTTTACCTGACAGGATAATAGGTAAATTGTACCAAGACTGTTTGATGCGATGGTCGGTAATTCGGTCCTGAGGATAGTTGTAGGTACGAATCTTCTCGGACCGGTCCCCTGTACCAATCTGCCCCTTACGATCAGCAGAAAATTTTCGAGATTCTTCAGCTTCTTTGAGAGCTTCGAGCTTGGCCGTCAAAATAACTAACGCACGTTCGCGGTTAGCATTTTGACTTCGTTCAACAGTTGAACGAACATCGATACCAGTAGGTCTATGGACAAGACGTACGGCACTTTCAACTTTGTTAACATTTTGACCTCCTTTACCACCTGCACGGGAAAATTCCATATCAATGTCAGTCGGATTGATAACAAACTTGGACTTTTTACGAATCGGCATAATAGCTACAGATGCAGTAGATGTGTGAATGCGTCCCATCTTTTCCGTCTGAGGGACACGCTGAACACGATGTACGCCAGTTTCCCAACGGAAATCGTCATATACCCCTTTACCCTTTATTTCCATAGAGACTTCTTTGTAGCCGCCAAGGTCATTCTTGGATTCTTCGGTGATTTTGGTACTCCAGCCTTTTGTTTCTGCGTAGCGCTTGTACATATCGAGAATTTCTGCAGCAAAGAGTGCAGCTTCATCGCCTCCAGCACCAGCACGGACTTCGAGGACCACTTCGTTTGGTTTTTCTTCTTCTTGTTTATCGCCTTCTAAAATCTCATCCATTTGTGTGTGAAGAGATTTTTTTTGTTCCAAAATTGAAGCCAAGTCAAAATCACCCATTTCAGCAAGAGAAGGGTCTTTTTCGATCATGGCACGGACTTCAGCTTCGTCTTTGGAAAGCTTTTCGTACATTCCAGCCAAGAAAGAAGTCTTGGGGTTAGTTTTATAGATATCGAGATTCACAACGTTACTTTTTTGCCTTTGCCTGACGGTTTTTGAACTTTTCTACGCGGCCAGCCGTATCGATGGTCTTGTCTTGGTTTGTATAGAAAGGATGTGAAGCACTAGAGATTTCCACGTAGTGAACTGGGTATTCTGCACCGTCTTTTGCCTTGAGAGTTTCTTTTGTTTCAATGGTTGAGGAAATGATAAATTGCGCACCACTGGAATTGTCGGCGAAAAGCACTGGGCGATAGTTAGTTGGATGAATTTCTTTCTTCATGTGAGTAGATAAAATGTAGCATTAGAGAGCAGAAAAAGCAATATTTAGTATGTCCGGAGGCCTCGCCTCGAGGCGAGGCCTCCGGAAAGTAATATCACATCCCCAACCTGATTCCTCACCCTTCCTGCTATAATAGAGCAAATTATGCAGTTACATCCAAAACCGAGGAATCACGTTATATATACTATCGTGATTATTGGCTTCATATATGCCCTTCATGTAGCCATTCCTATATATTCCAACTCCAGCTTCTTATCACTTTTTGCAGATGAACAGACTATTGGATACATATATATGGCAGGAGCGGCCTTGGGTATCCTTGGGTATCTCATTGCCCCAAACATCATTCGTCGTGTCGGAAACTATACAACTTCTGTTTGGCTAGTATGTATTCAAATTGCCATATTCTATGGATTAATATCTTCCACATCACCCTTTGCACTTGCTGGTCTTTTTATCCTTCAAACCGCACTTATGCCCCTCATTGGTCTTACTCTCGACATATTCCTATCAGTCTCTACCGATGGTCACAAAGTCGGTGCGATCCGTGGTCTCTATACGAGCATTACCAATTCTGCCTGGCTGATTGCCCCTTTACTCGGTAGTTTACTTATAGGATCGAATTCGAATTATCGTAATACATACGTAGCGGCACTAGCGATGTTGTTCCCTTTTCTCTATTTAGTGCATCGTAATTTTCCTCGTTTCAAAGATCCAGAATATACACACCCTTCTCCGGTACAACTTATTAAACAAATTTCCTCAAATAAAAACTGGGTTAAATTATTCGTGGCCAACATAATACTCCAAACGTTTTACGCCTGGATGGTGGTTTATAGCCCAATCTATCTGCATAATACTATTGGTTTCTCTTGGAGTGAGATAGGTGTCATCTTAACGATAATGTTATTACCTTTTGTCCTCATTCAATATCCACTCGGTAAAATTGCAGACAAGAAATATGGGGAAAAAGAACTTATGGCTATCGGATTTGCCATCATGTCAATTTCTACTATCATGATTCCGCTCTTTTCTGAAAAAAGTGTCCTGATCTGGGCACTGATACTTTTGATCACTCGTATTGGAGCAGCGATGACTGAAATTATGATTGAAATTTATTTCTTCAAAACTGTTTCAAGTCGTGATTCAGCTGTTCTTGGCTCATTCCGGATTACTCGACATCTGTCTTATTTTATTGCACCAGTCATCACTTCAGTCGGTCTTCTATTTACGACGACTCCATATTTGTTTACAATTGTTGGAGCGGTCACTCTTTTAGGTTTGTATCCAGCACTCACTATCAAGGATACAAACTAGGACATAAAATAAAATCCTTGTTCTGTTTAACCGAGGAATGCGATGCTCTTATTATTAATTCAAAATCCGAAATCCCATGGCCAAAATATCATCCGTACACGCACGACAAATCCTCGACTCACGTGGCAACCCCACTGTTGAAGTCGACCTCATCTTATCCGACAAATCTTTTGGCCGTGCTGCTGTCCCCAGTGGAGCATCAACCGGAAGTCACGAAGCCGTCGAACTCCGCGACGGTAGCAAACACTACAACGGTAAATCCGTAGAGAAAGCTGTAAAGAATGTAAATACGACTATTGCCAAAGCTCTCAAAGGCAAGGAGCTTGATCAACGTAATCTCGATGACAAACTGATCAAACTCGATGGTACCGCCAACAAAGGCAAACTCGGTGCCAATGCAATCCTCGGCGTCTCCATGGCTTTCTCTCATGCGCTCGCAAAAAGTACCAAGAAACCGTTGTACGTGTATTTTAATAAAATTGCCAAGACAAAAAATCCAATCTGCTTACCTGTCCCGATGATGAATATCATCAATGGTGGTAAACATGCGGAAAATTCAGCCGATATCCAGGAGTTCATGGTAGTTCCCACTGGTTTCAAATCATTCAAAGATGCATTACGTGCAGGTACAGAAATATTTCATTCGTTGAAAAATATTCTTCATAGTCGTAATCTCGCAACAACAGTCGGTGATGAAGGTGGTTTTGCTCCTTCGTTGGCCTCAAATGAAGCTGCTCTGGAAGTTATTATGGAAGCTATTACAAATGCCGGATATAAAGCAGGTAAGGATATTATGATTGCGCTCGACGTTGCAGCGACTGAACTCTACAAAGATGGTATGTACCACCTCGTTCGCGACAACAAAACCCTCTCTTCTTCTGAAATGGTTGCGTGGTACAAAATGCTTGCTGCCAAATACCCTATCATCTCTATTGAGGACGGTTTATCAGAAGATGACTGGGCAGGCTATGCAGAACTCACTAAAGTTCTCGGTTCGAAAGTTCAACTCGTTGGTGATGATCTTTTCGTTACCAATATCGAACGTCTCGCCAAGGGAATAGAACAACATATAGGCAATTCCATCCTGATCAAATTAAACCAAATTGGAACAGTGTCAGAAACAATTGATGCTATTAATCTCGCAAAGAAAGCTGGGTATACATCTATCATTTCCCATCGTTCAGGTGAAACAGAAGATACAACTATTGCGGACTTTGCCGTGGGAACAGGAGCAGGTCAGATCAAGACTGGCTCTCTTTCACGTACGGATCGCATTGCAAAATACAATCAACTTCTTCGCATCGAAGAAACTCTGGGTAAAAAAGCTCTCTATCCAGGAAAGAAAGTCTTTACGTTTTCAGCTCGCTAATTAACCATGCAATCTACTCAGAAATCACCCGTTGTACTCATTGTCCTCGATGGTTGGGGCTATCGTGAAGAGACAAAGGATAATGCTATTGCCGCAGCTAATACTCCTTTCTTCGATGATATATGGAAAAACCGACCCCACTCTCTTCTCAAAGCATCCGGCAATGCAGTCGGTCTTCCTGAAGGACAGATGGGTAATAGTGAGGTTGGACATATGACTATTGGTATAGGACGACCTGCAGACGCCGACCTTGTACGCATAGACAATGCGATTGCTTCAGGAGCATTCGATACAAACCCTGCGATTGTTTCCCTGTTTGACCATGTCAAAAAATATAACTCAGTATTACATGTTCAAGGACTAGTAAGTCCCGGCGGCGTTCACAGTCACCAAAATCATCTCTTTGCGTTCCTGCGTCTGGCGAAAAAAGCAGGAGTCCCAAAAGTAGCAATTCATGTATTCACTGATGGACGTGATACAGCCCCCCAAAGCGCCTCAACCTATCTTGCAGAGCTCGAAAAGGTGCTTACTGAACTTGGATCCCACTTTTTTATTGCAACCGTCTCTGGACGTTATTACGCCATGGATCGTGATAATAATTGGGATCGTTTGGCACACGTTGAACAAGTACTCTACCACTGCAAAGGAAATGTGTGTGAGATACAACCATCAGCCTATCTTGCCAAACAATATGCCGACGGAAAAAATGATGAGTTACTTCAGCCAACAGTATGTACCAATATCAACGGTCTAGGATGCGCTATTACAAAAAACGATGCCGTATTCTTTTTTAATTTCCGTGCCGATCGTGCGCGTATGCTTTCTGAAAAAATGCTCGAACGTACGGATGTTCCCAATATTCTTTTTGTCACCCTAACCGAATATTCAACAGACTTTGCGTGCACCACCGCCTTTCCTCCTTCAAAAATCGAAGCCACCCTTGGCCAGGAAGTTTCCCGTGCGGGCCTTTCCCAAGCCCGTATTGCTGAAACAGAAAAATTTGCTCATGCCACTTATTTCCTCAACGGAGGACGAGAGCAGCCATACGAAGGTGAACGAGACATCATGTTAGCGAGTCGCAAGGACGTCAAAACCCACGATGAGGCTCCGGAAATGCGTGCAGAAGCTATTGCTGACAAAGTTATTGAGGAAATAAAAACGGGTACACATTTTATTTTCATTAATTTTGCTAACCCGGACATGGTCGGTCATACCGCAAATGTCCCTGCAATTATTACAGCGATTGAAACAATTGATACTCAACTAAAACGAATTTCTGAAGCACTTCATGCGGCCGGAGGTACTGCACTCGTCATCGCAGACCATGGTAATGCCGAAGTAAACATCGATCCTATTACCGGCACTAAACACACCGCTCATACAACAAATCTGGTACCCTGTATTCTGTTAGGCAAGGAAGCTTCTCTGGCAGATGGCGCCCTCTTTGACGTTGCGCCAACAATTCTTCATCT